>Ga0056133_10000423_pt1 | contig 10395 bp, 3 predicted proteins | sample WorMetGr2BELIZE1_FD_67351 | JGI IMG/M metagenome (GOLD analysis project Ga0056133, IMG submission 67351) | Marine gutless worms symbiont microbial communities from Max Planck institute for Marine Microbiology, Germany - Inanidrilus... ... | reverse complement strand
AATATAGGAGAACACAAGACTTGGACGCAAAGTGAATTTTGCACCTGGCAAAATTGCGTGAGGGGCCAAGAGCCCCCAAAAATGTATATGTACTGTACCACCGCAGGAGATGGCCAAACATCGTGCAAGGTTTGGTTGACCTCCGTTGAGCAACGTCGGTGCAGTAACAAAGCCAAGATGCGAAAGCGATTGAAATTTGCTGGGGTGTTCCAAACTCCTGAAACGATCTCAGCAGTTGGTGGACCGAAGTTCACCATATTGTGAGAACATGTGGAGGACGTATTGATCTTTGACAAATTTTTTCTGATTGTCGATACATGCCTTGTTGCGAAGATATAGCCTGACAAAGTTGTGTGATGGTGCACAGATGGCAATTTTTTGGTAATTTTTGCATCCTGTATTTTCCGCGAGGCGTGTGCCGCACATTTCAGACCTGCATTCTAAATTTGCACTAAGACCACATCATGTGTGGATTGTCGAAGTATGGTAGACATCCAGTCTCCGACCGCTGAGAATAGGCGAGGAAAAAAAGAAGAAAGAGGAAAGAAACCACCAGGGTAAAATAGAATATCCGTATCTGCTGCGAGGGCGACCATAAAAATATAGTGCATAATATCCACTATTCTCGTAAAAACGACTTTGTAACATGGTGGCTCTGTTGGATATATCACTATGTTTCTGCGGAGTTGGTTTTAAAGTGATTGTTCCAGACACGTTTATAATCTGTTGATAGCATCATTACTTCAACAGGCTGAGATGAGAATGACCAGACTCGCGTGTGATGAGTTGAGAGAGAGACTAAGAACAGGTGATATAATTACAGTGATGCAGTAAAGTAGGATGGTGTGGACATGTTTCAAGGTTGAACGACAGAACGAGAATAATTGAATGAAAAAATGTGTGGATTATGAAGTGGAGGGTGTAAGACTTAGAGGCAGACCAAAAAACCTGGATCATGCTTGTGAAAAAAGACTGTTGGACACGACAAATAAATGACATTGCTAAAATGGAGGAAATTAATTAAAGATATTGAATAATACCCACAAAGATAGGTACGGTGAGTGAATGTTTTTCCTAGTACCAGCTTACCTGGGCTATCATCAATGAAGGACCATTAAATGGTTTGTTGATGTTGACATCAACATGGCATCTCTGGTATTGGCATCAGAGAGTCAGCATAAAGGGAGCAAGACCCATTCCATCAGGAGTCCACTGGTGGATGAAAAGGATGAGTCCAGACTACTGGATGGGTCTCAGTGCTCCGTGTTTCCTTCAGTGCTTTGACCACTTCTGACCACCATGATAGCCGTAACTTGGTGACTCTGATTTGTTTACGACAGACGGCACCGAGCAAATAAATGCCGTAGCATTAAGGACAATTAAAACGTTGTTAATGTGATATCTAGATACAGGTGAGTTGACTTTGTTGGGAATCAATGTTGATTATAGTGATCGACACTGTGACCCAATTCAAGTGACACCAAAATTCAAATTTGCTCAAATACAACATAACTGATCATTTAACGACACTAATTACTATTTATTTTACATGAAGTTGTTTCAACAAACTAACTTGACAACCTAGTTTCTTGGTATGAAAGTTAAAAAAAGTTTACTCAAAAACTTCAGTTTCCAATATATTTCCAATATATCCATTGTTAACTAAAGGAGTTGCCAGTTGTGTTCATTACGGGGCCTGGAGGTCAACTGACCCAAAGAAATGAAAGAGTGAAATTTCAGTGATCATAAAATGCATCAATTCCATATAATATTATATTTTATTGTGGACTTCGTGCTGCAGTGAATCTAATGTGACCCGGACCCCAAAGCTTTGCTGAATTGATGCCACTGTGAGTTGCTGTGAGTTGCACAAACAATGCAGTGTTTACGTTTTTGTTGATATGATGCACATCACAAAGGAGAACAGAATACTGTTAAAAATGTTAAAGGCAAAATAAATGTCACAGTGAAAAAGATTTATTAAAAGCATTTTATCGTAGGCAATGATCTCGTTTATCACTTGATCGACTACTGCGAGTACAAAGGGTCACCAGTTTCCTGGACTGGCAACTTGACTCATGAACCGATAGTGTTTGAACTTTCATATCTCAGAAACTAGGCTGTATATTTTGTCGAAACTTGTGTAGTTTATGTTAAATAAATAGTAACCATTGTGATGACGGTGTGGGTAATTCTGTTATGTTGTGTTTAAACGGATTTAAATTTTGGCATCACTTCAGTTGGGACACGGTGTAGTAGTTCATGGCGTCATTGTAAGTAGCCTTGCTGGTGTGTGTTAGTGCTGTCGTCAACAATGGCGAAGCCGGCAAGCATGACCAGCATCAGCAGTCTGAGTGAGATCATCGGCTCGTCGCAGCATTCGCCGAGAACTCCGTACATCCCGGACTTCACCGTGCGCGCCATCTCCGACCTGCAGTACATCCGCATCAGACGCGCTCACTACATGGTAGCGCTGCACGCTACTCTGCTGGAGCGCCAGCGTCGTGGCACTGTGCAGTTGGACGGCGCGCACGGCGCACAAGCGGCGACGCCCGACGACGAGGAGGACACTTTTACCAAGGAGTGGCGACGGGCTCAGAGAGTCCTATCTGTCAGTCCAACTGGAGCGACGCGCTCCGACGCAGGGTCCATCCGTGATGACGTCTCCATGCGCGACATTGCCGTCTCCAATCCCGCTGACGGCACTGGTTCCGAAGTGGGAGTACGGACCGAATTCCTTGCCGAGTTTTCCCCAGTCCGGCATCGTTCCAATTCACTGAGCTCCCCACAGGACAACTCCAGCACAGTATCATCATCCACAAATGATGCTTTCAAGCGGCACCTCGAAAGTCAACTTTTCGCCTAAGCCATCTGTGCCATGGATGTTACATAGTCTCGGCTGGATTGTCAGCGTCCACAGCACCTCCAGGTTTATATATCAGCTGGTCGTTATATGCTTTGCCGGCCTATAATGGTTAGTTGGTCACATGACAATGAGAACGTCGTTCACATTGTCGTTCAATAAAGGCGTATAGTGCTACGGCTAAAGACAGTGAGGTCAGAGGGAAGCCTCTGCAGTCACGGAGGACCTGCCATAGGAGAAGGACGCTCAGCAAACGAAAACTGCAGGGAAGGCAACGGGAAACCACCCTGGCAAATACGTGATATGTAAGACTGTGAGTATGCAGCCGCACCATTCTAGGGTGTAGACATGCCATCACGGCCCCTCACCTGGAGTATCACACCTAGACATGAGATGTTTAAAAATGTCATAAACCTGCTGGTAACAGCAGAAGACTAGAGAGAGAATGCTATGATACGATGTGATAAAGTATATTTTTGTGCGCACAAAAGCTGACAGGTAGCCAGCTTAATCTGCTGCATGAAACCAAAAAAACAGGAATAATGAATAAAACTAAAAACAAAAACCGAGATGCTGACAAGAAGCGGTCCGGTAATGAAGTCAGTGGAGTCAGTCCTGGGGTTGGAAGAGAGTCAGAGTCTGTGGTGGGAAAGATTTGTGAAAGGTCTTGAGCCACGAGTGAAAGACTGAGGGAGTTATGGATGGAGAGAGTGGTGAGTCAACAAAGGGAGATATGGTAGGAGCAGGAAAAGGCAAGTCAGAGATAGAGAGACTGGAATTAGGTTGATGGAGAGAAGTAGGGAGTTGATCCCACAGACAGGGTGAGGCATATCGAAAGGAACGATCAGTTATACGTAACAAGGATGATGTTGGTGGCCGAGCGAGGGTAACGAGAGATGAAGAGCGAGTGCTGCAAGGAGGTTGAACAGAGATAAAGTTATGTGGGGATTATAACATTATATTGTTGGTGTTTGGTCGATTTTTCCGTGCTTGAATTAGACAGTACCGTGTCATCATGTAACATCCGGGTCAGTTCCGTGTGTGTTGTGGTGACTGATGGCTGCTAACCAGCCAGTCCAGCCTAGAATATGTAACATCCTTGATCCATCCCATACAAGTGCTGCCACCTAGCAGCAGCAAACTCTGTTGTACATCTTGATTCAATCGTGATTTCTCACATTGCTTGCCTTACAACTGTCTGCATTATTGTTACTATTATTTGCATTATTGGCATTATGGGTGAGAAGAAGTCTGCAGTTGAGATCTGTCGGTGTAAAACGTAGTCGAGTGAGTTTGTAAATTTTCCTGTGTTTTTTATGCTTCTGCTACTTTCTGTGAGAGTTTCTGATGAAATCATGACAAAGCAGTGTCATATGTAGTTAATTTCTTGTGTTTTGCACATTAGAATTTCTATAGTTAATACACATTGGATTGAACTTGATCTTTCGTCTCCATGCAGTAATAAACTAGTAATATTGACGTCGTATTTGTAGGTAAGCTCGAACACTCTGCTAGTATAGTTTAGAATGTACTGTGTTGAAAGACCTGCAGTCTGTATTGTCTTGCCGTGGCTGCGTGGTGGCACAAATAAGCTGCACTGTTGTCCAGTGCAAGTCAAAAGGTATCAGATATATCACTGAGTAGTGTGGCAGCGATTTAGGGTGTAATGGGACCTTCAATAACTACATTGTTGCAAATTTACTACCCAGTTCGTTTGATGGTGAGTGAATTTTGAAAATGCTGCATTTGGCAAGATTACAAACAGGAGTATAGTGGTAGCCCTGTACAGGCTCCAGGGAGTAATGCGCTCTTGATTCTTTGTTTATTTTGGCATATACAATATACAGTTTGCTTATTTACATCGTCTGCTTCCCCACTTATCCTTTTGTCTTCATTTTTTTCCCTACTTATTTTTTCCTTTGAGAATAGACCCGCTCTGTTTCCAGGTTGGAGGTCATAAGAACCGACCAAACGTGGGCTTTTTTACTGGTTTTAGTTTATTTTGTGTTCTAGTATTTTTATGTTTTTGATGCGTGATTATTTGTGTTCTCTTCCTAGGTTTCTTGTATATTTTTGTGGTGATTATTTCTCCCAGTTTTTGATTTTTGTTTTCTCATTACTAGCCAAGAGATTGGCTGGGAAGAGCATCTCCAAAGTGGCCTATTTTGTGTCAAGTGGGATAACTCAATGAATCAGTCAGTATAGTGGTACTTTTCGACTGACACTGGCCCGTTGCTCGTTTGTTTTGTGCCACCGTCTAGTACGATAGTCACATTATTGCACTGACGCGTGTAAGTCCATCAGTGAGATCATACAACTGATGAAACTCATCTTTTGTTGGTGTTTCCTGGATTGAGACATGCCGCTTTGTTGGCCGACACATCAGAACACTGCATTTGTCTGGATTGTGTCTTCATGTGCACGGTGATTTGTTGGTAAAGCAGCTGCGTGACTGATGTCGGTGGGTGAATTTTCTGTGTTGTAACGAGTTGCAATTGTTGTTGCGTTGAACGTGTAGCTTCATGAGTAGATTCCCGTGACTAGGTATAAGGACCAATGAGGCTAGCATTGAGTCTTGCTTTGAGAGGATGATCTCGTTGTAAATACTGTGATAATTCTACTGCTGCTTCGTCTCAGTTTGCACCACTGTTAATAGTCACGTACGTTGAGTTGTGAGTAAAGTAGAATGTAATGGTAGTACATTCCTGTTCCTGTGAGGTGTGTGTATCATAGAACTTGAGATAGAATTAAGTGCATTACACTCTAGTGGTTATTTGTGGCATTTTCAAGGCTTTTGTTAACTTTTTCTTTCTAGAATCCTAGCTTGATGTTTTAAAAAAAATTTATAAGTCACTATGTGAGATATATGTTTCATCCACAAATTGGGTGTCGTAAGTTGCCTGTCTTGTTACTGCAACCAATGAAAATGCATTAGATGCAGTGGACTTCACCATTCTTCTATTGCAGTTTTGATTGCAGACGTCTGTGTGTATGTTGAGATAAAATGTCAACAGTAAAGTTTTAATTGAATCTCGATGAAAAAAGTCGGCAGTTATAAATTTGATGGCAAATAATTCAGTCGTTAGTCTTGAATTACAGTTGTGTTTTGTGAATTTTATACACTGCCTGTATGATAAAGCAATGCATATTCGTGGCTCAGATTACAGTATAGCATGTTTTGGGGCCCTCACATATAGGAGACCATATACTTGAGTGCAGTCCGTCCGTCTGTCACTCTGTCTGTCCTGTATATGTTTATCTAAACCTGAAAATAAAAGGACCTAGAAAGCCCAGAAATGATGAAATGATTGCCCATGTCACTTGTAACTCGTGGACTAGTTTTGATGTAAAGGTCAGTGGTTAATGTTCAAGCTCATGAGACAGAGTAGCTTCTTTTAACAGAGCAAAGTAAATGTGAAAGTTTTGACTGAGTTTCCTAAGGCCTGAAGATAGATACTATTTTAAGTCCAAAGTTAAGTCCTTTAACTACCTCCACACACCACACCACAACTGTTTTATGGCCCTTTTTCTGGGACCACCCGGGTGAGCCGGTGCCAGAAGAGAACTTCTGGACTTTATGCTGCAAGGGAACGTTAACAGACGCAGACACAATGACCATCCGGCTGGGCGCCACTCCATCCGGACTAACCAATGCCCACCTCCACCATCCCCTTATTTTTTTACAGGCCGGATGCCCTTCCTGCCGCCCAACCAACAGTGTCAAAGCACTGAAGGCAACTAGCGCATTCAGATTAGGGAGAAGGCGCTAGAGTTCTCCTCCACAATGTTACCTGAACTGTCTCCGTACCATTTAAGTCCTTTAACTCTAAAATGGAAAGTCGCAGAGCATTGGAATTTGGTGAAAATGTTCAGAAGGGCTTGTGTAACATGCAGTGCTACCTAGACATGAGAGGTCGCAAGTCGGAATCCACTTAACTAGAGTGTTTACCTGGTAGTGTTCCGTGAGACAAAGCTTTTTCTGGTCTTTACCACTTTTTGTTGGACATGGGAAATTCTGTTGCACAAATGGGCCAGAAAGATGCCAACAAATGCACTAACAGTTTGAAACAAAGTCTGAACGTTCACAGTTTATGCACCACTGCATAAAATTGGCCGAACCGGGTCAGCAGTGCCTTGAACTTGGCATAACCCAACCAGTTCAGCCCTGCCATAATGCAGTGCTGTTAATTGAGGCCTAGGCCAAAACCTCTTGGCCAAGGCTAAAATTCCATCTCGGAATTTTGGCTTTGAGATCAGACTGAATGACGACTGAACACTGGATTACTGTAGCCCAGTTCAGTCCAACAAACCCATGTAGGCTGGCTAAGGATGCAAAAATTCAGTGCCCCCACCCAGTAACTGACCAACAAATGGGCGTGGTAAACTGCTGGAAGGGCCATCATGACTGCATTTTGATGCTTTGTTTCTCAGTGCAACAACCACAATATTTTTGTGGAGTATTTTACTGCTAGGCAGGCAAACACTGGCTATATGGTGACGAAATATGATTTTTCCGAGCTTGTTCATTATGGAGGTGTGATGCTGAAGCATTGTGCGTTCCTGGACAAGAATAGGCTTCTGTTGGGTAATCATTGCACTCTAATAATGTGTGTGTGAAATTTCATTACTTTTCTGCAGGTTGCCTTCGATGAGACTTGAGTGTTTGTGATAAACTTAAATCCAAAGATCGACAGTGTCTCGTAGTGATAAGTGAACGTGAAGTTGCCTTAGTTACATTTGCCATTTGCAGTGTTGTTTTAGTTCATTGCTGTTAAATGTGTTCGTTGTTAGTTCTGTGATGATAGTGTGACGTCTTGTGTCTTGGGGCATATAGATATCAGCAGATCCAGGTTGCCAGATCTGACCAGACTTTTTGTCTGGCAAAGCATTGATGGGATCCTTGGTGAATGATGGGACTGCAAGGAAGTGAAAGTTTGTTGATATGTTTCACTGTTGCGACTCAATGCAGCAGACAGAATTGTCACTGCACATACTGTATTTTGCATTAACAACCATCGACAGTTAAAAAAAGTCGGTGCCATTTTGTCGATTTTACTACAGAGGCTAAAATAACGTGTTTTACGGGGCTTAACTGAGAATGTCACAGGAGTCATTTGCAAGAAGAGAACAATGAAGGAGGACGATGGCATGCATATGAGTAACTGGCCCCATGGAATTATCGATTTCTTCTTACCATGCCAGTCTCTGGCATGAGGCACTCAAACGTTTAAATACATATTCTAGTTAGTCTCATGCTTCTGCTAGTCTTGTGTTGTTTTATTGTTCAGCGTGTTCACGTTGTATGGTTCTGTTCTCTTATGTTGCCACTAGCAAGAATATATTACGGTAAAAATTCACATCATGCCAGATTTCTACTGCCACATATTGGATACCGTGTCAAAGAAAATCAGTATTTGTCCATTCCTAGCTATGTCATTGATTTTTTAAGGTCAGACCATCATTAATGATCATTGTAATTAGTTTTTGTTTGTGGGTCAAGAAAATAGAAATTAGTTAAGTACTAGGCACTTGATTAGTTAACAGACACTCATCAGCATTTAGAAGTTTTTAAATTCCATTTGTAACTTAGAGTTTGTGTTCTAGTTGTAGAATTTTCAAGCTGATTTAGCATTGGTGTAATAGTTTGAGTTTTTATATGTGTTGTTACTTTGTATGTAGTGTACATTAGCACTGTAGCTTACCATCATTCCATACTCTTGACTGCGCAATTTGTTCAATGATGAGTAGTGACTGTTTGGGCCAAGGTACGAATGTGTTTGGAGGTGCACATGTACGTTTCTTGATGTCCTCTTTAAGTGAAAAAGTCAGCGATAGATTTTGTATCAAAAGTTCCCAGAAATAGAGTCTTAAGTCTTGAGGCAGTCCCAGGGTCTGATCTTGGTTTTCAGATGTTGATCTTGTGATAAATTCCGTCTTCCTTAGGAGTTCTGAGATGTTGGTTTATGGCTGTTTACCTACCAGTGTATTGTAGCGAAGCAGCGAGGTGGGTGTTTTCAGTGACATCTATTTGTTTGTCAGTGTGTGTGTTTGTCAGTTTGTCCGCATGATAACTTCCGAACGAATAAATGTAGGACGATCAAACTTGGCGGTTAGGTACATTGTAGTACAAAAATCTCGCCCGAGTTCGAAGGTCAAAGGTCAAGGTCACCAGGGACAAAAACGAAAAACTGCTGAGTCATCCCAATTGACAATGCATAGTAAGGCGTGCGTCATAGCTAGGCCGTGCATGGCACGCAGCAACAGATGATAACATTGCATGCTGCCCAGGGGTGACGGGCTATGCCGGTGGGAAAATCAGCACATGCTGTCTAGTTTCAATTAGTGATACATGCAGTTATTTGTTGTAATTTGCACTATTTCTTTGGATAAATGCCATTTTAACATTATGTTAGTCAGATACTGGGACTCAGTCACGGCACGAGTCACTATTTTGGGATTTGCAACTTCCATGTATTGACTTGAGACTTTGTAGGTGCCGGCTCTTTAGAGACAATGGGAACATTGTCCTCAGTTCTTTTTGGCATTGCTTGTTTTCCAGTGAATGCAAAAATTTGTCTAAAATGTAATATGATGCATTAAAAGCTTTAAAGCAATGTCTTCTGCACAAAATTTAAAAACAGTTCCTTAACTCTAATTTCATATTCACTCTAAAACTGGGATTCTCTGGAAGCTGCAAAAACTCTTTTTTGAAAATTTGCTGGCAGCCAGGTCTTGGCACCAGATTCCACTGGTAGCTTACAATGCTCCCCAAGCCTTCTAGGTCAGCTAACTCTTCCCCCTGAGAGTTCAGCCCGGTACCAAAAATGAAGTCGGTGCCTGTGTTTGTTGGGAGCTTGTTAGAAAACAAATAGTTCTTCTCAACACAGTCTATATGGGCGCCAGTTGTTGTAAACACCTACTACTAATACATGCACGTTACATGATCATTTCGGTGGATTTTTGTTTATTTTCTATAATTCAGCTGGTACTCATTATATATGAATGTTGCGTGTACATGATGTCACTTCTGTTTTTTAACATCTGTATCAGGCACGTTGTTGTTGCAGAAGCTGTGAATGTTAGGATTTAATTTAAAACTGGAACATTGGCAGTTGTGATGTGATTACCAACTGTGAGATTGCTCGTTCTCGTGTGGTAAGCGTAGAAATGGCTGTTTGTGAGCTTGCAGTGAAAATTCGGACATTGGGATTCGATTCCTTGACCCTGATTCCTTATAGAGAGCTATATTTCCGCGATTTGAGGACGTTTTCAGTTGACATTTTTCAATTAATAAGCTGCAAGTCCGTCATATTTCTACTTCGGGTCTGTGCGAGGTGTTGTAATATTTACGGTAATGGCACTTCTGACCTGCCAGTGCATATGTGCAGAAATTCTGGACCTTCTGTGAAGACTGTTTGGTGATTGTAGTTACTCACCAAATTTCACGGAGATCCAGTCTGTCATTTCAAAATTACTGTCAAATTAAGCTTACGCTGGTTTGGCTTGAAAATGCCTAGTCACACCCTTTTTAG
>Ga0056133_10000421_pt1 | contig 10402 bp, 7 predicted proteins | sample WorMetGr2BELIZE1_FD_67351 | JGI IMG/M metagenome (GOLD analysis project Ga0056133, IMG submission 67351) | Marine gutless worms symbiont microbial communities from Max Planck institute for Marine Microbiology, Germany - Inanidrilus... ... | reverse complement strand
ACACTCAACATATCACCTAGGTAGCAGAACTTATCCACTACCTCCAGATTTGCACTGGCACCAATATCTACACTTGAACGACCTGTACTCATTACAGGATTCGAGCAGCCTCTGCAAATAAATGACTACATCACTTTGTATATGCTTCCCTTTATACCACTACATTTCTGGTGTACTCACTTCTGACAACTAGTCCACTGTATTGAATTACTACCAACACCTCTGCCACATACATCACATGGCCATCTTGCAGCCTTCTACACTGGCTTCTGACGTTCTCCACTTATCATAACCTTGGTTTTATTCATATTTACTCTCCTCATACCTGTATTCTCCACACTATTCTTCCATTCATTAACCCTCTTAACTAAATTCTCCTCAGTTTCAGCTATCACAACCAAGTCATCAGTATACAACATTGCCCAAGGTAAGGCAACTCTAAATTCTCTAGATTTGGTTTCCATGAGAATCAAAAATAACAGTGGGCTCAATGCTGAACCTTGATGCATGCGAACTTTTACTTCAAAACCGCTACTATTACCATAAACTGTTGTGACAACTGTTTTGCACCTGTGTACACAGACATGACTGCCGATACCAACCATTCTTCCACTCCCAACTTACGCATTGCTCATCGTATCACTTCTCTTGGAACCCTATCAAAAGCTTTTTCCAAATCCACAAAGCCAAAGTAGAGCTTCTTTCCTTTAACTCTAAAATTCTCCTGTATCTGTCTGGAAAATGTCCACGAAAATCATGGTAGTTCAGAAAGCTGTTAACGTGCACCCCACTTTGAAGGCAAGTTTCTGCAACATTGGAGTTTTTCCGAAGCAGTGGCCGGATGTCCTTCCTGATTCCACGAGCCAGTCAGCTTGAATTAAACTCAAGGTCGCTTAAAGTAAGTAAGTAAGTAAATCTTGACACTTTTAAAGCAGCAACAACATCACATAAACGCCACAGTGGTGCCAGACGACGTTCTTCATTGACCAAAGATATGCCACAGATAGGTGTTAACCACGCCAGCAATAATGGTCACGAAAGTTACATAAAAATGCTCACCATTTATTTTCAGCTTTTTTCGGAGAAATTCCATGCTGGGCTGCAACCCACAAAGGAAAACCTTTGGAGATACTGTAGCAAATATTTTTTGCAGGCTGGATTCCCTTCCCGGAGACGAACCAGCAGTGTCAAAGCACTGAAGTAACTCGAAAATTTTTGTTCACGATTAAGTCACAGGCACATGTTACCAAGTTACCAACAAACAAACCATTTAAAACTCACATCTTAAATGTCAGTAATAATGCAAGATGGCAGGATTGTGACATAGTGAACTGTGAGTATACAATTAAATCATCTGATCAAACATGTTGAAACACTTGAAACATCTTACGACTAATTTAACAACTGAAAAATAGCAACAGAGTTTGCGTCTATGTTACGACAAACTGTTGGGATGGGAATCTGTTAGTCTGGTGATTGGAAAGAGAGACTAAGATGGTTTCGACACGTGGAACAGACTACAGATGCTGAATTGACTAAATGTTCTACGAAGATGAAGACGGAATTAAACATAATGGACGTCTGAGGAAGATATGGTGGGGTGGGATGGTATCAGAAACAGACTAAACGTTTTGACACGTCACAAGACAATTATTATTATTATTATTATTATTATAAATGTATGTTATTAGAGTGCCGTACAGTCAAAAGAAAACTTTGGGAGCACTTAACAACAAAAAATTAAAGTCAACAGTGTCACGCAGTTTAGACAAAGCACACATCTGGCATAAACAGTGGAGAACAAAGAAGCAATCTCAAAGGACCCTGGAAAATGGACATTTAAGGGCATGTGTGTGCCACCAGTATATGCACGAGGAAACACCGAAATATGTAAGTGTACCATTGTCGCCGTTCTGGGCATCGCTCCGACGTCAGCGTTTATTTCGGCAAACAACTGCTTCTGCTGTGCAAGAACCGCACACTGGAACTCACACCTTGCCAACACCTGCAATCACAGCTAGCAATGATAGACGTGTGGCAATTAGCATTCAGGTGAAGACAACAGGACAGAGAACACTGACAAAATAAAGACTGCAATGCACGGCACTTCTGATGAAGAAACCGCTCGACAACCACGTGTTTCACATTCCACACAATTGTATACCATCCTGCAGACATCTCTGTTCAGGCATTCTTCCCCAGACATTACCAGTCAGTGGCAACATGACTGGAAGTCGGCTTCCGCAGTAAATTCTTCCCTAGTGGATGACTCCACAACCAGGATTTAATCTGCCACGATGTCAACCATTCTGGACTAACAGGGCCACTGTGCATCCTGCTGCAAAAAAGTGGGGGCTTGCAACAACTGACAAATGTCCATGTGGAAAATGACAACCAATGCTCTGCATTGTCATCAGCTATTGCCCACAGCTGGAGGGTGACCTGGAGTGGATTCACTTGGATGATGATGTTGCTGTTCGGTGCCTCACGGCATATGGCTCGTGAATGCATAAGACAACAACAAAAACAACTGTCTAATAATACATGTACATCATTATGAACCAAAAAACCATGTCACAAAGTGAAAACTGTTTTGGCTGAGTGATGAAGTGCTGGCATGGTCATGTGTCTGCAGTGAGGCGCAAATGATTTGCGTATGGTCCAACTGATGTCACTGCCACCACATCATCTCTTGCTTCATTAAAATGCAGACTGATTTAACCTTTGTGATGCCAGCTTACCCAGGTTGTACAGGAAAAGAGACCATTAAATGGGTGTCTCTGTCTGATTGCAACGATACTGCCTGCATACAAAATGTTCACCTAGTGCATACAATATTCAGTATCCAATTTTATGGACCAAATTAAAAGCAGTAGGCTACTTCCACAGTCCACATAACTGGTGGGCATAACTTCGCCACCTGAGAAAATCTCCCACGGCAGAATTTTCGTGGTAAAAATTCCCCACATAGAATTTTACTGGCAAAGTCCGCCGGGGGAGACACTAGCAGACACTCGCCTGTCGCACGTCATCCTTGAAAGCACGCCAGCGTGTCACAAGATCACTCAACACCGCGGCGCTCGTCTCCGTTCTGACGACACGTGCGTTTGACGAGCCCTGCTGAGCGCCGGCGACAGCCGCACCCGACGCGACCTTGCCTGGCTTGCCTGCAGCCGCAGCGGCCACGACGTGCTTTGGTTTATCAAGCACCGCACCATACAGATACGACCTGTAACCACAACATCGCAGGATACAACCACTACCGTCTCATCATCTTCCATTTTACCGGCTGTTTTCCAGGCGAGCCTAGGTTGGCCGGTTCCCCTCGGTTTTCTTCGTCCAGTTGTTTCAGAAAAGAACTTTTGGAAACAAGGGGCACTTGTACAGGCTGCATGACCTTCCTCTTATCCAACCAACAGCGTCAAAGCACTGAATGAACCTCAAAGCACTGACCCTCGAAACAGGACAATGATGTGACTAATTAATGCGTCGGCCTATAGGCCTATCAGCGCCACTACTAGCGCCAATATCCATACTATCGGCCACGGCTGATAGCCGCCGACAGGAGGATTCATTAGTTACTCACACAACAAATGGCTCAGTATAGCTTTGCTATAGGCATGCATCCTTTGGACAAGGGCTACTCTGGACCCATATGCTGAGGCCTTTTTATAGCAGGCCCATTGCGTTAACCCAGGAGGGCATGAGTCTGGTTAATGATGTGTGCGAATGTGTGGGTGACTGAAGGGTGAGCAGGGGTGAGTAGGCATGAGCAGCTTGTCAGGTATTTATAGCGCGCCGCTTCTAGGCGTGGCCTACTGTCTGGTTTATGCTCAACTGACTGACGCCTGTTATTCAACGTCAGTCAACGGACCCAGCCAAGTCTATCACTTCAGCTGACGTCAGCGCAACCGACACCTTGACGCTGCTAATCAAGATGCCAGCAACGGTCACATTTTATAGAAGACACCGTCGAACCCTCTGTTGCCTGCCCGGGATTATCTCCCTGATCATCATGTGTGTAGGAATTATTTTCACATAATTACTTTTACGTATGCGGACGCGCCTTACCCGGTCGCGGCTCGAATTGAACCTCGAACCAACGGCACACAGCGCATGTCACGCTCTACTGCACATGGCATCCAAGTGGTGTAGCCACTGGACTACACGGGCAGGGCTTGCTATAGGCATATTATTGTCAGTTCTATGAAACACCATATGTTCTTAAATGCTACATGTATTAAGTGGCTACTGGCTTTGTTACTATGGTTAAGTAAGTAAGTATTTATTTCAAATTGCCAGTCATAAGACCAAATAGCTCAAAAGTAAAACAATGTTTAAACAGTACATAAAACATAAAAACAATATGGCACTTACTAACAGACTGCAACATTAGAACAAGCACTGGCAGTTCATACAGTAAAAATAACTCACAGAAGCATAATTGGTCTAGGGCCTATTGATACCATCTTAATCCGTAATTCAAAAACGATTGAAATTTGTCATGATTGATTGAGTATGGTTTAACGTTCCACTAAACACATTATAGGTCATATCGGGGACGGGTTTTTACGGGTCAAATGACCCAACCAACAGTGTCAAAGCACTGAGGCATAGGGAATTTGAATGCCCTACGCAACCTAAAAGTAACAACATCATCATGTTGCTGTGGGAGGAGGTGACGGAGGCATGAAGATTGGTCCAAAATTGATGTGAACAAATTTTTTGCTTGTTGGGAGGTTGCTAATTATTTAGTTCACAATATGCCTATAGTGAAACCACTTGTCAACAAAGCTGAAGACATCGGAAACTCAAATCCAAAAGATGGCCGCCACTGATAAGTAGGAAATACCTGATGCAACAGCCTGAGTCTATAAATAGAAATCCGATGTGACTGCTTATTGAGCTGGCGTGACTTACAAAGTTTGCTGTGATTGGTTAGACAGCTAGTGACTTGCTGGCTAATTAACACTGTGCCATTTCTGCTGTTTGATTGGCAAATAAGTCCTCCAGATATTATGTATTAGTTAGTTAGTTAGTTAGTTAGTTAGAAACCTACCGATTAGTGTGGCATAAGGAAAAGTGCTTCTAGGACACGGTACACAAACTAAAATTCCGGGAACGACTTTGTGAAAAGAAATGTTTTTAGATGTTTTTTGAAGGAAGCTAGAGAAGTTGCTGTAGTGACACTGGTTGGAAGACTGTTCCATGCACGAGCAGCCGTCACGCGGAAAGATCGGTCACCGATGGTTCTGACTCGCGTTCTAGGTACGATCAGGCGCTGTTGAGAGCCGGACCATAGTCGCCGCAGCGACTCCGCTTCGTCAGTCCATTGAAGATCGCGGAGGAGGTATGGAGGCGCCATGTTGTTACGGCAGCGAAAAACGAGTACAGACAGTCGAAAATGTATTCTTTCCGGAACCCGCAACCAGTGGACGTCCTGGAGAAGATGTGTGACGTGGTCGTACTTCTGCTCCTAGAGTTAAACTGCACTCAGCCATTTGTTGTGTGACTAATTAATGCATCAGCCTATCGGCGGCTATCGATCTATTGGATGAAACTGACAGTGGGCTGATAGTGGCACTAACAGAACGAATACTGCCGACAGGCCGAGGTATTAATTAGTCACACCCAGTGTGAATCACCGACTGGCCTCATTCTTTCTTGACCTATCACTGGACTCCTAAGGTAAACGTGTTGCTCCTTTTACACTGGCTCTCCAATGACAGAAACACTAACAGCAGCAGCAATTAAAAGATCACAGTCACTCAACATACTTTGACAGTCATCAAAAAAAATCACTTAATGATGGAGCACCATGGATATAATGACTAACTCTGAATTCACAGTGCATTATCATTTCACACTACAGTACGGAGAAACACACTTGTCGGGCGAATGCTGCAGAATGACAAAGATGAAATTTGGCGGAAACTCTTTCAGCAGGTCCAAGTGATTCGGCAAAATGCTCAGCATTCGATGCGCCTTCACAACGGCAACAACATGCAGAGTATGATATGCAGAGTACGCAGAATAACGAGAGGTTAAAATCACATCAACACCAGGCCATCACCGACTCTATTATAACGACCGTCTTCCAGGCGAACATTGGTTAGCTGGTTCTGTGTCAGTCTTCTTCCTTTGTTTGTTGTGCAAAAGAATCTCTATAAGCCAGATGCCCTTCCTGTCACTCAACAAACACTGTCACAAAGTACTGATGGAAACTCAAAACAGCAACAACTAGAATGTGGGCCAATGCCCAATGTGATGGCCGACTTGCCAAATACAGGTGGCGCCCTCTGTTCAATGCCACAAAGTTTGGCTGACGCCCACTACCAGAGTGCCGTGTAGTAATGCTGCCAAGACGCGAAACCCACACACATGTAAGAGATATTGTTGTTTAACAAGTTTTTTTCCGATTGTCGATACATGCCTCAGTTGCACGTGATGGTGCACAGATGGCAAATTTTTGGCAATATTTTGCGTCCTGTATTTACAGCAAGCCGCGTGCAGCACGTTTCAGACCTGCATCCTAAATTCACACAAAGTGACAAAGGCCACCCCATGTGTGGAAGTATGGTAGACATCCAATCTCCGACGGCTGAGATTAGGCGAGGAAAAAAAGAAGAAAGAAGAAGAAACCACAGGGCAAAAATATAATGTCTGCATCTGCATGCGGGGCAGCCATAACGAGAAGCACTGGGACAGTGCATACCTCCACCAAGGTATGTCTTAGCAATGTTGCAATATGACTCCCGCTGTCTGTCACGGGCTGGTGACGTAGTGACGTCATAGCTGCTATGGCGATGCCTGCTAGTGCATGCCGTGCACTGCAGCGTCGCGCAGCGCAGTCAGTTGATACCAATTTCCGTATCTTCCAATAGTGACGAATCCGGAAAACAATCCCTGTATGCAGACGGTGATCAGGATCGACACCAAAATTTAAATATTTCTTCATTGGCCCATGGCCGACCTTCCCTGAATATTTCATGCAAATCCGTTCCGAAGTTTTTGCGCAAAGTTGCTAACAAACAGACAGACAAGCAAACAATGACGACTACATGTCCTCCTTGGCAGAGGTAACAAGTGTGCAGACACAAACTATTAACGAGCTGAAATACAACACGATGAAAAGATAACAAATCCACACAAAAATTCACCTTCAAAGACAGAGACAAACAGCATGTAACGACAGAAACACTGGAACTAAGATACGTACCGTGGAACCGTCATGCAGTTTGGCACGGACAGACTTCATTGCAGCACCACACGTCGCATTACTTGTCACGGAGTTTCGTCTCAGCAACTGCTGCTGATGAAACACAGCGGCCTGCTGTGACAGCGACGGATCGTGGAGAGCCGTCAACAGAAGACCGTGGAGATACTCCGACGCGATACAGCTCTGTCAGCCACAAGTCACCAGTCACTGCCATGCACATGATAGTGGGATTGCATAATCCAGTCAGTTACAGGTGATTTATAGCCAAATCAATAATAGAAGTCTCACAGTGAGAGATGAACCTGATAGAGCGCTAAGTACTGGCTGCTGAGACCTGGATCAAACTGTCCAGTGCACTCCACAAGCTCCAGAGCACAGTCGGCGACCACGTCCTGGTGTCATATCAATCACACACGCAATGCTACAGTCATGAAGCCACCTGCCCAACTCCCTTCCAATGGCTGTTCTTCATTACTCAGTTCCCCTTGGTTTTGTTCCTCCACTTTTTGACACCCGCTCAACTGCCTCTTTTTCCAGGACAACCCACGTAAGCCGGCACCAAAAAGGCTAAACCAATCTGGATTTTAATGAAGCAGTTGCTGTTGTCGAGTGCATTTATGAGCCGTATGTCTTCAGCCATTCAGTAGCAACATTATCAGCGGAGTGCAACTAACAATAGAGAGCTGATGATGGATTCCTTTGCGGCTAAAAGACCTTCAACATTTAACTGCAGTATTCGCAGTGACGGTCCAACAGCTAGAAAGTCGGTGGCCGGGTCGAGTGGGTCTTTGTCGGCTCGTTGACCAGGATCCAACCATTGGATCTGGTCTGCTGATGGCATCTTTAGTTCCCTCAATCAGTTGCTGTCAGTAGCTTGTGAAGGTATGCAGATGTCTTCCTTCCAAAAGCAGTAAAAACTGTAAATGGCTGTAACACATGCACAGCCCTTTTTCCGGGACTACCCAGGTGAGCCGGTGCCAAAAGAAAGCTTATTTTAGACTTTTATGGTGCAAGGGAAGATAACAAAGGCAGACACATCGACCATCCGGCTGAGCATCACTCCATCCGGAATAATCAGCTGCCCACCTCCGTCATCCCCCATTTTTATGTCACATGCCTTTCCTCTCGCAACGGTCCCACTTTATCCTGGCCTAGGTCAGGCACCAAATATGCTGGCTTGCATACCCAGTGGCGTGATTCTATTCTAAATGGCTGTAAACGTTACAGAACCTAACTACAATCCAGTGAATTCAACAACAAAAATGACAACTACTTTCCAAGTCAAGTCACTTTACCATCAAGGTAAAAAAAGGACAGTCACACGAGAGACTAAACTGCCGAACCTTCAGCTGCCTGTCCAGTGCAATGCTGATTGCTTGTGAAAGACACTCAGTTGCGTGCATCAAATACTGATGTGAACACTCCAAGCCGACCTAGCAGCACGCCATCATCATATGAACAGACAACAGTTTGTCATGACAGTTAAATATGACCACGTACATTTAGTACCAACATCTCAACTTTCATGACCATCTCCAGGTAAACCTAGGTTTGCCTTGCTCATTCCCCTCAGCTTACGTTCTCCAACTGTTTTGAAACAAAACCTTTAGATACTGGCATTTGACACAAATGGTAAAAACTGGCCAGTTTAAAACTCACAGTTTGTGTGCTTGAGTCATAGCTATAAAATGTTAGCAAACACTGCAATAGACAACTCTGCATTACGTAGGTAGAATGTTAATGAACCAAGCTTGCATACACCTTGCTTTGTGCAGGCAAATAGATACTTTTGATAATTATTTTTGCATTTTATTTGCATGATCCATTACCAATACTATGTCAATAACACTTTGATAGTTACGACACAAACTGACTGTTAAATACATAAAGTAACTGCGTGTTTATTCAACAGTGCCTCATCAAGGTGTGAATTTGGTTATCCTTTCAATGACCTCCATCCGATCAAATCTCCATTGAAACAATGTCGTTGACATACATCTAACTCCTCAACAAGTCAAAACAGCAGCAAGCTCACACAAAATTATCATCTACTATCTCCTTCCACACTGTTACTGCCCACTGGACAGTTTCATCCTCCTGACATTTCAGAAGGAAGAGGCAATGACAGACTTCTTGATGGCAAAAAAACAGCGGGCCATCCTGGCGGCAAAATGTCCACAAATCTTGACTCTGACTTGCCTCCAGGTTTAACACAAAACTTACTGACTCTGAAGTTATGACTTTACCATGAAATTGAAAAGCACATATTAATTTTACTAATGTTAACGTTATTATAATGGCAGGAATGCATCATGGTACGGTGGATTACGCAGACCTTGAACTGAGCGATGATTGGTGCATATTTCTCAAACAACATGTTGTCGATGTCAGTCAAAGGCGTGTCATCGTCACCGTCAATGACAGCATCACCGCTAGCTGCACTGATGCTGGCCTCGCTTGCACTACGCAACTCCTGCATTCATCACACACGTATGATTCAGCATACTGCACCATCATCGTTATCAGTACCTATGTATTTCTTAGTGGACTCACTACAAACTGAGAAAATTGCATTACACTGATACCGAGTTAAGGTTTTACAAGTGCGTCATTTTAAAGATGTTCTTCCAAGCCAATCTCTTGGTTTAGTACTGAACAAAATCTACACCTAACACAACAAAAGAAAACAACGCAAGAATATCAGGAACAAAATGGCACTAATTAAAGCACACAAAAAATGTACAAAAAACAAATAGTTAATGGTAAGAACCGTCCATAAATGTGTGCATATCACTGTGCACTATTGGCTTTGATTGATTAATTGAGTAGGGTTTAACATCCCACTAAACACAATATAGGTGATATCGGGGACGGGTTTTTACAGGTCAAATGACCTAACCGACAGTGTCAAAGCACTGAAGGAAGTAGTAGTCCTAAGGATAGGCTTCAATCCCACCAGATCCACCTCACCATGTTACAATACTACACATGCATGCAATATACAGTCATACAGAAAATGCATACCTACATACACAAAAATGAATCTAAGCACAGTGAAATGGGTCCAGTGAGACAAAACCCAATCCATAGAACTGTTAGTCTGTTCATATATGTGAGCATTGCACTGTGCACAATTGTTGCACACAATATTGCACAGAACGGACCTGATAATTTTCCCTCTTA
>Ga0056133_10000420_pt1 | contig 10407 bp, 11 predicted proteins | sample WorMetGr2BELIZE1_FD_67351 | JGI IMG/M metagenome (GOLD analysis project Ga0056133, IMG submission 67351) | Marine gutless worms symbiont microbial communities from Max Planck institute for Marine Microbiology, Germany - Inanidrilus... ... | reverse complement strand
CCCCTCCAATTTTCGGCCCATTTCTATTGTGGCCAAACGGCTGGATGCATCAAGATGCCACGTGATATGGAGGTAGGCCTGAGCCCAGGGCCTTTGTGCTACATGGGGACCCAGCTCCCCTCCCCAGAAAGGGGGCGGACCCCCAATTTTTGGTCCATGTCTATTGCGGCTGAATGGCTGCATGGATCAAGATGCCACTTGGTACAGAGGTAGGCCTCGGCCCAGACGACATTGTGTTAGATGGGTACCCAGCTCACCCTCCCAAAAAGGTGGCAGAGCCCCCTTCCCCAATTTTTGGCTCATGTCTTTTGTGGCGAAATGGCTGGATGGATCAAGATGGCACTTGGCACGAGGTGGGCCTGGGTCCAGGCCACATTGTGCTAGATGGGGACCCAGCTCCCGACCCCAAAAAGGGAGCACAGCCCCCAATTTTCCGCCTGTTTTTATTGTGGCCAAACGGCTGGATGCATCAAGATGCCACTTGGTGTGGAGGTTGTTACAGCCCAGGCGACTTTGTGTTAGATGGGGACCCAACCTTCCTCCCCAAAAGGGGCAGAGCCACCAATTTTTGGCCAACGTCTTTTGTGGTCAAACGGCTGCATAGATCAAGGTGCCACTTGGTATGGAGGTAGGCCTTGGCCCAAGCGACTTTGTGTTCGATGGGGACTCGACTACCCCCAGAAAAAGGGCACACCACCTGCACCCAATTTATGGCCCACGTCTATTGTGGCCCAACGGTGGATGGATCAAGATGCCACTTGGTAAGGAGGTAAACCTTGGCCCAGGTGACGTTGTGTTAGATGGGGTCGCAGCTCCCCCTAAAAGGGGCACATCCCCCAGTTTTCGGTTCATATCTGTTGTGGCCAAACGGCTGGATGGATGAAGACACCACTTGGTATGGAAGTAGACCTTGGCCCAGGCCACATTGTATTAGATGCAGTCCCAGCTCTGCGCGAAAGGGGCACTGCAGCCCCCTCTTTTTGGCCCATGTCTATTGTAGCCATGGTCACTGATCTCAGCTGCTGCTGGGCTCTTGTTGTTTATTCTGTCATTGTAATGCAGAATCTGTACATAGTGAAAACGAACTGCTTGGGATACTCAGAATCATAATTGCAACAGTATATTACAGTGTTGCCATGTGGCTGTTGATGAGCAGGGAAGACCCATTCACACGACGACCAGTAACTATTACCGACATAAAATTTGAGATGTCGTGCATTCTCTATAACATTGGAGCTTTACATTCCATTTTGGGTGGCATGGATTCTAGACAGTCACCTGAGGTATGCTATGTTCACATTCATAGTTTTCGATATTTCATTGTGTTTAGTTATATCATCTGGTGGTGTAGTGGCGGGGGTGGGGCGTTGGACTCTTGAGGTTACGGGTTCTCCGCCTGCCCATTTTGGTGTCATGTCATATAACCATGGTGGGAAGTTTTTCATGATTTGTGCCCATGTCGTTGGCTTACACCCTACAGCTTGATGAGCTATGCAGAGTATCACCACCAAACCTATTGCGAAAGCCTCATCGAGATATCAGAAACCTTGGTGACAGCGGGATTGTGCACTGGGTCAAACCCTTAACACTAAGCCATGAACTCGAGGCTGCTTACTCCGAAGGTAAGGTAGGTTAAGGTAAGGTACCACTGCCTCTGGCTCCAAGCTGTATCTCTACTATTAAATTTAGCAAGGTTGTCAATGTCGATGAGTCGGTTGAGTGACGGAAGTGGGCGACTTAGCTGCGGCTGGCTGGGTGTGGTCTGCTCATGGTCGAGGCACACTTACCTGCTGCAACACTGACGGGTAGAGGTGCGCGTGTTTACACATGCACGTGTCCATGATAACGTACCGTGTAGACGTTTACCGAAGTGGGCCGATAGGCGCATCCCTACTCACAACAAGCCCTACACAGGGATGCCTGGCAGGTGCTGGCTAGGCATGGTCAATGGGCTGGCGTTTGCACGGAAACTAGACCAGTGTGGCCTGGACTGGGGGCTTCCACTGGGGGCGTTCTAGTAATTTTGTACCTTCCAAAGGCTGGGATCATTGCAGGTGCAAAAGTAACTGTGAACCCAGGAGAAAGTAATGACAGCCTTCCATCAGATTTGTGGCACATTTATCAGCTGACTGCCTAGAGATAGGGTTCAACCGCAGCCGAGTGCTTGGGATCATAGCCTTTAGCATTACCTTCATTTCTGATACAAAAGATTCTGATGAACAACTCAGAAGTTTACTTTACTCGATGATGTTATTAGTTTTGGCATTTTTGTTTTCAGGGCATGAAAGTGTCGTGCACACATTTCCAGTGTGCTGCATGGGCTTTTCAGCACCTGCGCGACAGCTTTGATTCAAATTCCAGCCCTGATATGAACCATAATTTACTTACATTCCAGTCCAATATTATGCTGGTATGTGATTTTATGGTGTGGTCGTGCTGCTCTGTTCTGAATTTTTCATATTGAAGTTGATTTTGCATATTGTCGTATATCAGTTTTGAGTTCTGCGAGTTGCCAAAGGATCAAGAGTTAGCATTAAGAGGCTTTCAGGGGTAGGATTAAGGCATAATTTTGTGGTTATGTACTTCATTTTAGTGTATTTGTATGACAAAAATATAAGGTGATATCTCACGTAGACTTGGAAAATGTTACACTTCAATGAGCTTTATGCGCAGTAAAGTATACTTGTTTCCACTTCGCATTTTTCCTTTCGACTCATACATACTATAGTGTATTCTGTGGTAATGTCATCTCATTTTTTGTAATATAAAGACATGGTACTTTGGCCAATTAGTGCTTTAAGGTGCATGATGTATTTGCTTTGAAAGACACAATCCAGATACTTTAGGCATTAATGCAAATGATTTTTGCTGATGGTCAGTGAAAGAATAATGTGATTCTTGTGATGTTCGTTATAACATTTGCAGGCACAGGCACAGGAGTGTATTCTAGAGAAGTCGATGACTGACAGCCGCAAGAGTTCAATAACAGCAAAAGTTGCGGCTCAGATTGTTGAGTACTATAAACTAGCATTAAAGAACCTTGATGCTAGCAACTGTGCCAGTTTTGTCGGCAGCAAGAAGGTCAAGGTGAGTTACTGTGTAGCATTAGACGGCTGAATGCAGTACTTCCAGTGGTTTGGCATTATTGGTTTAGCATCAGGATGGACATCCAGCCTGTAAAGAGACTGATTTGACATTCTTGCATAGATTTCCTGGAGGACCTTTTGGTTTGGAACGAATGGTTAACCAACATATCCTGAAAAGTGATTGTCGAAACAGTTGCAGTTCGGTTGTAACTGCAATGATAATTTATTTATATGTCGAGTTTAAAGTAATTAATATGGCTTTTCCCTGTGGCACATGGCCTCGCGTGGCTTTTCCCTGTGGCACATGGCCTCAGAGGGTGATACCTGGGTACTCTGGCCACTGCAGTATTGTGGGAGTGTCCAGAACTGAGAGGCTGGGTGGACAGAGTAGTTGGCTTGTGGACCGCCCCGGTGTTCTTGGGCATTTAGATGGGCCGCACAGGTACAATTTTCCTCTCAGACAACACTGTCACAGTGTTGCCTGAGAGGAAAATTGTACCTTGCAGGGCTTCTCTGAATGGTCCATCAGTGCCACACACATCCTTACACAAGCCCACACTACTTAAACAAACAGCCTCACCACCACCAACATTTTAACAGCCATTTCTGGATGAACCTGGTTGAGCTGGTTACGTTCCTCAGTGGTCTTCCTGCTGTTATTCTGAAAGAGAACATTTGGAGTCAGATGCTCTTCTTGTCCACCCAACAAACAGTGTGAAAAAGTACCTGTCGTAGATACACATCATCTAATTACAAAAATCTTTTAATTAAGATGTGTATTGTGTAGGAGACGGTGCAGGTAACACCATTGAGGAGAACTCTAGCATCTTCTCCCTAATCTGAATGCGCTAGTTGCCTTCAGTGCTTTGACTTTGTTGGTTGGGTGGCAGGAAGGGCGTCCGGCCTGTAAAAAATGGGGGATGGTGGAGGTGGGCACTGGTTAGTCTGGATGGAGTGGCGCCCAACCAGATGGTCGGTGTGTCTGCCTCTGTTAATCTTCCCTTGCACCATAAAGTCCTGAAGTTCTCTTTTGGCACCGGCTCACCTGGATGGTCCCAGAAAAAGGGCCGTAAAACGGTTGTGGTAATTAAGATAATCATGCCACACTTACAAACTCAGACATCCCGTACCTGGGGAACAATTCGCATTGGGTCGAGGATTCAGTACAGAACAGCTATATGCCTACCTGAAGACGAATCACGTTGACCTCCAAAAGTTGATGGTGACAGTGCTGAGGATGGTGAATAGAACAAATGTTTGGTAAATTGTGATATTTTCAGCACAACTTAGCGGTCTGCTATTGTTGTTCTTACAACTGTTGTATTGTGGTTCTATATTTCTGACATGTAAACACTCACCGCTGTGGCTGTTTTGACTTGTAAAGGACTGGAAGAAGCGTGCCGAGCTGAAGATCAACTTCTACGACTGTATCACGCTGTTCTACCTCGGACTTTGTTCCGAGGAGCAGCAGAAGTGGGGCGAACGTGTTACTTACTGCCAGGCTGCTGTTGACCGACTGAACGAGAGCATGCTGCTTGTGAACAAAAGTGACCACGACGCAACTGCTATTGGAGAAAGTCTGCGCTTTGCAATGGACGTTGCTGGCGGCAAGTAAGTTCCGTGTGCAGCGCGGATTTAGAGATACGATACGATATGATACACTATATTTATGTGCTCCGAAAAACTGACGAATAGCCAGCTTAATCTGTTGCACGGAACCAAACAAAAAACAAGTTATAAAGTCTATGGAGTCAGTCCTTAGGCTGGAAGAGAGTCTGTGGTGGGAAAGATTTGTGAAAGAGGTAGGTTTTGAGTCGGGAGTGGAAGAGAAAGGGAGTTATGGATGGAGGTAGTGGTGAGTTAACAGAGTGAGAAGATATGGTAGGAACATGAACAGACAAGTCAGAAACAGAGGGACTGGAATATGGTGAGATGGTGAGAACTAGGGAGTTGATTCCAGAGACAAGGTGAGGCATACCAAAAGGAGTGATCAGTTATACGTAACGAGGATGATGTTGCTGGTAGATGATGTTGTACAGTGTAGAGCTGCACAGATGATAGATTATTTTTTACAACTAGGGCCACTGTGCCGTGGCTCCAGGTGATATTTCTGTTATACAGTAAATCTTCACCATACAGGGACTCACAGTACAGTTATGGTATACTGGCTGTCAGCAAGATTAGGAGGAGTATTTGTGCACCAACAGCTGCTGTACATACTGTAACTGATTTACTAATGTTACTGCTTTCGGTACTTTTGCACTCGTAGTTGGGGTCCAGAATGGCATCCAGCTGGTAACACACTGGTCCAGAAATCCTCAATTAAGGGACCGGTGGCTAGCCAAGTTGAGAGTGGAAGATGGCCGTTAGCTTGATGGAGTAACATTATGATGAAGCCCAGTGCTGTAATGTCCTTAGCTAGCAATTCATTTCAGTAGATGTTTTCCAGGCGAAGATGGGTCGGCCAGTCCTCCCTTAGTTTTCTTCCTCCATTTGTTCCAGAATAGAATCTTAGGGAATAAGTGGCTCGGGTTTTTTGTGGGCAAGATTTCCTTGCTGTCAGCCAGCTAACAGTGTCAAAGCTGTAAAGATGGGAAACTTAAAGCACTGACCCCAACCAGTGGCCTAGCCACATCGTTTCTTCATCCATCACGGGATTCCTGACTCCCTTTATGACGACTGTTTGACACCAGTACCAGCTGTAATGCCGTTAGCATTGCCTAATAAGTCTGGCAGTGGCGTTGTTTTCTTAAGTTAGGGCCGAACACACAAGTCATTGGCTGGACTTCATTAATGTCACTTCAGAAGCTGTGAATTTGCACTGGAAATTGTTTCTGTAATTATTGTTATTTGTCGAGCAGTTGGTTAATAGTAAAATTTCCTTATGAACATGCTGATAACTGGTGTTGATAAATCTGCTGGTATATACATATGCAGCTGTGTTTGTATGAAATTAAAAACACACTGTTGCAGTCCCTTAATGCGTGTGTTTTTGTAGATTCAATTCTGCCAAGAAGGATAATGATTTTGTATATCATGACAAAATTCCTGCATTTGACACCCTGCCAGAGATCAAAGGTTTGTTTGTTTATCTGTTTGTAAACAGCATACCTCCAAAAAGAGTTATGAAGGATTTTCATGAAATGTGAACATGAAATGGGTGTGTGTGTGTTATTTTGCGAAAATTGTTTTTGTTCGCAAGTGCAGTTTTATTTTGCCTGCATTTTTCGTTGATGAAAACATCACAGAATGCTTGAACTATTCAGGTGCATCATTGGTGAAAGGCATTCCGTTTAATCCAAATGATCCCGAGGTATCAGGTCCGGACATCTTTAGGAAGCTGGTGCCACTGGAAGCTCACAAAGCGTCATCACTGTACAGGTAATAAACTGTTTGATGTTTCAGCAGCAAACATGAAATAGATTTATGATGTGTAGTTGTGTACTCTGGTTGCATTGCATGTGTGAAAGTTTGAACATTGTTATCAGTGGCATAGTCATTGGAGACATGGATGAATGTGTCCGTCCATCAATAGATGTAAACAATTTTTAGATCTTCTGCCACAGATCTTATTGATAACGGATCTGTTTCAGTCAAGTTTTATAAGAGGAGAGTCTTTTTAGGCCATGAGAATGCTTTAAAAGGCCAAAAAAAATTCCTGAGATGACCCCTTCCCACACTAAATCTCGTACAACCTTTGGCGGTGCATGGGATCGAAGTTCCGTGATAACCTATACAGCATTCTCTGTATTATCCGGCCTGTAAAAACTGAGTGATGAAGTACTGGCATGGTTATCTGTCTGGAGCAAGGTGCAAATGATTTGCATATGGTCCAGCTGATGCCACTACCATCCCATCATCTCTTGCTCCAGTAAAATTCAGAATGGTTTCCCTTTCTTGTGCTGGCTTACCCAGGTTATCCTGGAAAAAAGACTGGTAAACGGATGTTGTGTAGTAGTATTAGGCCGAGCATTACTTTGACCACTTCTTTTGTGTTTTGTTCTCACTATGCAGCAAAATAAGTCGAGATGGTACTGACATGGCTGGAGAACGGATAAGAATCATTCGGTGAAAATGTATGGATTACGAAGTGGAAGATGTGAGACGTAGAGGTAGACCAAAGAAAACCTGGAATGAGGTTGTGGAAAAAGACTGTCATACCTGACAACAAAACAAGAATCATTTTATGGACCGTAGTAAATGGAGAAAATTAATTAAAGATAGTGAATAATACCCACAAAGATCGGGAATGGGTGAGTGAATGTTTTTCTGGTACATGCTCCCCGGATTGTCCTGGATAAAGGGCCATTAAATGGGTTGCTGTTGTTGTTGTTGTTTTGGCTATTAGTATTTGGTTTGTTCATGTGGAGTTAATTGCTGTATTTGTGCTTCTTAAATTTGAACTGCTGGCTTGAATGTTGCATTTTTTTCTTAAATATATCACGTCAGTCAATAATTGACAATTTTTTCTGGCTGATGCAGATTTGTTATTGTTGCAGTGAAGAGAAAGCTAAACTTTTGCGCCGGATTACGACTAAAATAGAAGAGAAAAACCAGGAATTAAGGTGTGTGTATGCGATGTTATTTTAGCATTTAGCTCAGAATTTTGTTGGCGATGAAGTGAAGATTGAATGCCTGTTGGTGACTAAAATAACTGATGAGCAGTGGTTAAGCTTTTAAGACTTAATATTCTGCAGATGGGATGGACGTACTTGATGATCTGATAAGCATGCTTGAAGTTTCATAACTCAGTGCTTGATGAAACGGTCTCTGTTTACAGAATAATCTCTGACCTTGCAAAATGCAAAATGATGTGATATCAGTCACATTTTAGCCATATTTTGGTAGTTTTATTATAAAATTTAATTTGGCACAGTATTAGCATATTGAAGGGAACCATCTTGATTGAATCTCTAAAATTGTCACTCGATTTTATTGTAAGGTTATTATTGATCAAGTAAGATGTTTCGTGTATTACAAACATCCAAAATTTGGCTTATGTGTTGTTTTCGTTTTGTATTTTCGTAAAACTAATTTTGTATAGGACTCCACCATAGACCGATTGGAAAAGCTCACAGCAATCCCACTCCCCAGACCTTTAGTCTTGCTGGGGAGTGAATGCCTCTTTTCCATTGTCCATTGTTTTGGCATCTTGGTCTCTGCGTCTTCAGGGCTTTGTCCCAGAATCCACCCTACCCCTTCTGTGCTTCAAGATTTGTTGGAAATATTAGGCCCTTTCAGCTGTTGCAATTACTGAGTATGCTGCAAGTGTTGCATTCTACAGAAACAAATGCATTAAATTTGGTGTTTGACATGTCGATTTTAATGGTCTGTTTTTGCTGTCAACGTGTTCAGTGCATTCATGTCGAGCCTACAGCTTGATTCTTCATTGCACATCATTCCAGAGCCACAGAAATTGCCTGAGGCACTCGTTGAGAAGTGTGCTGCCATTAGCGTGCGACCAAACGCAATTCAAGATCTTGTTGACGCAATGCAGTGTATGCATGTGTTTCTGACATGTCTTATTTTTGCATATTGGTTGCAGCTTGTGTATTGCTGTAGAATAAGGCAGAATAGTCCAAAACAAATCAACTTAGTCTTACTTATTAATAAAAATGATTAATACTGTTTGATGATAGTTTAAAGACCAAGGCTATTCACAGTGTACAGTCAGTTTGGGCATATTGGCACAGGGCTATCCTGCACCGCTGCAGACCTGTTAGCTCTGCAGGCAGTGCTGTGCCGACCCCAATAAATCTGCTGTAGCCGTCTAGGTTATTTAAACTGACGGCTATGGTGTGGATTGAGAAGTTTTGTGACTGCCCGCTTTAGCCCAGTAATATGAGCTGAAAGTATCCTACTCTGCTGGTGTTTTTTAACAGAACAACTCACACAAACGATGAGAAATAAATATTCCTAAATATGGAGTAAGCTGTCATATATTACACAAAGAATATATGAAAAGATATTAATGCTCAAGGCCAGAGAAAACAACTAATGTATGAAGACATTACAAATATGCTGTCACGCCATCTAACAAATTGCTTGTAACTCTAATCCTGCAGCCTACTGGTAAGTTAACTATTCACACGCTGTGCAGCTTAGTCATAATTCCCAGCCCTGTGCATAATGCTGATACTAACCAAAACCCTAGCATTAACCCTAAACACTAGCCATAACCCTAAATGCGAAACAATAACGTTAACCCCAAAACTATGCCAGTTTCCCAGCCCTGTGCATAGCCAGCCAATGTATACCAAGCACAATTTGTGTGTAGACACTTCGTAGTTTAAAACATCCAAATCAACTTAGTCAGATTTTGTGTAAAATAGTACAGTCACTGCTATAATATGTGAGCAATTTCCTAGTAATAAGTTATCAGAATGTAACTGTTTAATTGCTCAAACATACATTTGGAAATTGCAGTATAATCTAACAAAAGTGCAGTAATGTCACAAAATCATAAGGTCACTTAACAATTAACTGTTTAGTATATTTGTTACTACACTTCACTATAGAAATGAGTCTTGGTTAGACATTGCTGTGGCATGGTTTGTTTTATCTTGTCGTTGATAACTGCAGCTTTGTAAAATGTTTTTCATTGCGGTCATCCACACTGCTGACACGTTTTTGATAGACTTACTGAAAGTTTATTTTGAAAAACTTTGTAAAAATTTTATTTTCATTTTGTCTTTTTTGTCACTAAACACTATCTTTGTGTGACATCAGTATTTTGACATTTGGTCAATAAACATCACAAAACATTTGTCTCTCGATTTGGCAGCATTTGCTGTTTGCTCATGTAATGTGACTAGATATCATAGTCGATATCTGAGAGGTCAGATTACACAGAGATATGAGCTCTACTAGAATGTGGAAGTATGCATAGCTTAATACACGATACTCTTCAGCTGTGATTTATTCTGGGTGTAAACTTTTGGCTACTCTGTAGATTGCTTACCTGGTTTGTTTGTTAGGTTTATTAGCCCCATGCAGGCTCCAGGGTGTAATGTGCTCTTGATTCATTTGTTGATTTTTGTGCTATGTACATTGTTTGCTTGTTTGCTTGGCTTCCCCACTTACTTCCTTTCTTTTTTACCTATTTTTCTTTACTTATCTACTTCCTTACTTACTTTTTTTGGGAATAGGCCTGCTGTGTTTCCAGGCCAGAGGTCGTAAGAGACGACTAAACCTGGGCTCTTTAAGCTTTTCAGTTTATTTTAAGTTATATTATTTTTGTGTTCCTGATGCATAGTTTGTAGTAAATTTAGTTATTTGCAGTAGCCTAGGTTTATTATATATTTCTGTGGTTGTTTCTCCT
>Ga0056133_10000419_pt1 | contig 10409 bp, 6 predicted proteins | sample WorMetGr2BELIZE1_FD_67351 | JGI IMG/M metagenome (GOLD analysis project Ga0056133, IMG submission 67351) | Marine gutless worms symbiont microbial communities from Max Planck institute for Marine Microbiology, Germany - Inanidrilus... ... | reverse complement strand
ACTGCTCTGCCGTCCATATACCAGTAAGTTTTGAAATGTTATTAGTATTACCGACATTGATATGAACATGTTCGTACTGCAGTTTGCAAAAATTGTTCGTTTTTTATGGCCGCCCTGCGTAGCTGATGCGGACATATATTTTTGCCCTGCCGTTTCTTCTTTCTTCTTTTTTTCCTCGTCTAATCGCAGCCGTCACTCATTGGATGTGTACCATACTTCCACACATGGTGTGGCCTTAGTGCAAATTTAGAATGCAGATGTGAAACGTGCTGCACGTGGCTCGCTGAAAATGCAGGACGCAAAAATGGCCAAAAATTTGCCATCTGGGCACCGTCACACAACTTTGTCCGGCTATAGCTTTGCAACTAAGGCATGTATTGACAATTGGAAAAGAACTTGTTAAACAGCAGTACCTCCTCCAAATATCTGCACAATATGGCAAACTTTGGCCCACTAACCGCTGAGATCAGTTTGGGAGTTTTGGACACCCCAGCAAATTTCAACAGGTTTCGCATTTTGGCAGCGTTACTGCACGGCACTATAGTAGTAAGTGGCAGCCTAACATTGTGGTTGTGGTGTTGAACAGAGTGCGCCACCTATATTTGGCAGGGCGGCCATCACATTGGTCCACATTCTAGTCTTTGTTATATTGGGAGGTGCAACCTGGCATTTTGATGCATTGAAATATATCGTACTGCTTTACTTAAAAAGAATGATATCCTCGACTAGCACTAATTGTCAGATGCCATTGCTTCATGTGTTATAAATGCTACTGACACATGGTAGCATTAGCAAATTCATAAGCTGTGAGTATAGAGTCACATATATATATGGCACATGATGTGTTAAGTTTTGCCCAGAACGGTGTAATAATGAAAGATATGACTTGTTGCCATAAAAGATATGATAATGCAAAGCTTTGTCGGTTATTTTCTTCTGTTGGCTGCAAATGCTGTGTTAATGGCAGGCATTACGTTGAGTTGTATGATACAGCTAATATTGTTACAGTAACACTCATTATGTTGTGCTTGAATGGGCCAAACCTGTTTGCTGATGCCATGTGCAGCCCGACCATGAAAGGTGCTGGCTTTAGTTTTTTTGTTTATTTTGTGTTATGATATCTTTCACTTTATTTATGCATCTCTGCTTTTGTTTTGTTAGGACGAAGTTTTTTTAATACCAAGATGAGTGATTGGCTGAGAACAGCATGTCTGAAATGGCCTTTTTGGATCTGATGTGATGTAAAAGCCTAACTCAGTCAATCTGATTGCAGATTTTTACTTTGCCTCTGGCGGGGATGCATAGTATTGTGATGAACATGTCTGTATGTCTCTGTGTATGTTTGTATGTCTGTCTGTACATGTCCACTCACATATCTAAAAAAACCACACGTCCAAACATCATGAAATTTTCTGTAAGTTAACCATTGCTGTCGTCCGTCATCTTGCGATATGTTATTTACTTAGGTTTTGTGGATGACATGATGTTTGGGCATAATCCACCAGGCAAAGGCAATGCGAGTAGGGCATACGCTGAAAGTGACTCACCAGGGGGCAGAAGCGATGGTAATGTCTGATGTCTACGATTGCCTTTTTGTCATTGACTCATACATGTGTGTTTTATAGCATCAGAGATGGAGAATTTCGTCAGTATAAGGGGCAGAGGATGGAGTCTGAAATAGTCGCATTTGTACGTGATGAGCTGTGGAAAGAACTGGCGCCGCTACCATGGTATCGATCACCAACGTCCATCCAGTAAGTGCGTGTACATATGACTGAGTGTTTGGTGGAGTGTGCATTGTGTCTGGGCTGAAATGCAAGTAACATGTCACTGATATGGATGTGGGTAGTGTGATAGTTGTTTTGTTTCTTTTTATGGCCGCCCCACGTAGCAGATGCGGACATTATATGTTTGTCCGGTTTGTTCTTTTTTTTCCTCGCCTAATCTCAGCTGTCACAGATTGGATGTCTACCATACTTCCTCACATGATGTGGCCTTAGTGCGAATTTAGAATGCATGTCTGAAATGTGCTGCACGCGGCTCTCTGAAAATACAGGACGCAAAAAATTGCCAAAAATTCTGTATTGATAGTGGATACTTGTGGATTAATTTCTCCAGTAGAGGCGCTGCATTTTAGCAGAATCCCTGTAGAATTTGAGCCAGTACTTCAAGCCCACATTCTTACTTATACTTAGCCGTGATTGGAGTAACTGGGGTATATTCATCCATACATTCTCTTCTCTGTGCATGCAGTGTACAAGTGTGGTGTGGACATGTGTTTGTAGTATGGCTGCAGTTGGAATGTTTTTCCAGTTTTCAATCAACATTCGGGTTAGTTGTTTTGTTTCTTTTATGGCCGCCCCGCAAAGCAGATGTGGACGTTATATTTTTGTCCGGTTTCTTCTTTTTTTCCTTCGCCTAATCTCAGCTGTCATAGATTGGATGTCTACCGTACTTCCACACATGATGTGGATTGGGATGCTGCGTTCTACCATGTACGTCTCGACTATGGCAATGCAACACTTGCTGAGCTTCCCACGTCTCAGCTCCGTCGACTTCAGTCGGTGCCCAACGCCGCCGCCAGACTGATTCATCGATCTTCTCGGTATGAGCACGTCACACCGATGCTGCGAGACCTTCACTGGCTGCGGTCTCCGGAACACATCGACTTCAAGCTGGCTGTGCTCGTCTACCGATGCCTGCACGGTCTGGCACCACCGTATCTTTGCGACCACATCCAGCTTGTCGCTGATTCCAACCGCCGCCGTCTCCGGTCGTCGTCGTCCATGCAGCTAGTGATCCGATGTACTCGGCTGTCCACTGTCGGTGATCGTGCGTTTCCGGTGGCCGGATGCCGCCTTTGGAACAGTCTGCCATCTGACGTCACGTCAGCCCCAGCGCTCGCTGTTTTTCGGAATCGCCTCAAAACGCATCTTTTTTCCGGATCGTTTCCTTCATAACTGTTAACTATTTTTTGTTTTTGTTCCCTACACTGTGAACAATAGTGGTTTAGCAATCTTGTACTTAGGCCACTGTAAATAATTTTAATGTAATGTACTATGGAGCTTTGGAGTGGAGACACTGATGTCTGGACTTGCTGAGGAACATCAGCCAGCACAGCTGAGCATCCAGAAGTTGTGATATACATTGTCATACTTGCGAGTGTTGCTGACGATGTGAGCAATGGCATTCAGAAATTGATCTACACAGAAAATGTATTGAACTGTCTAATTTGTTCTTACATTTATGTTGTTACTGTAGGACATGCATGCATCAATGACGGACGATTATGGCATCCCGGTGTGGGGTTCATATCTGATATTTGCCGTTGCAACTATCATTCTTGGTCTCCTTATTGGTCTGGTAAGTCTGGAAGCTTGTTTCTTTGTGGTACTGTAATGCAGTTGCAGTGATAACTTACCACGTTGATGATATGACTGATGTTTGCTTACTTTTTATGGTCACCCTATGGAATAGGGCAGACCATTATATTTTCATCTTGTGGTTTCTTCTTTCTCTTTTTTTTCCTCGCCTCATTTCAGAGGTCGGAGATGGGATGTCTGCCATACCTCCACACATGGTGTGGCCTTAGTGCAGATTTAGGATGCAGGTCTGAAACGTGCTGCATGCGGCTCGCTGAAAATGCGGGACGCCAAAAGTCGCCATTTGCGCACCATCGTGCAACTTTGACGGGCTATATCTTCGCAACTAAGGCACGTATTGACAATCGGAAAAAAACTTGTTAGGCAGCAATATCTCCTCCAGATGTCCCAACAATATGGTGAACTTCGGCCTACTAGCAGCTGAGATCAGTCCGGTAGTTTTGGGCACCCCAGCTAATTTCATTGGCTTTCGCGTCTTGGCATCGTTACTGCACGGCAGTCAAGTAGTGAGTGTTAGCCAAACTTTGCGGCATTGAACAGTATGTTCGTCAGGGCGACCATCACGTTGGGCATTGGCCCACATTCTAGTGTCTTTTGTTCTTTTCATTATGATGCAACCTTGTAGTTGGATACTCATCTCGTTGACATAAGTAAGTAAGTTTATTAAACATGCAGCTAAGCAGCTGAATAGATCAATCAATAGATTAATTAAAACACAAATGAAACAATGACACACAAAGTGAGCAGTGTACATGAGACAGTTATAACAGTAGAAATAGGAAGTGGTAAAACCATAAGGTAAATATAAGGAGTAGTAGAAAAGCTAGGTTTTATTTATTTTATGCTGATAATAATTGAGACCATATTTTAAGGAGCAATAGCACTTCGTATGAGTATGAACTTTTGGAAAGGTTTGGGAGGATCTAAGCCTTGAGGTGACATTACCAGTTAGTGACAAGATTATTGGAAGTTGGCTTTGGAGGTAAATTCTTCCCTAGTGGATGACCCCACAATATTGAACAAAGATTCAATCTGACACATCACTGGTAAGTGGGACCTTCTTTGCAATGACTGACAAGTGTCCATGTGTTAAACTAGAATGTGGGCCAATGCCCAACATGATGGCTGCCCTGCCGAATATAGGTGGCGCCCTCTGTTCAATGCCGCAAAGTTTGGCTGACGCCCACTGCTAGATGCCGTGCAGTAATGCTGCCAAGACGCAAAACCAGTTGAAATTTGCAAGGGTACCCCAAACTCCCGAACTGATTTCAGCCATTAGTGGGCCGACGTTCACCATATTATGAGGACATGTGGAGGACATATTGCTGCTTAACAAGTTTTTTCCAATTGTCGATACGTGCCTTAGTTGGGAAGACATAGCCCGACAAAGTTGTGCGATGGTGCCCAGATGGCGATTTTTGGCGACTTTTTTGCATCCTGTATATTCAGCGAGCAGCGTACAGCATGTTTCAGACCTGCATCTTAAATTCGCACAAAGGCCACACCATGTGTGGAAGTATGGCACACATCCAATCTGCGACAGCTGAGATTAGGCGAGGAAAAAAAGAAGAAAGGAGAAGAAACCACAGGATGAAAATATAATGGTCTGCCCTATTACGTAGGGCGACCATAATGACAGACAATTCGTCCATGTAGTCAGCAACTGCCGACTGACCGAGCTGGAGGGAGGTTTGTGGCAGCTTCACTTGGCCGATGATGTTGCTGATCAGTGACATCACGATGACATTGTGAAGCAAGAAGTGAAACGAAATAGTGCTTCACTAAACTCTTAATGATGTGTCTGGCAAATGGTCACTGTTTTTACACACGTACTTTTTGTAGAGTTGTTAGCATTTAATTAGTGATGTGTGCACAGTTATGCAATTAAGATGTCGTGTTCAGCCTTCCTGTAGACGTGAAAATGCCGTGTTCATTTTTTGGTCTGTGTGCAGATGATTATATGCCTGTGTGATGCATTCTCGAGGCCACAGTACCCGCCGTCTGTGAGGCATTCTCCGAGAAAGTCGCTGTCTTTTACACCCAAAGTGACGGGTACCAACGGCGATGAGACGGCCGCGGGCGACGCTGAGCCCGATGTTGAGCCGAGCGACGTCGACGTACGTTTTTCATCTCTGCCTGTGTCTCTGTAATGTTTGATGAGCTGGAGAAGATTGATAAAAAGCGCCAGTCTCTGTCAAGTAAATACAGCGTCACGCCGTTATTTCGCGGCGATAATTTGACATACTGACGTCGGAGTGCTGGTGTAAAGGTAATGAATCAAGAAAGAACTAGAATGTGGGCCAATTCCAAACGTGATGGCTGCCCTTCCCAATGTAGGTGGCGCCCTGTGTTCAACGCCGTAAACTTTGGCTGACGCCCACTACTCGAGTGCCGTGCTGTAACGTTGCCAGGACGCGAAACACATTGAAATTTGCAGGGGTGCCTCGAACGTGCCAACAGATCTCAGCCGCTAGTAGGCCGAAGTTCACCATATTGTGAGAACGTGTGGGGGAGACACTGCTGTTTAACAGGTTTTTTTTCCCGATTGTCGATATGTGCCTTAGTTGCAAAGATATAGCCTGACAAAGTTGTGTGATGGTGCCAAGATGGCGAATTTTTGGCGATTTTTTGCATCCTGTATTTTCTCGAGCCACGTGCAGCATGTTTCAGACCTGCATTCTAAATTCGCACTAGGGCCACACCATGTGTAGAAGTATGGTAGACATCGAATCTGCGACCGCTGAGATTAGGTGAGGAAAAAAGAAGAAGAAAACTGGGCAAAAATATAATTAATGTCAGCATGTGTTACACAGGGTGGCCATAATAAGGCCAGGCCTGTGATTTGGATCAGTGCTTTGACACTGTTGGTTGGGTGACACGAAGGACATCTGGCCCAGTAAAAAATGCGTGCCACTTATACGCAGAAGTTTTCTTCTGGAACAGATGGAGTTAGAAAGTCGATACACTGGCTAACCCAGGTTCACATGAAAAATATCTGTCAAAATGAAGGCAGGTAACTTAGAACTACTGTATTGTATACTGTACCACTTTTTCCTTATGTTTAATCGGCCTTCATTCCACACTTGCCAGAGCTCAGGCCAGATCCTGAGAATCCCTGCAATACTAATCAGTGCAGGCTGGTTTCCGTTGCTGTTGCCATACACAGTACTGTCAGACCACCCAATGGCACTTGGAGCACTGACATGAACTGGTGAAAATCAGCCACTCATCGTCATCATTTCTTGATCCACCAAGTTCCAGCTGACTGTCGAGAGTAAGGACACAGCATTCTTTACTCTAGCTGTCTAGTGCTAATACCCTCTGCTCAGTCTGCTGAGTATATCATGTAGTATAGTGTACAATACACCTGTATCCAGTTGTCATTACATTTTGCGCGAGTCGTAGACGACGTGAAATGTATATTGGTCACGAGTGTCTGTATGTGTGTGTGTGTGTCTGTCCCTCGCCAAATTCCCACGCTACTGCACAGACCTGGATGTAACTTGGGGGAATGGTAGGGGTGCCCTCTAGTTGTGCAGTATTGGGCAGATGCCAGATTTGCAATTGGTGCATGGGTTTCGTTGCTATGACAGCATAGCCCAAATGTGAAATGTCGGCAAGTGCTTGTACTCGCTCAATGCCAGGTTTGAAATTGTGAACCTGTAGCGACAGCGCATCATAAAGGCACTTGTGAGTTATTTCAGGTCGTACTAATTCCAGTGAAGTCTTGATTTATTTTCCAAAGTTTGACATTTAAGGTGTAATATTTGCTATGCAGCAGTTCTTCCTTATTCCTTCAGTGGATAAACTTGTGGATGGCAGGTAAAATTATGGTCCCTCGTTAATACCTGCCATACCTGAGCACTTAAGAGACGAGTCACTCATTAAGAAGCACTATACAACTCTACAATTTACTTCACATTAATATTATGTTTTGTAATGCACAGTTTTTGGGGGGATTTATGCTGCATTTTTGTATTCCATTTAGTTTAGTTAGACTGCTTGGCTGTCTTATTTTGATAAATGTCAGTCTAAAAGTGGCGTAAGTATGAAAAAGCAAAAATGTGATGTTTTGGGTGCGAGGTGAATATCATGGCCAGCCTTTAAAACATTGTGCATTCTGTATGATAGATGCATTCATACATAATTACTGAGGGTGGTGGATGCTTCAGAAATGAAGGCTAAATGAGGACTGAGTTTGCGTGCTGTGCATTCGCCGTGCTAGGACGACGACTTTGACCTGCTTGATGATCAGATTCAGGATGACGTTGCGTCGCCGGAGGCACAGCCGTCCGACGGCGCAAGTTCCGACCCCGGCGCCTCACAGCCGCCCCACAGTTCCTCGGAGTCGACCGTCAGGAGGCGCGAGACAAAGAACCAGAATGAGGAGGACAGCAATGTCGATGAGAACGCGTGATGTCCAGGCGAACTTGCTGACGTCGCTGATGATCAGATGTCCAGAAATGGAAAATGCAGGACACGTGGTGGTTGGCACATGAAAAGTACCTGGTGCAGCAGATTTTTAGACGGAATGACGAGGGATGTATGTAAAATTTGGAGTAGGTTTTACACTTTGTCGGTGTGTTCTGCATTTTCCAGTCCAGCGTATTCCAAGCCAGTGTTTGGCTGTCGTTTATTTTTACCGTGTTTTCTGTCAGTTTCTTATGCCACGCCTTCTCTTTGTCTAGTGCAGCTAAACATTGTTATTTTATGACTTCCAGTGACGTTGTGAGACATATGTTCATTCAACGTGCAGTTTTTTCCGTGTGTGGTCTCATATCTGATACAAATGTGGGTCAACTTTATCTTCTCGGTGTCCCACTTATGACTATTTTGACGACCGATATAAAACCGTGCACACGTACTGTTTTCTTCCAACTTGTCGTCTGCAGAATTAGTTTAGGATGAACTCCCAAAAGGAGAACCCTTTTGCAATAATTGTAGGTGGCAGATGCCCTTCCTGCCAACTGTGTCAAAGCACCGCATTGAACTCACGGCATTCACCGACTCCAAACCGGGAAAATCATTCACTAGTGTAATCCTTTGTTCATCCACCAGTTTGCTTCAGAGGGAAAGGGGCTCTACTGCCTTAATGCCGGCTCTCCAACGCCAGTATCAGACAGTAACAAAAGTCATGGAATTGCACTATTTTAAACAGAAACCACCACAACCATTTTACGGCCCTTTTTCCGGGACCACCCGGGTGAGCCGGTGCCAGAAGAGAACTTCTGGACTTTATGCTGCAAGGGAAGATTAACAGCGGCAGACACCAACCATCCGGCTGGGCACCACTCCATCCGCACCAACCAGTGCCCACCTCTACCATTCCACCATTTTTTACAGGCCGGATGCCCTTCCTGCCGCCCAACCAATAGTGTCGAAGCACTGAAGGACTAGCGCGTTCGGATTAGGGAAAAGATGCTAGAGTTCTCCTCAACGGTGTTAGCTGCACCGTTTCCGTACCACATAGTGCTAAATGACAGAACAAGTCCTTGCAAGCCTGCTTAAGCCAGTTCAGCTTAACTCTATGCTTAGTACATAACCTCATTGTGAGCGGGATTATTATTATTATTATAAACGTATATTATTAGAGTGCCGTACAGTCGTGAAAACTTCGAGAGCACTTAATGACAAGCCAGCGGACTAGACAAGAAAAACTCATGTACATGTCTATTTCAAAAGCAGCGCGTAAGCACGTCTATGGCCTATGCTGGCAGTCACGGGCGGCGCCTCTCACTCGTGTTCTGTCTCTTGGTCCTGTTTTGTAGCAGAAGTAAAGCATTGTAATTCGTTGCATCAGTTAATTTTGTTTCAGTGTTTTCATCTGCCTCCAGTGAACTGTGAACACGTTCTAATTCCGAAAACTGTTTGATTTTATGAATGTTAGTCTATTAGTATGATCTTAATACTACAGCAAAACAGGTTGCAATGGTGTGGGCGTGTGTTGCAAAAAGAAGACGTTGATTTGGTGAAGAAATGTATGGAATATGAGGTGGAGGGCTGCAGACCAAGAGATAGACCAAAGAGGACATGGAAAGAGGTTGTGCAAAAAGATTGCCAAGCACGTAATTTGAACGGGACGATGCTATGGATCATGAAGCTGATGAAGAGTGGACAATGATCAGGATGGTGGGTGGGTGAATGTTTCTTCTGGTACCAGCTCACCCGGGTAGTCCCAGACAAGGGCCGTAAAACGGTTGTTGTTGTTGAATGTTAGTTTGTTCGTGAGTGCTATTCGTAGTGAACGTACTTGTTGAATGGTGAAGTGACTGAGGTATAGTATCTTGGAAAAGGGAAGCTTCATTTTAACAGTTCGTTGCATGTACGTCAAGTGCAATGTACTATGATAAAGTGTAGTGTTAAATGTTAGAATACTGATGTCTGCGATGTGATCACTCTGTGTGAGATGAGAAATATCGACATTTTTCAACTAAATTGCCACACAGTTTCACTAAGTAACTATATAACATTTGCAACACGGTCCACTGAAAACAGTATGTAACTAATCACTAATGCACTGCCGTCTCAGATGAGTCGGTATGTTTTCACTGGTCAGTCTAACAGCCTGAACGTCCTCTACGTCAATCAAACTAATTTCCTCTACCTACGTTTCTACAGATGCCCTGCGTCCAAATAGACTTGAAATTCTGTCGAGCATCGACATGCGAATGTCACGCCTGTTTCTTTTTGGCCTTGCCAGCAACGTTGATGGGAGAATTAGATTTCTTGATGCCGGATGAGACTGGTCTTAGTTCGCCGGGTTTGTGTAGTGCCTTGCCGTCCGTCTTGTCTTGAGGGGTGTCGCCTCGCTTTATCGTCCTGGTTGATGGTTGGTCGTGTCTTCGCTTCTTTTCCATCGACTCCGTGTGGAACGTCTGGATGCATAATGCAGTAAATCAATGAACCTGCGACTACCATGCAGTGAGTGTGCAGTCTAACGTTCATTCACAAAATCGCCCTTTCCACACGCACACACAAGTTACACAACCGTTTTACGGCTGTATTTGCAGGACTACCCGGGTGAGC
>Ga0056133_10000418_pt1 | contig 10421 bp, 8 predicted proteins | sample WorMetGr2BELIZE1_FD_67351 | JGI IMG/M metagenome (GOLD analysis project Ga0056133, IMG submission 67351) | Marine gutless worms symbiont microbial communities from Max Planck institute for Marine Microbiology, Germany - Inanidrilus... ... | reverse complement strand
TCTTGTGATGCGATAGTTGTCTCCCCTGTTGTAGGCGCTAGCGTAATAATTTAAATGAGCCTCTTGATCCCTTTCCCTTTTTTGGGTGGCTGCTGAACAAAAAGGCGGCCAGGGTTGAGGGTTAATATATCGCTAACCTTCCTTCATTGGGTAAGGATAACTCTCCATCCCTGACTTTCGTCTCTGATATAGCCATATTTGTGCTGAAAAGGGACATTAAACTCCAACTAACTAACTAACTCTGGTGCATGGAGGGTTATCCTCTTACCCAGTGAAGGAAGGCTAGCGATATATTAACCTCAACCCTGGCCGCCCTTTTGTTCAGCAGCCACCCAAAAAGGGAAAGGGATCGAGAGGCTCATTTATATTATTATGCTAGTGCCTACAACAGGGGAAGACAACTATTGCACTGCAAGATTTAAACTAAACCAAATACGACAAAACACCAGAATAAATCTTAACTACTTAACTAAGCAATACAGATAACACAAAATAAACACAACAAACTAAACCAAGGTTCGGTCGCCTCCTATGACCTCTGGCCTGGAAACGGAGTGGGACTACTCTGGTAGAAATGGAAGGGACGGACAAAAGAAGAAAATAGGTAAAGCGACTGAGAAAAGGAAGAAGGGAAAAAGTAAAAAAAGAGCAAAAGATGAGGAAGTGCCCCGGGCCCACTCGGAGCTAGTATGTCTTTGTTCAACGTGCCTAACTGCCAGCTTACTTCTGACTCTGTTTAAGTTGTACAACTGGTATGGATTATCTAGCACGGAATACAAAAATACGATTACTCAGTTGTTTGCAGTTGAACACACTAAGTATGCTGTTATACATGCTGTTATACAGATATTAAGATGTCCTTAACTAAAATACTGGTAGATGCTGTCCTCATACCGGACACATCGGGGTAGAGCTGAAGTGGTGGGTTTTGGCGGACTGGCAGGATGCTGCTGCTGCTGCTGCTGCTGGCCGGCAGGACGCTGCTGCTGCGGAGCACGACTGACGACTGACCGCGGCACGGCATCACAGCACGACGTCAACTCTGCTGGTGCAGGCAGCTCTTCCAGTGGACATATCACGTCATCTCCTGTTCACGATAACAACGTGCGATGATCTTGTATGGCATTTTGCAAACCACATGGGACAAGTCACAACTATAACTAGTACAAACTCAATAACAACAGGTGCCAGACAGGCACGTCTTCCATCCGACATTTTAGAGATCATCAGTTTGCAATACGCTTTGTCCTTCAAAGCATATTGCAAAGTCTTTATTGCCTTTTTGTGTGGCTACTACAATGCTGATTTGCTCACGTGGCTGTGTACTGTCACCGGTACCTACACTCGTAACTGCACAGCACTAATTTGATAACACCTAAAATTTGTGCACTTGTGCATTTCTACACTGGAGTTGTAGGCATCCCAATTGCAACAGCACCCTATGACAGATCATGTGATTGAGACTTAAACCTGGAGAATTTACTGCAGTATGTCTTGGTGTTATCTGTGAAATATAAATTTTATGAAACACTGACAACGGATGAGTCAAAAAATTAACTAGACACTTTGACCCCCAATGTCGAATAGGATGGCCATCCTGTCGCGTGAAGATATGCCGCAAAGTTTGGCTGACTCGCATTGCTCGAGTGCCGTGCAGTAACACTGCGAATATAGGACAATGCAAAACTTTCACGCAAAGTGAATTTTGCAGCTGGCAGAATTCCGTTATGAGACGAGCCCCCAAAAATATGTATACGCTACCAGCGCAGGAGACGGCCAAACATCGTGCAAAGTGTGGTTGACCTCTGTTGGGCGACGTCGGTGCACTAACGAAGGCAAGACGCGAAACCCGTTGAAATTTGCTGGGGTGCCCAAAACTCGCCAACCGATCGCAGCTGTTAGTGGGCCGAAGTTCACCATATTGTGAGGACATGTGAAGAGAATTGTTGTTGTTCCTTTGGGCAGGGGTCCAACCTGCTCTGGACCCATACGCTCAGGCCTTTTTACAGCAGGCCCATTGCGCTAACCCATGAGGGGAGGAGTCTGGTTAATGATGTGTGCGAGTGTGTGCGTGACTGAAGGGTGAGGTTGGGCTGAGTAGGCGTGAGCAACTTTGTCAGGTATTTATAGCGCGCCCCTTCTAGGCGTGGCCTACTGTCTGGTTTAGGCCCGATTGACTGACATTGAATATCAATGTCAGTCAATGGACCCAGCCAAGTCTATCACTTCAGCCAACGTCAGAGCGGCTGGCACCTTGACGCTGCTAATCAAGATGCCAGCAACGGTCACATTTTATAGGGGACACCAAAAAATTTTATAGAGGACACCGTCGAACCCTCTGTTGCCTGCCAGGGATTATCTCCCTGATCATCATGTGGATAGGAATTATTTTCACATAATTACTTTTACGTAGGCGGACGCGCCTTACCGGGCCGCAGCTCGAATTTGAACTGCGGACCAGCGGAGTGAGCGGCACACTGCACGCGTCACGGTCACGCTCTACTACACATGGCGCCCAAGTGGTCTAGCCACTGGACTACATGGGCAGGGCATGTGGAGGAGCTATTGCTGTCCAATAAGTTTTTTTCCCGATTGTTGACACATGCCTTAGTTGCGAAGATATAGCCCGAAGTTGTGCAATAGTGTACCGATGGCGATTTTTTGCGTAATTTTTGCATCCTTTATTTTCAGTGAGACGCGTGCAGCACATTTCAGACCTGCATTCTAAATTCGCACTAAGACCACATCGTGTGTGGAAGTATGGTAGACCGCTGAGAATAGGCAAGGAAAAAAAGATAGTAACCACAGCGATAAAATAGACTGTCCGCATCTGCTATGCAGGGCGGCCATAAAAATGTATTTCAGATGTGCAACTGTAGACAAGATATAAATCCTCTGAAGACTACACAACATGACTGACAGGGTCTGAAAGGGCAACTCTGCTGTAACACACTGTATACCTCGAGCGATGTATTCAACACAAGGAAGTTTGCGTTTTTCTGCGATGAAAAAGTCTCCTTCCGACGTCGTGACAACTCGGATGTGGTCAGCTGCTGGCAGTGGATTCGGCAGCATGAACGTTACGTTCTCACGAGCGGCGCTAGCAGACCAATTGACAGCCGCAATAACATCAACAGTCATCAAAAATATGGACTTGCACCACACATGGACATGGCTTATTCTGAAGCCTTACGTTACTGAAAATGCACATGCCACCACAACCACATTCATTACAAGGTTTCACTTCTGTTGGTGTATTTTTATGCCGACGTTTTAGAATCATATACTTTTGGATTTCTTTCCAAACAGTTTTTAAACGGGATCTGTCTTACGTGACAGATATCTGCTTGAATCACACACAAGAGAAGACATTTATGTGGTGCACATCTCTTTAAGGCAGTATTGCAATAAGTTTTGGTGACAGTTTTTACCGTATGTTTGGCAATACCAATATTTATAGCAGTACTGTTGTCAGAGTCTAAGACGCGTGTCTTGTCTGGAGATGTCTCTGGGCATTTTTATGTCTCGGTCTTCTCGACACTTGTATGTCTTATCTTGGCTTAGTCTCAGTCACAAAGGCTGTACCTGGGACTGTGTGCCAACTACAAACATTACCATAACATTCTGCCACTGCTGGAGTACACTAAGTATGTACACCTACAACATCAGCTGCTACTGCTGTTCAGAGCGGACTGTCTGCCCACATCAAACACAAATCAGTGACAGTCTGCTGTGTCAACGTTGATGGCTGGTGAACTGTGTGACTGTAATGTGTCTTGATACCTGTGTCTTGGCAATGTCTCAGGCACGAACACTTCAACAGTCTCACGTCTCGTCTGGTCTTGTCTCAAAATAATTCCTAATGTCTTTGCTCAACTTCGGTGACATCTGTCTTGGCAGATGTCTCTGTCTCAGAAAAATGTCACAGCCTCCAATACAGTAAGTCAGTTTCTGTCAACACACTGAACACAGTCAACACGACAGCTGTTGAAATGCTGCGCAAAGTTCTCTGACACCATATTTTTTATCAACTATCAACTGACGTATCTTAACCATCCAAACTGTGTACACACATTATTTTATCGGATGACAAGACTGTTCACCGTTTCTGTGCATCCAGCGACGAGAAATCATTTTCAGCAAGTATTGCGTCCAAATTTGGAATGACAGCATGAAGGTAAGCATCTGATGAGGACTGAGCTGGGCCTCGCTGATGCGCTGCGGTTGCAGTTCGCTGATCTGGTGCCACAGAAGCAGCAGGTGCTTTGACGTCACTAGCAGGTTGTTCTGAGTCAGAGTGCTGTGTTGGTTCACTGTGCATGCCGGCATTTGGTAGACCCGCCGAACTCTCTTCTGTCACTCCAGCTGTACAAGCGTCCTGCTGCGGCTCAGTGACGTCCGCTGTTGTCACTCCAGTTGCAGCAGACTTACACTTGGGAATTTCTCTCGCTGCTCTGTCAAGCCACACGCACACAAACACACATCAACATGATGTCACAGTCTTACGTAAAATATAGCTACACAATAGGGATGATGTACAACCAAAATATTTTAGCTGATTAATTGCGGGCCTGTAGTTTATAAATCGTCGACTAAAATGGCATATAAAGTGTATGAAGTCAGACAGTTCTTCTGCTGTCATCACTGATTGCCCGACCTCCTGAAGAACCCTTACAAATGACCATCCTATTTGTCTAAGACTTTACGGAAACTTTGTGCTGTCCACGACAGGGTTAGGCAAACTACTCGCTCCACAGCCAAAAGTCAGAAACCATATTTTGATAAGCACGTCAGAGCCAAGAGATTGGCTAGGAACAGCATCTCCGAAATGACCTGTTTTGTGTCTAGTGGGATGCAAAACCTAATCAATCAATCACGTGGATACCTTTCGCCACTGACCAACAATCAATCAATCAATCATTTGCTATGGCGATCCCCATCCGACGTTCAGGGGCGCCTAACAATAAAATAAGCTAACAAAAAATACAGTGAATAAGTTGGGCTTTACTGACCCAGACCCCCAATTAGACAGCAACACCGAAAATTGCAAAGACTGTGGACAGGACCATTGAAAACTCTGTCTTTCCGAACCCAGACAGTTGTGATCACTCTACTCAGCATACAAGTTACATAAAAAGCAGATGGTACATATCGACAGACTTGGACCCTGTTTGTACCCGCACCAAGCACAAAAATCGCGGCAAGACCCAAGAGAAAATCAACCAATGCTGAGTGCTGACCCAATGTTTTGACTCCCCACTGGCTACAACTTTACCGCCATCTGGAACTTTTGGCACACAAACTACACTTGCTGCGGGCACCCAGACCAAACTTTTTCGTCTGAGCATCAGTGCTCCAATGTTTCTATACTTAGTCGATTAATCATCAATTAATCAATGATTAACTGACAAAAAATTAGTAGACTAATCTCAAGTTTAGTCGAGTAATCGTCGCGAAAAAAAAATTTGTTGAGTAATTGCCATCATCCTGCTACACAGTAGCCTGCAAAAATGCACAGTAACAGACAATGCTGTACTTTTCAGGTGAAGTTATGCAATTCATGTCATACCGTTTACTGAAAACTAAACAAAAGTTGACGCAAGTGTGAGCACAGTAAAGTGAAGAATCAACACAAACCGTGCACTGAAAGGCCACAGTCCAGCAGCGGGCTGTTGGCTGAAGCCGTCAGGTTGCTTCTGCTTGCGAGAGCCGGCGGACGTCTGTGTCAGCAATATACACACGTAAATTGTTACGTTTACACTGTTTCCTTCAGTGCTCCAACACTGCTGGCTGGGTGACAGAAAGGGCACCTGGCTTGTAAAAAATCAATGCCATGTGTCCCCAAAGGTTCTCTTCTGGAGCAAGGGAAGGAAGAAAACCGAAAGGACACCAGTTCTTCCAGTGTAGGTGTCAACTCAATGACGTGTGTGTTAAAGCGTTATCTCACAACATGACCTTATCTCACAAAACAACTGTCCTTATCTCACAAAATGTAAAAGCAATGTCATTATGTCTCAAAACGTTCTTATCTCACAAAATTATGTGATAAAACTAATTTTCAAAAAACTTTTGGTCCAAGTTGGCAGTTTTATGATGTGGTGAAATTATAATGATTTTGGGTTAGGGTTAGAGTTGGGTTGGGTTGGGTTAGGTTAGGATTAGGTTAGTTGGAGTTTAACGTCCCTGTTCAGCACAAATATGGCTATATCAGAGACGAAGGTTAGGATTAGTGACCATTTTGTGAGATAAGGTCATCTGTGAGATAAGGCCTTAACATGTGTACCAAGAAAGTCACATTCACCTGGAAAACGACCATTAAAACAGAGGTGATGGCGGTGGTTTCACGACGTTCACATGCTTCACCATGACATTTTATGATAAAATATAACATGTAGTCAAAGTAATTTGACAAAAAGGCCGCATGGCCGCTGCACATGAACGGTTCAATGGTATTCACCAGGTTGCACCAGTGTGCACCCCACCTAATACATGCTTCGGCTTGCGTGGGCCAACCCTAGTCCACAACCCAAACAGCATCTCAGTCGGTTCAGCCATTTTTGCACAGCTCATGGCAGTGTCGTTGGGCATACCGGTTATGTACTTTCCCCTAAAAATTGCCCCTTGGCATGGGGCGATCTGGATCCACATCTAATACATGGTTCCTTGGGCCCACCCAAGTCGACAACCCAAATGGCATCGCGATCAGTTTAGTCATTTTTGCACTGCCCACCGCAGTGTCATCAGGCATGCCTGGGATGTCCTTTCCCCCAAAAATTGCATCTTTGCATTGGGCAATCTGGAGCACGATCTAACACATGGTTCCTTGGACCCATCCAAGTCCAAATCCCAAATGGCATCTCAATCGGTTCAGCCGTTATTTTGCAAAAGCTCACGGCAGAGAGTTGCTATACTTTACAATGGGCTGCCCTTTCCCACTTATAATTGTCCCTTCCAATGGGGAAATCTGAACTCCCATCTAACACATGGTTTACTGGACCCACCCAAATCCTCAGCCCAAACGGCATCTTGATTGATTTAGCCGTTTTCGCACAGCTCACCTCAGACTGTCCTTATACTTTAAAATGGGCCGCCCCTTCTGCCCTTAAAATTGCTCCTTCCAATGGGGGGATATGGACCCCTATCTAACACCTACTAGTTCCCCAGTCTACCCAAATGGCATCTCGATCAGTTGAGCCGTTTTTGCAGGGCTCACTACTGTGACAGACCGATTGACAGACCACACTATTCAGTCGGTAATAACAGGCCGCATCTACGTACATAGTAGTAGTACTGCAGTGCGGCCTAGTAATGGTATCAAAAATTACACAGTACTGAAAAATGAAGAACAAATAAACTTACATAAAGATCCAGCTGATTGTTTGACAATAAGATCCAGTTATCTTTTGGATTACTGCTAAACACCAGTTTCAGATCCTGTCGAGATTTGAATGCTACAGCTACTGACGGCGTCGGCTGACTGGCGTTCTTACACCCAAACACATACAGTTACATTATTCTTCTTGCACTCCTAATTTTTCTTCTGTTAGACATAAAACATTCTGCAACCAACCCACATGGCAACTTTATGGGGGATGCATCCGCCACTTGTCCCAAGGACCGGTTTTGGGATTCGTCTAAATCCGACGACTGTGATGAGAAGTTGGTAAGGGGGTATGGGGGTACCACTCCATGCCTTCAAAGCAGTCTTCATTCTTTTGGATGCTTATTTATTTTCTCACTCAATTAAATGGGACTTTTGGTTGTCACTCAGTAGCAGTGAAACTGATTGCCTAGAAAGACCGTCTCTGTATCGATTAGGACTTACGACCTACTTAATGATAGGTCTACCCATACTTTCTTATTTAATCGATTACGTCAGTATTCTTATGTGTTTAATTATGCACTGAACTAGGCCTATGCATTGTAGCACAGCACTGTAGCAATTTGCAGGCCTACAATGTCCTTTTATCAATAACATACAACAAGTTGTATACGTCAACACTATGTATAGGCCTATAAGTCTGTCATGTCATTGATTGCTGTGTTATAGTACTAAACATTAATGAGGTCTTGTTATGTCTGTATAATAATTAATATGTACTCTGCAACTGACGATATTACGGTAATGGTCAGTGAAAAGGCCGTTACGATTACACAATACAGATTTTGTCTTTTTGTGGATGAAATTCTAAAAAATTTCTGGGGAGGGGGCATAGCCCCTCCCCAGATTCCACCCCATTGGGAGGGGGATACCCGTTCCCAAACCTACCCCCTCGATGTCTTCAGCATCTCTTCCCCCACTCAAAAATCCTGGCTACACCCCTGACTGTCGGAGTCAGCGATACGTATAATTGTGTATCGTCAGCATACTGTTGTATGCCGACGCCAATTGTGTTTGCAATGAAACTGATTGGGGATATGTAACATGAGAAGAGGATAGGACCCAAGACTGAGCCCTGTGGGACATTGGTAACTATGACAAAGTGTATGTGAGGATGATGCCTGACCTACTCGAACACATTGATATCGGTCAGTAAGATAGGATTTGAGCCATGTGAGAACACTGCCAGACACCCCGAATCCCACTGAAAGTCTACACCTTAAAATTGTTATTTATTAAACAGCACTTAACTTACTTCCTTTATTTTGTGGTCCATCACAAAAACCTCAACAAAGACCGTTGTTCAAGACTCACAAGGTATGAAAACAATGCAGCTGGGTACCTGAGTGAGCGATGGCGTCTGGTCTACCACATAGGTTGCTGGCCCACACACAGACGTACCGTAATCCTGATTACTCGCATTTAAAACTTCACGCAGTTGGCACTTCTTGTCTTCAGTCTCACTCGGCAGAGTTACACTACAAACAAACCATGAAGCACTTGCCAAAGCAAGATGCAACCAGCAGGGACACAGCCAGAGGCAGTGATCTCATCCTCACTATGCCTCTGGCAATCAGCCATTTCTAGGCTGTCTGTATGGTAGTTTGTTCAGCAATGTGTATGATAGACCTTCATTTCTTTGCAGTCAACTGTAAGTGAATGAAAGTAAATTAAATAAATGGGTGCATGTACCCCATCATAGGTGGAAAAGTTTCTCAAATCACAGTGAAATCTGAGTCTTTTTTCTGTATATGGCCCGCAGCAGCAAAATAACATTGTAATGAGTGCATCAAAGGCAACCGAGTTTAGTTATAAGTCTGTCACTGCAGTATTATGATGTACTAATGGTTGATTTTTGGGCGACCCTTTCTAAAACGGTTCGCCCTATGCTATCGTACCATTGTACAGTCTGTCCTATCCTGTCTGTCTGTAACAGTGGTGTACTGTGGCCAAACAGTCAGACGGATCAAGATGAAACTTGGCATGCAAAAACGCCTCGGCCCTGGCCACACTGTGTTAGATGGGGACCCAGCTCCCCCTCCCCTAAATGGACAGAGCTCCCCAATTTTTGGCCCATATCTGTTGTGGCCAAATGGCTGGATGTATCAAGATGCCACTTGGTACGGAGGTAGGCCTCAGCCCAGGCGATTTTGTGTTAGATGGATGGGGATCCAGCTCCCCATCCCCAAAAAGGGGGCGGAGTCCCCTCCCCAATTTTCGGCCCATGTCTATAGTGGCCATGTGAATCTGGACTGCCTTCAGTGCTTTGACACCGCTGGTTGGGCGTCAGGAAGAGCATCTGGCGTGTAAAAAGTGAGTGGTGAGGTGCTGGCGTGGTTATCTGTCTGCAGCGAGGTACAAATGATATACATATTGTTCAGCTGACGCCATTGCCACCCATCATCTCGTTTTGTTGTTTCATTAAAATCCAGAATGGCGTAACTAGGAATGTTAATACTGAATTTCCCCCAAATCTGGATGTCGGATTTTGAAATCGGCTGGATGGATCAAGATGGCACTTGGCATGAAGGTGGGCCTTGGCCCAGGCCAGACTGTGCTGAGGGGGACCCAGCTCCCTTCCCCCAAAAAGGGGGCAGAGCCCCCAGCAATTTTCGGCCCATTTCTATTGTGGCCAAACGGCTGGATGCATCAAAATGCCACTTGGTATTCACACAGGCCTCAGCCCAGGCGACTTTGTGTTAGATGGGAACCCAGCCCCCTCCCCAAAAAGGGGACAGAGCCCCCTAATTTCCGGCCCATGTCTGTTGTGGCCAAACGGCTGGATGGATCAAGATGCCACTTGGTACGGAGGCAGACCTCGCCCCAGGCGACATTGTGTTAGATGGCGACTCAGCTACCCCTAAAAAGGGCATAGCCCTCCCCAATTATCGGCCCATGTCTGTCGTGGCCAAACGGCTGTATGTATCAGGATTTCACTTGGTATGGAGGTAGGCCTCAGCCTAGGCGACATTGTGTCAGATAGGGACCCAGCTCCCCCTCCCCTAAAGGGGCACAGCCTCCCAATTTTCAGCCAATGTCC
>Ga0056133_10000417_pt1 | contig 10422 bp, 9 predicted proteins | sample WorMetGr2BELIZE1_FD_67351 | JGI IMG/M metagenome (GOLD analysis project Ga0056133, IMG submission 67351) | Marine gutless worms symbiont microbial communities from Max Planck institute for Marine Microbiology, Germany - Inanidrilus... ... | reverse complement strand
TGCAGCACATTTCAGACATACATTCTAAATTTGCACTAAGGCCACACCATGTGTGGAAGTATGGTAGACATTCAATCTCCGACCACTGAGATTAGGCGAGGAAAAAAAGAAGAAAGATAGACATCACAGGGCAAAAATATAATGGCCTGCCGCATTGCATAGGGCGGCCATAAATAGCATAAAATTTGTCTGCTAGCTTTTCTTGTTACTGAATACTGATATTAGGTGTTGCACATTCCACTAAGTGTAAAGTATATGTATTTGAATGTCTGAGAACATTACACTCTATGCAGATCCTGATGACATGTGATGCTGTTTGCAAGCAATGTTTCTGAGCATGTTTACTGTGTGTAATCATGCAGGAAGAAGTGATGGTAGAAGTGAACGTCCTGCTGGCATTAAAGAAGCAGTACAAAGACTTGACTGGCGAAGACTTTGCACCTGCTCAGCAGCCCAAGAAACCAGACACAGCAGGGAAAGCAAAACAGACTGAAACTGCTAAGAAGGCAGATCAGAAGAAGAAACAAGATCAGGAAAAGAAAGCAGGAAAGCCAGACAGCAGTGCCAAGGATGAGAAAGAGCAGAGAAATGAGAAAGGAAAAGCAGACACTGACACATCTAAGCAGTCTTCAGCACAGAACTCTCAAGTTGAGAAGGATGGCATTGGAGCTCGAGAAGTTAAAAAAGTTACCCGGTATTGTATTATACCAGTGTCGCATCAGTGCGTATAAACGCACTTTTTATTTTCATTAGTTATGATACTGGCATCAGGGTGGCGTCGGAGAACAGGTGCAAAAGGAATACGGCATCCCTTCTGTCAGGAGTCTTTTGGGTGATCAAGGAAGAATAGCACCAGTTGGTGATTTTCCCTGGTTTGCATTTAGTGCTTTGAGTTGCCTTCAGTACTTTAACACTGTTGGTTGGGTGACAGGATCGGCATATCACCCGTAAAAGCCTGTGCAACTTGTACATATAGGTTCACTTTTGGGACAAATGAAGCAAGAGACTGAAGGGGACACCCAGCTAACAGGTTCATTGGTGTGCGTATGTGTTTTAAAAACTAACTTTCAATGCTGTGTGGATGTTATGCTATGTTGTTTAAGTATCTGTTTGACTCGTGTGTTCGTTGTATTTCCGAACTGCTTGAATTGCAATTTACTAATGCTTTCTCAGAAGTATCCCGGAAGTGCGAAATCTGTCGTGGAAGTATTTGTGTTTGATGTGACATTTAAATATTTGATTGTTTCAGACTTGGTTTGGAGGTGAAAAAGGAGGAAAACTTCTCCGAGTGGTACTCGCAGGTGAGCGCAGTGACGTTCAAGGTCACTTCAGCTGCTTGAAACCTGTCTAAATCTCATATATTAGAAATTATAGCACACGGTGGCTACGATATGTTTACATGCAAATTGGAAGGTGTCCTGGCCTATAACATTAACTGTTGCATCGAAACTGAAGGACTTCTCAAAGTTAAGGCAGTTATGTTCTTTGTTGAAGTGGTAATATCTTGGAAACAGTGTAAGACAGAGACATTTTATTATACTACAGTATATGCTTATCGAATAAAACCACATCTGATGACTTTAAGTGACATTTAAGGTGATTTACCTTTTGCAAACCTTTTCATATGCCATTTTGGTACAGTTGTGCAGCAGCTGATAAGGTTTCAACTTACTTAAAGCATCGTACAGTCCTGTGATAGCTGATCTTGTTGTAACCAGCCCATTATGCAGAGTCAGGATAGCTTTCATACTGCCTGTGGTTGCAGGTGATCACAAAGGCTGAGATGATCGAATATTATGATGTCAGCGGCTGCTACGTTCTGCGTCCGTGGGCGTTCGGCATTTGGGAGCGCATTTCCGAGTGGTTTGACGCCGAAATCAAGAAGATAGGCTTTGAGAACTGCTACTTTCCTATGTTTGTCTCTGCAAATGCCCTTGAGACTGAGAAGGAGCACATTGAGGATTTTGCACCAGAGGTGACTTGGTTCTGTACATAATAGTTACTGCTGTAAATGTCTTCTATCTCTCATCATCATCATATTATTATTTATGCATAAATATGCTGACTGTCAACTGAAAGGACAGTTTGGTACAAAGTATATAGAAAACACGATCTTTGTCGAAGAAATCACAGTTGGAAATTGATATTTTAGGCACAGCCAATTGAATATTGTGCTGATTAGGTTTTACGCAAGTACCACAGTTGTAACATGACAGTGTTTATTGGGTTTTGGCAGCTAAAAGCTGTATTTGTAAGTAGCGTCAAAGACGTGCATCAAGCATACATACATACATAACGTACATAGTACTACATACTAAGTTTGAAAACGAAAATGGCATTGAAAATTGACCAGCATTTGGGAAGTAAAGAGTTTAAATCCATCAAAAGAGGAAAACATCAATGCAGTAATAAGAAAATACCACAACAGTTTAAGAAAACTGTCAGTCCTGGACCATCTGCCATGCAGCCACTGCCAGAGTTGGCAAGTTTCTGCCATCAGCAATTCAAACCATCCTGGCAGCAGATGTTTTACCATAACCTGCTAACTGCAGCAATATCTTAGACAAATCCACTCACTTTGCAGAACATACCTAAGTAGAATGTGGGCTACCGAACATAGGTGGCGCCCTCTGTTCAACACCGCAAAGTTTGGCTGACGCTCACTACTTGACTGCCATGCAGTAACGCTGCCAAGATGCGAAAGCCGTTGAAATTAGCTGGGGTGCCCCAAACTACCAGGTCGATCTCAGCCGCTAGTAGGCCGAAGTTCACCATATTGTGGGGACATCTGGAGGAGATAGTGCTGCTTAACAAGCTTTTTCCGATTGTCGATACGTGCCTTAGTTGTGAAGCTATAGCCCGACAAAGTTGTACGATGGTGCGCAGATGGCGACTTTTTGGCGATTTTTTGCATCCTGCATTTCCAGCGAGCCGCGTTCAGCACGTTTCAGACCTGCATCCTAAATTCGCACTAAGGCCACACCATATGTGGAAGTATGGCAGACATCCAATCTCTGACCGGTGAGATTAGGCGAGGAAAGACAAAAAGAAGAAAGAACAAACAACAGGATGAAAATATATATGGTCTGCCCTATTACATAGGGTGACCATAAAATAGGACACCATTTGCTAAATATTCAGTCAAGATTAACGAAGGAATACATTAAGTAGTAAAGATTGCTTTTACACTTTTGTTTTGACGGTTATATTCAGTTACCGTAAAAATTCGAATATAATATGCACACTTGTACAATACGCACCCCAGACTTTAATGGGGAAATCGTGGGAAAATGTTAGTTTAGCTGTATAATATGCACCTTTTCTACGACAACAACAACCTGTCTAATGGCCCTTTATGCAGGACAGCGCGAGTGAGCCAGTGCCAGAAAAAAACATCCGCTCACTCTATATTTTTGGGGGTATTATTCAGCATCTTTAATTAATCTTCTCCGTTCACTGCAGTCTGTAGCATCCTCCTTTAATGGTTGGGTCCAGCAGTCTTTTTCCACAACCTCACTTCAAGTTTTCCTTGGTCTACCTCTCGGTCTTACAGTCTCGACTTTGTAATCATGCATTTTTCACCAAGTCATTCTCATCCCTTGTTGAAACATGCCTATGCATGAACTGCTTTAACGTGTTATTTTATTGTCCTGTAATCATCAAATATCATCACAGCAGAGCTTTGCTAAGTGCAGTTCTGTTATAGGGTTTGTGTTGCAAGGCAAATGTGAAGATAGTTGATTGCATGGTCCAGTGGTAGAACATCGGTCCTTGGCCAGCATGCTTTTGCTTTCCTGTGCTCGGCCTGCAGCTGATGGGTGACCACTTATGTGGGTAAACCATCTGCTACAGGCCAGCCAACTAGGCCAACTCAGCCTTTTGTCCTTACGAGGTCGATAAAGGAGTATTAAGCAGTAATCGGGTGTCGGCTATTTCGGTTGAAGTGGTGTCACCTGACAAATGCTTACGGGGTGAAGGCCTGGTGTGGTTGATTGGGGTGGTGGTGTGCTTGCCATCACGTTGGGCATTGGCCCACATTTCTAGTTGTGTTCTAATTCTGAACGTCTGTGGCAGTGGCATGTGTTAATAAACTGCAGGTGGCATGGGTGACTAAGTCTGGGCAGAGCGATCTTGCTCAGCCAGTGGCAATTCGACCGACAAGCGAAACAGTCATGTACCCATCATATGCAAAGTGGGTGCAGTCACATCGAGATCTGCCAATCAAGCTGAACCAGTGGTGTAGTGTTGTGGTAAGTTTACTGCCTGTTTTATTAGTAGATTAGCTTGATAGTGAGTTAAACGTGCCAGCTATTTGAAGTTACCTAAGTTGATTAAAGTTTAACAGTGTGAAAACTTACAGGCATTTCATTACCTTGCACTGTATTTTGACTCGTTGTATTTTCTTACACAGATTGGCAGATAACTTTAGGTTGACAAATTTACAAAGGCATCAGTTCTTGAACTACTGAAAATTTTGGGCTGTTGATTGTGAAGGTATATACCAAGTGATGTGGCATGTTGTGTAGCATGACGTTGATGTTTTTCTGTCAGAGATGGGAATTCAAACATCCACAGCCGTTTATACGAACCAGAGAATTTCTGTGGCAAGAGGGTCATTCTGCACATGCAACTGCTGCTGAAGCTGAAAAAGAGGTATAAAGTCATGTAATGTTGCTCATATACGTGTTTTAAACTGTGTCTGATTGTATTTGCTCAGCTTTTTTGTTTAACTGATCTGTTTTCAGTGTTGGGCTCACTATTAGCCACATAGAACAACAGCTGATTTTTTGCTCACCTTACAGGTCAACCTGTGTTCGCTGGCACCATCAGTCAAGAACTGGAGGATTTTGTTGGAGCAAAGTTTTACTGCCCACATGCCCTTGCTGATGGCAACTAGTGCATTCCAATTAGGGAGAAGACACGGTTACTGGACAACTCGCAGATATGCCAACTCGCGGATTGCCAATTCGCAGACTGGACGACTCGCGGACTGATGTCCAGTCCGCGAGTTGGCAATCCACGAGTTGGCGTATCCGCAAGTTGTCCAGTTACCGAAGACACTAGCATTGTCAATGATGTTATTTACACAGTCTCCATATCTCTGTTACGAAGACAATATTTGGTGATTATGGCTGCCGTATCCGGGTAATTTGTTACCCGCATACCCAATAGGGTAGTTTGTCGGGTACCCGGGTACCCAAAGATAAATATTTAATGGAAATAGTCCCATAGATGTATGTCTCCCGATGTCACCAGAAGCTAACAAGATTACCCCATGTGACGTCACCACTCACCAACTTGCATTGGTATCGTCATTTTCGAATAGATACGAATTCTATGCTTCCGTACAAATACAGACAATTATTAAAACTGAAAGGGCGAGTTTTAGTTGAACAAATGTTGCATGGCCATACGCAGTAATTTTTCGAGTTCGGGTACCCGGGTAGTGTCAGGTAGCAAAAATTTACCTGGGTAATAAATTACCTGGGTATCCAGGTACCCACGGCAGCCCTACTGGTGATTGCTGGAGCAAGATTTGTACAAGCCATATACCCTTTCTCTTAGTTCCTGGTGTTCAGCCAGTCATTGAAAAGTGTTGACACGTACCAGGTTTTGTTCACCAGTTTTCATTTCCAATTTTTATATTTGTTCTGCACCTGCACATCATCTTTGGACTGACCAAAACTTTTTTTGTTGCCTTTGATACCGGCCCGTTATGGTTTCCTCTGACATAATCTTCTTCGTCTAATTCCAACTCAATCGTCTACCCTTTCTGATCACCGGACTGACTGGTTCCAGTCCCAGCAACTTTCTCACATTTCCACGCGGTCATGTCGGAGCACTGATGGCAGATGTTTGTGTTTCTCAGTGTGAACAACTAGTACAGAGTTTTTCGCTGTGTACTGGCTTCTGTGTAGGTGCTGTACATCCTCGATTTGTATGCTCACATCTATGAACAGCTCCTTGCAGTTCCCGTTGTGAAAGGTAAGAAGACCGTGAAAGAGAAGTTTGCTGGAGGTGATTATACTACAACAGTTGAGGCATACATTTCCATGTCAGGCCGAGGCATACAGGTTTGTTATTGTGTATAAAACTTGAAAATCTGTCAATGACCGTCTTAAACCTTGACTTAACTTTATAACATAGAACAGACAGTTATACTGCCTTGATGGTGTTTGGATTCGTTAACCATGTCATAGTCAATTGATATCTCATTAACAATTGTGGAAGACTCTTTCCTCATTGTATCATGTATTTACTTGTTGTTTGATGTTGTATCGGAAAGCAGGGTTGGAAAATAACGCAATATTTTTGAGAATATCGAAAATACCAATATTTTAGATATTTGTGATATTTTTGACATATCCGATATTTTGATGTATCTAGTAACTGTCATTAATGACATATACTTGTTAAAATAAGCTGTAATTGTTCTGTTATTATATTTACATTACAAATATTTCCATTATTATCAGTAAACATCAAACTAGCTTTCAGAATAGTGACAAAAAGCACTGACAATTGTATTTAACACCACTTTAACAAACAACAGTTGCAGAAGTGTTAATGTAATAATACAGTGACTACTACTACTACTACTACCACATCCATTTAACGGCCTTTTTTTCAGAACAACCTGAGTAAGCTGGCACCAGAAAGGTAAACCATTCTGGATTTTACAGTGGAGCAAATAATACAGTGACTGTTGTAGAAAAAGGCCTGTGATGAATAATTGAAAAACTAAAGAAAAGTAGAAGTAAAAGCAATCTTCAACAAATTGTTTCCATTTGGCATAAAATGAAGTAGTGTGCGGAATAACACAGTGTATATATTTTTCATTTATTACTGACTGCATCCAAATTGTAACTAAATCACCTTTTTGTTAAAAATGTTGCAGTTATCTATTGCATCTTAACATAAATGCTTAAAATGTCAAAAATATAGATCGCCGACATATCAGTGATATATAGTGTGTCAACCATGTCGGGAAGTCAGTTTTCGTGTATGTTAGCAGTTCATTGTGACGATGCAGTAACAAAAAAGATTTTTAGATTTTTAAAAAAGATAGCTACAACAGTAGCTATCTTTTGAGCTTTCAGTTAATATGGACTATGTAGAGCCTACATAAGTTAGTGTAGAGTGCCAAGCTGAACAATATGCAATGTGTTAGAATACATCTTTTGAATAATAGAATGCTCTGCATTATGGCAGTTACACCATGGTTGGCAATGTTATGCTCTCTGCTCAAGAGTGAACATGTGTTTGGTTGGTTTCATTTCTGTTGTAATTTGCCTGTTTGCACTCATTGCAGGCAGCAACGTCTCATCACCTCGGCCAAAACTTTTCCAAGATGTTTGACATCTCGTTCGAGGACCCAGAAACGAGGCAGGTGTGCTATGCGTACCAGAACTCATGGGGGCTCACGACGCGATCCATCGGCATTGTAGTGATGGTGCACGGAGACAACAGAGGACTCGTACTGCCGCCAAAGATTGCTCAGATACAGGTCAGTTCTTGCACTGCTGTAACCTGGACTTTAAGCAGTGGTATTACCTACAGAGTCTCCGTACCTCACATAATGTTTTATGTACGATAATGCCGCACATTTATCTCTGGCATTGTGAGTTGACTACAAACTGTATTAGTAACGATTTTGCACATGTAAACTTGTTGTGCTTCGTTAACTACTTCAATTCCTGATTGTTCTTTGGCTGTTAAAGTCAATATTTTGACACTTTTGGTTTGATGACATAAAACTCATCTGGCCGATAAAAACCTGTCACTTATCTTCAAAGGATCTCTTCCAGACCAGCTGGCAGAAGAACGCTGAGGGGAACTGGATAATTCAGGCTTACCTGAAAAATGGCCGTGAAAACAGAGGTGGTGCTGCTGTTATTACTGTGATACAGATTAAGTAGTAAGGTAAGGTAAGGTACAGAGACGGTGTAGGTAACACCGTTGAGGAGAACTCTAGCGCCTTCTCCCTAATCCAAATGCACTAGTTGCCTTCAGTGCTTTGACACTGTTGGTTGGGTGGCAGGAAGGGCATCCGGCCTGTAAAAAAAATGGGGAGATGGAGGTGGGAACTGGTTAGTCTGGATGGAGTGGCACCCAGCCGGATGGTCGGTGTCTCCCTCTGTTAATCTTCCCTTGCACCATAAAGTCCAGAAGTTCTCTTCTGGCACCGGCTCACGCGGGTGGTCCCGGAAAAGGGCCGTAAAACGGTTATGGTTGTGGTGTGGTTACAAGTAAAGTAGTTGTTTTACATTAACACAAACAGTAAGACATTTTCTGATGAGGTTTCTTCCCAGTGGCAAAGATATCACCAGTTTAGTTTGTGCGGCTGTGCATAAGATATAAGCAGTAAGCCAGTTTGTTTGCTTCAACATAACCCACAATGTAGTGGCCAATATACTGGATAATCTGTGTTAGCTGGCACCCCCAAATTGTGTTGAACAACAATTTTTTCTGCTTGCATGCCATCGCTGATGATGACTAGTGCATTTGGACTGGGGAGAAGATGCTAATGTCATTCTCAGCGGTATCACCTACACAGTCTCCGAACCACACGTCTCTATACCTGCTGCAATAGAAATAAGAAATAACTAGAGCTAAAGATGTTTTATCAAACATAAACCGCACGCAGCCATGCTGTGCACTCCCATTACCCCTCCTTGGCAGTAATGGAATGGTCCCGTCTGCTGCTGCACGATGTTATTTGCAGCAAGCACACTACAATGTACTTTTAATGAGCAGGAAATTTATCCGTGGTAACCTTGACCTTTGACCTTCGACCTTGACATTCAGACTCGTCCGAGCAAGGCACCAGACAAGTCTTATGTGTGAATTTGGCGCAGATCCCTTGAGCGGTTCCGTAATTTCATGTACAAACAAACAAACCAACAAAAAAGTCACAGCACTAAAATACAGCACTAAAACAGGACTTATGCAGCTGACTGAATGCGGTAAAGTTTAAAACTGAAAAGTGAAGAAAATCACTGGTCTTTGATGAAACTGAATGCTGTCCATACTGGATAACTGTACAGTGTAAATCGCTTAATGTTAACTTCTTACTTACGTGCATGGCATGACTGGTGATGTCTGGATACTGTTGTTGACATTTAGGTGGTGCTTGTTCCCTGCGGAATTACAGCACAACTTGATGACAAAGAGAAGTCAGATTTGTTGGGCTGCTGTGACAGCCTCATTTCTAGGCTTCGTGATGCTGGCCTTCGTGTCCGTGGCGACTTCCGTGACAACTACTCACCTGGATGGAAATTCAATCATTGGGAGCTGAAGGTGAGTAATGATGATCCTCTCAGCATCAGTAATGTTCTGATCGTTCACGTCAACCTTTCGTCGTTGCATTTTTATGAAAACTATTGAATGTCCGATTTTAAGTAACATATTTGTGTTAGCAATCTATTCTACATTATCTGAGCCTGTTGTTGAAAGTTCATTGTTTATAAATTGCCATGTTACCATTTGTTTGTAGTTTGTGGCATGCGGTTTTGTCCAGATTTTGTGTTGCCATTTTGTTCAAGGTTTAGTATCCAGGTTATCTGCAATATTTCTATTGCTTTTGAACAAACGTTAAAGTATAGAGTCGGCGTGTTTATTTTGATGAACTGTATACTGAGATGTGCTGCCGCTGTGTTGTGTAGGGTGTTCCAGTTCGCATTGAGCTTGGTCCGCGGGACATGGAGAAAGGCGAGTTTGTTGCAGTGCGACGCGACACGTCGGCCAAGATGGTTCTCAAGATTGATGCTGCAGTTGACTCCGTGACTCGGCTGCTTGACGACATCCACGACAACATGTACAGAAAGTATGTTGTCGATGTCTCACTTTCGTTCTCTCCATTCAGTGTGGTTCCGTTTTACAAGGCAGAAACTAATCTGCAGACATGGGTACAAAGCTTCTTAGTTCCGTGGTGGGATTTTAAGCACTCTCGTGAATCACTGATATACACAACATTACTTGTAGACAGCTAGCTACAAACAACGTCATTATCTCGTTTTCATCCACAAGGGTCTCATGGTAAAGGCTGGAAGAACTCAAAAGTGGCTGTGATGTAGAGCAGGCTGGAATGATGTGGAATGACATTGATGACGATGCTTGGAAGATTTTTAGCGAACGTGAACTCATGCCCGTCCGTCTGTCGTTTGTAACGCTCATGCACCCTGGTACCTTGGCCATTCGTTGACATCCACAGAAAATTTTACGGAGATCATCCCAGGGGAACCTGTCCGTCGGGGGAGTTAAACACGAGGCGATTTTGGACGTATCGAACGAAGGCTATATCTTGGAAACGGTGCAAGATAGGAGGTAAGTTAGTAGTAATCACTAATAGGAAGTCGTATATGAGCTTTCGATTGGTACCAAAATCGGTGACCTTGAATGACCTTGAACGGCGTAATGGCC
>Ga0056133_10000413_pt1 | contig 10432 bp, 3 predicted proteins | sample WorMetGr2BELIZE1_FD_67351 | JGI IMG/M metagenome (GOLD analysis project Ga0056133, IMG submission 67351) | Marine gutless worms symbiont microbial communities from Max Planck institute for Marine Microbiology, Germany - Inanidrilus... ... | reverse complement strand
GAAGATATAGCCCGACAAAGTTGTGCGATGGTGCCCAGATGGCGATTTTTGGCGACTTTTTTGCGTTCTGTGTTTTCAGCGAGCCGCGTGCAGCAGGTTTCAGACCTGCATCTTAAATTCCCACTAAGGCCACACCATGTGTGGAAGTATGGCATACATCCAATCTGTGGCGGCTGAGATTAGGCGAGGAAAAAAAAGAAAGAAGAACAAACCACAGCATGAAAATATATATGGTCTCCCTATTCCATAGGGCGACCATAAACAAGGAGAACATTGCTGTGAGTAGTCGGGTGCACAAGCTGATGATGATCAGCTTCTGGGAATGGATAGCTATGCCCGTATGAGCCTCAGGTCTAACTGGCTCCACTTGTGGGCCCTGAAAAATGAATGGTGTACTTAAGTTTCAGCATCATACTGTGACACTGTTTATAAATGCGGCCATACACACTTCGGTTTACTTTTTTGGTACAGGCATTGGGGCGTTGACGTCCCTTCTATCATGAGTTTTGTTAGTGATGAATGATAATGAGGTGCACTGAGTGATTACCTTGGAAAGTCAAATTGCTGAGCTTTTGGCAGCTGACACTGCATTTTTGTTAGAAATTCTGTGCTCGAAAATCATGTGCTTAGTTATGGTACTCTAGCATCTGCTGTGATTGTCACTGGAAGAACCTTAATCTATTTGTGATGTATTATATACGCAAGTTTGACCACGCAAAATTATTAGCGCCCTATTTATTACAAAAAGTGATACTGGGTGAGATTTTGTGATGTTATTTGGAAATGTGACGGCATCTGAACATTGTTGCAGCATGGTGTGACGTGTATTGTGCCGTGTCTTGTTTGCATAGAAACTGGGAGGAGAAGAGGCGGGAGTGGCTGCTGGACGAGGCCAAATCATTTGCAGAAGCATTGCAGGGCAAGTGGAATCTTGAACGCTGCTCAGACGACGTAATTGTGCTGTATTCGCTGAATGATGGAGTGGTGAGTAGCGCATACCTGCATAGGGTGGCACAGAAACCCCATAGCATCATTGGCTGCTGTTAGTCAGAAAGTTGCCCCGGATGTTTTACGGAGTAGCATAACAACACATTTAAGGTGTGGTGGCATCTGGAGTGACGACTGTGTTACAAATTTACTGATGAGTCCAATGGTGACAGAAATTTGCAAATCGATCAGCTGTTGCTGACGAATCTGCGTGACGTGCTGCATCGCAGCGAACGTGCTGCAAACAAATAATGTGGATGCTGAGCGTGATAAACTTGCGAGCGAGCTAAGTTGACAACACTTCGCGTCGAAAGTCGCCAATTTTCAGCTGCCGCACCTGCATTGAACCTACCCCACCTGTATTTGGTGCCTCCGTGGGGGGGACCCCGTTTAAAGTTTGCAGAGATTTTTGGCATCAGAAAACCAGAATTCCTGGGCTGTCGTGTGGCATTGTTTGCATGATCCTACGTTTAGCCATTTCAGTAGAACACCGATTTGTGACAGACGGATGGACAGACAGGTGATGGCAGCCAATATCATGCTAGCTAGCATCGCATGGGTAAAATGGACTGGCATTTGGCAAAGTTACGGGCGGGAGTTTAGTGGTACCTGCTGACTCACAGCGGCTAACGGCCGGGTCATTGTGTGTCACCCTGTATACATTGCTGCGATGCTAGAGCTATTTTGGATGCTGCGTCTTATGGACTGTGCTTGCTGCTGAGGAAAATCCGCAGTATCTTTGATGGATGTCTGAGAATTGTGGTAGTGTTATGGGGAGAGGGTGATGTACATTTTGTGGCAAGAGTACCACGATGTTGTTTTTCCCAATTGCGTTACTGCTTCCTATCTGACTTTGTTTTCGCAGATATTTTTGCCGTTTGGTTAGTACTGGTTACACACACAGTTATTCGTACTTTTGTGAATGTATCACCCAAGTTCGTAAGTGATCGAATCACGTCACGTTGCATTTGTGAACATCATACAAGCATAACTGTAGCGTGCTTCTGCTACAAATAAGTTGACAGATAATTAGCTGGCATCATGTGGCATGTGGTGTGTATGACAATAACAGTAGACACTGTTTTTATCTGAAATTCCCTCCCTTTCGTGTTTATTTCCTTTTGTTGCTTTGACACTATCAGTTGTGTGACAGGAAGGGCATCTGGCCATGAAAACCTGCTGCACAAATGCCAGTTGGTTTGCTTTTTGGCCTGACCTGGAGTAACTCCCAAAAATAGGCCAGTTAAACAAAAACTACTAGTATTACTTTTGCTTCTCGTTTAAAACCAGAAGTATTAGTAGTACAACTACATGTAGTAGTAGTAGTAGCAGTACACCGTGTTTCCTTTATTTTTTTAATAAATCAGCCGATTTCAGCCATTCTTGGTGCACCGAATCCTGAAATATTCCATAGCTGATGATTATAAATTTGTCCACCTCACCTGTGAAATGTACCATTTTACCTTGAGAAATTTGAAAAAGTAATTGCTGCATGTAACAAAAGTGATAGTATTGTGAAAACGTTTTTTTCACCGTAGTCCATGTCAGGCTCTATGGTTTGGTGGGAAACTTTAATTGAAGTTCACTCAGAACTGCTGGATTCATCATAGTGGTGCAGAATTTCGTAAAATTTCATTAAGTATTAACAGATCTATTCAACTTTAACCATTGGGGCTTGCTTTTTGAGACATGGGCTGAATACCAGCATAGCATGGTGGACAAGTGATTTTTGATAGCAAAAAAAGACCAGAAGACTGCCACTGCCAGCAGAGAAGATGATCACTTTGAACAGTTCCTTTGATGTTGCTTGCCTGAAATTCAGTTGTTATCATGCCACATGACCACCGGCTGTATTCCAAACCATCCTTGCCCCGTGCGGGCTCTGGGCGTAATGAGCCCTTGATTCATTTGTTGATTTTGGTCCTATATACATTGTTTGCTTGTTTACTTGGCTTACCCCACTTACTTCCTTTTTTCTTCACTTACTTTTCTTTACTTATCTACTTCCTCCTTTACCTTTTCCTCGCATTTAGTTATTCGCATTAGCCTAGGTTTATTTCTGTGGTTGTTTCTCCTGGTTTTGTTTTTGTTTTCTCAGTACTAGTCAAGAGATTGGCTAGGATGAGCATTGCTCCGAAATGACCTATTTGTGTCGAGTGGGATGTAAAAACCTTAGCCAGTATCCAGTTTCCAAACCGTCCATTTTTGGAAAACAGTATTACTTCCATCAGATAACAAGAGGTCTGCAGCAGCAGCAGTTGTTTGTTGTTCATTAACTTGCTACTGTTTATGGCAAAGGAAGGCTTTTGTTTTCATATCTCATGTCATTGATTCCTTGAAGTGTGTTGTAAGGTATTAGATGCTGCATTTGAAATGAGCAGCCAGGTTATTTATTTATTTTGAAATATTAAAAAAAACTAGTCGATGAGACTTTTATTGCTTTCATGTCTAAACAGTCAAGCGAGCTCTGTGACACTGCTACAACTGTCCACTTTTGAGTAATGCACTTATTGCAGTATGTTGGATCTCAGTTCAGATTCGTGGGGGCTGAGCTGGTTGCGGCCCCCTTTCTGTCTGTTTCCCTGTAATATTGGACTTCCATAAAACCTTCGACACCATAAAATATGGAGAAGAATGCTAAAAAGCTTTCAGGTTGAGGGGGCTTTGCCCCTGGCCCTATGACTAGGAGCTCTGCCCCAGGATCCCACTGGTGGCTGGTGGCTGACCCCGCAAACCCAAGTTATAGGCTCGTGCTCTGCACTTGCTGTCCGGCCCCCTTTCCTTAATTCCTGGATCCACCCCTCATTCTTTGATCAGTTGTTAATACACTGTTGTGTGTGGTTAATAGCTGTTTACGGCCGTTGGCAACGTTGCTGGGCGTAAGCTCAATGCTAGCGTAATTAATGATGTCTCTGAACATGTTCGTTCACAGTTTACTGACAGTGGCAGCATTTTTAAGGGACTTTTCAAGATGGTCAGAGATTACAGGTTTGTTTGTTATTTTTCAAGCCAGTACCATCTGCCAGCTTTATGTTTGTTCTGATTAATGTTTATTGAGCTTTATTCACTCTAATTATGGTGACTGATAAATATTTTGAACAAGGTGCTATCTTTCAACTAAATACCGCTGTTTTTTGTATGTGGTTTATTGTTTGCAGTTACAGTGAAAGGCTCTTAGCTTTTTAGTATGAATTTTAGTTGTAAGTAATGATAACACTTTTGTGACATTTTGATTTCAGTCATAGTTACTGTTCTTTCCATTTTTTATGGTATTTGTGACATTCGGTAGTAATCTACAGTGCTGCATTACAGTAATTGGCAGAACACTGGTTTGCTTAAAAAGAAAGGCATTTGTATACAGCAGTGAAAAGTAATTAATTATTGCTTGTTATGAATGTTGCTTAGTCAGGTAATACTAAGGTAAAGTGACGTTCATAATCCAGTCGTTCTTTAATAGCTGTTGTGGATATATCATTTTAAGCAGATTATATTTGAAGTTGGTTTCTATAAGATTTAACTTTGCAGTCATAGCATTGTATGGAAGATTGTTATGTGTGTAAACTTTGGTGTTTTGTGCAGAAGCGTGTTTGATGGCAACTATCAGATGGGAAGACCGCATACTGGGGCACAACGTAGCCTTGCCGTGTCAATGATGACGTGCAGTAGTTCATTTACTGCTGCTGTCGTGCTTCTGCTGTCCGCCTTTGCACTAGTGCCATGTCGTGACGTTGTCAGCGGCACTCAGTAGATGGCGCTGACGCTTGTGATTTCATGGGCCTAGTGTTGATTAGAACGATACACGAATATTTGCACGTAGCATGCTGCGATCATGTCTTTGTAGCTGCGTAGAATCCAGTTGCTAGTGCCACATTGTATCTGCATCACCACTGTTATGAAATTTTTCGTTCTTGCTGCGTCTGTACCAACATGTACAGGGTGCAACTAAAAATGTAACATGAGACAAAAACTATGGTTCTCAGCAGACAGATTTTGCAAATAATCGTGGAAAATTTCGTAACAAAACATTTAAGTTATTTTTGTAAGAACTTCGTAACATTTTTGCTGCACCCCGTAGCAGTGAATCCATTTGTGAACACCGTGCATATCTGTGTGAATGCTGTTGTTATGAAGTCTTTTGTCACTGTTGCATTTATACTAACACGTGCTTGAGTTCCGTTGCTATGTAGTGTTAAATGATGATGTGCCTATTGTTGAGTGTTGTTAGTTTTTGCAGGCTGGCGTTCACATATATGACGGCATTCTCTCTGATGTCGAACAGTCATAACTTTTTTATGCATGTTGTGCCTTACCTTTCTTGTTCAGTGCTTTGATACTTTTGGTTGGGTATCATGATAGGCATCCACGCCTGTAAAAGTTGTGTCGCTTATCCCAAAAGGTTCAGTTGCAGAACAACTGGAAGAAGAAAACCAAGGGAAATGGCTAACTGAGGTTCACCTGGAAAAGAGCTGTTAAAAATTTAACATGGAGGTAATGATTGTGTATTACCAGCAACTGACAGTAATATTGACGATGCTGATTATGATAGCATTGATTATGGTGACTTGGTAGAATACTGTCATAGTGTAGGGCTTGTTAACATAGATTGTTGTCATCTTTAGTAAATACAGTAAGTGATGCTGCACTGTTTGTTGATAATCATAATAAGAACGTTCATGTTTGTTTTCCTTTGTTGCCAAGAGTTAGTAACTTTAGAGGCACTAAAATGGTCGTTAGTTTTGGTGGAATGTGTATAGGAATAATTGTTCTGTATATGGTAGTTGATAGGCAGATTTGTATCATTGAAGCTGTTGCATGACCAACTACTTTGTGCTTCCATTATATTGTCCAATTCTTCAGCCACATGACATATTTAGGAATCAACTGTCCCTTACAGACCAATGCACTTAGTGTGCAAAATATTATAGATCTTATCAAATGTATCAGTTTGTATGGTAAATTATAATTCTCACCAAAATTGTGTTGAAAATGCCATTACATCCCAATCAACCAAGCACACAGACTGTGACTAATAACTGTCATACATTTGTTGATTCACCCGATTGATCTTTGTAGGTTGTAAGAGTTGCTTAATGCAAAAGTTATTTGCTGGACATGTTCACAAACGTTTTCAAAATATACAGACAAACGTGTTTTAAATTTCTGATTCAGCTTTTATTCACAGAAATCGACTTAATGTGAAAAAAATGTGTTCTGGGTTTATCGATTAGCAGCTAGGCATTCTTAGTGGCCAATAGCCACAGTTGTCAATAATGGAAATTACAGTTTAATTTTTTTCTGAAAAAGTGCCAGTGAGATCATTTAAAAATAAATTTTGTTGTTTTTGTTCTAATGACAAAACATTGTCTGCTTTTGAATTTGACTTCTAGGTTTATTTAACATCTGAAGTTGTGAAAATTTGACACTTACAGTTGATTCACTTTGACACTTTCGAAATTTCATGTGATCTGGATGTCAGACTGAGAAGTAGGTGATATTTGTATATGTTACTTCTGCTGGCTTTGTTTGAGGTTATGTGGATGGGGATCTGTCTGTAAAGAAGGCATCTAAAAATGTATGGATTGTAATAACTTTGTTGTGGTAACGCGTTGGTCTGGATCAACATCATAAGGGATAGGTAATTAAACAGGTGCATCACACGATACACTAACTGTGGTCTCACATCAACAGATGGCTGCATGTTGCAGCAATAAGATCAGCACTGTCCTGTGGATCCATATAGTGTGGAAAATGCTTTACTTTCCTGATAGTAGGAGGATGAATTGACTAACTTCTGGAGTGAACTGTAGAGTTCCAAAGTGTGGGTTTAGCACTGGGATAAACAAGTTGATGGAGGCACATACTCCTGCAGTGTAAGCTTTTTTACGTCTTCTTTTTGTACCCTTTTTATCAACCACGGTTAGCTATGCTGTTTTAACATTATGCTATACATATATTTCGTTGTCAACTTTTGGTTACGTTGTAAATGTGTATTGTTGCTTTATTTAATAAGTTGTATGTATATTGCAAGTGCATAGATTTGTTGGTTTTTAGTTGTATTGCACGTACGTAATTTGAATAGGGAAGATGCTATGGATCGTAGTAGATAGAAGAAACTGATTAAGATTGGATGATGATTAGGATGGTGGGTGGGTGAATATTTCTTCTGCTACCGGTTCACCCGGGTAGTCCCGGACAAAGGGCCATAAAATGATTGTTGTTGTTATAGTTGTATTGCAGTAGCTTTTGTTTGTAAAGATGTTAAAAAAATGATACATTGGCGGAACCAGGTTCTGAAAGATGGGGTCCCTCTTATCTCGCCTCTTCCCATTCCCTCTCCGTAGAAGTGTGTAATGCCAAGGTCTGCAAGTGTTACGGTACCGTGGCAAATCTTTGGAAAGCAGTATGCGGCTTGGTGCATTCTGAAGGCATTTTGCACAAATTTGTGTAGCTCAGCTATGCCGCTCTGGCAAACAAAACCTTCGGCCCAAAACCCCCTACCGGGGTTCCGTTCCTGGATCCTGCTGGGGGACTTCTGTCCCCATACACCCTGGAATGGCCCCTTTGCAAAATGCACAATAAACAACAACGTGTGTACTTCATGATGCTGTAAAAATTTCCTTGTGCTGATGAGTTATGTGTTCAGAGGTCATGCACCTATTATTATGCTTTCAAGTGGCATAGCCTTGTTTACGAGTATAGCATTACTTCTATAGTAAATAAATAATGCTGCAGTCCTTGGCTAAGCCTAAAAGAACATGCATCTGTATGTCTGAGTACCCTTGTCTTGTTGCGACTTGCAAAAACAAAACCGCTTGACATAGACATTTTTGCCGTGGTTCACTTTATGTCATGAACTTTCCAAACTACTGCAAGTAACTAATGCAGCCAATAATGTTAATATGTTACAATAATTATTAGTCCACATCGCAATACTGTGTACGTAGATGTGGCCTGTTGTTACAGACCGAGTAGCGCGGTCTGTCGTCAGTCTGTTATAGTAGTGAGCCCTGCAAAAACAGCTGAACTCATCGAGATGCCATTTCGGATTTGGACTCAGGTGGGCCAAAGCAATTATGTATTAGGTGGGGGTGTCAAATTACTTTGACCACTTGATTGTTATAGTTCTGATACAATGCATTAGTCAGTCCCTCGACCTTACCAGTAACTTGACCTTCTAGCAAAGCCTTGCAAATGGGGTCAGTCCAAATTTTAGGGCAGTCCAGACTCCATACCCATGGTGGTTGCGCCCCCCTACCCTCATGGTTGCGCCATTGGCGTGTAATTATGCATTTTTTATGAAGAATAGTCAGATTTGAATATAATCCCATTTTGAACAAACGGAAATCAATTTTAATGAAGTGTGATTCCGTTGAAGATAACGGTGAATTTTGTTGTAACTGGTGATCTTGCAGATAATGCAGAGAATGTAGCTTATTGTTGTGTGTGAGTACGATATACATTGGTTAAAATATTATGAGTTATGCTTACAGCGCTATTTATTTTGTCAAGCAGTTTGTGGCTTCAGCCCCGTTTTGCAATATCATGCATTGTATCATGTTGCATTTTTGATGGTAGTTACCGTTGTCTTTGGGAGTATTCTGTTGGTGTGTGATATGATTGACAGCTGAAGACACTTCCCTCATTATGAGCCCCTGCATCTATTAGACAATATCTGAGCAGTGCTGATTGTTAGAGCTCTATGAGGACTTTCTATGCTGTGTTGTGTGCTACAGTGTGCACACATGAGCACTTTGAAACAGACGACTGTTGATTTACATTTTAACAAGCTTTTTGCATCTTTATCTTAACCAGACCCTGATTAAGGTAGGGTTGTGTGTCCTGTGGTTGGTTTCATACTGTTTTTGGTTATTGTTTGGTTGTCAATACCATTGCCATTGATTGTGTGGAAAGACTCATCTCCAAAACCGTCTGTTATGTATCAAATGGGACTGCTGATTAACTCACTCCCCTCCTTTTGTTATGCAGTTTATAGTACCGGTAAGTACTTTTTTTTACTAATTTGAAGTATACTATTCAAAATTTACATTCGTTAAAATATAGCTTTTTGCAATAAATTAGTACTCTAAATGCACAATACGACCTAGTATGTTGAGAGCAACATTAATTCTAATCAGCCAGCCTATTGCGGGGGAAGGTGTACAGCTGTGATCACAGAAAGTGCATGCTGTTGGTTGGGTCATTTGACCCGTAAAAACCCGTCCCTGATATGACTTATAATGTGTTTAGTGGGACGTTAAACCCTACTCAGTCAGTCAGTCGGCATGCTGCACAGAAGTGAAGAAAGATGACAAAACTGCACTAGCTCATGCAGAGGGTGATCGGATGACTGTATGATGATCTGAAAGTGAAGGATGAGCGGCCTTGTATGGAACAGAGATAAAGGTCGGAAATCCAGGATATGTAATCAGCATGCTGGAGTGTAAGAGGTGAAATAGTAGTTCATTCAAGAAAGAACAAAATGATTGGTTGAAGAGCTATATGGATTTTGAAGTGGGTATGTTACAGACCTAATTGATGTTAAAAGTACCGTAAAATTCTAACCAGTCAACCAGATGATATTACACCTGCAGGCAGGCCAGAGGTAACAGGGAAAGAGGGAGTTGATGAAGATATGAGAGGTGAGCATTTAAATGAGGACGATGTAGTGGCTTTTGGAGATTAATATAGAATTAAATTATTAATGAATACTGTGTATGTTTACATTGTTTTTTTTGTGTTGATATAACTGCCTACGAGATTCACCACCGTTTTGTTAAATTTTGGGACAGAATAGTTCCTGGTGTACGATTTGTTTATTGCATCAAATGTATATTGTATACTGCCAAATGCTCCATGGTGCACATTTGAATTTGCTGCTGTTAACTAACTGTAGAATTATTGAACTGACTAGGAAAATGTTGGATGAAGTTTTTGATGCCTGCATGTCTTTGGAGGACACGTGAATAAATTTCATTTTCTCAGTCTTTGTATGTTTAATGCACCCGGTTCATTTGATGAATGCAGACTGAGCGCCAGATTGCCACCAACCCTCAAACCAAGCCAACCGATTTAGTTTGTAAGTTCGCCAGCAGGCTGCTACCATCCTCATTCACCGTCGCCATGTACCGGTATTAGTATTACTCAGCCCAAAATCTGATACTCATTTTTACTGTTGGAGGGTGGAAGGCTGAGTTGAGCTAGGCGTGCAGCCCATCCCCAAGGCTGTACATTGCAGTGGTTGTCGTGATAAACAACTGCCTGCAGCCTCTCACACCACAGCCAAGCGTGCTGCCACTATACACATGATATTTCTACACTTCAGTCATGTTTAGACTCTCTTCACATTTGGTTTTGTGAAAATGGCATGGCCCTCAACGCTTCTAAATCAGTTGTCATTTTGTTTGGCACATCACAGAGACTCAAAATCTCTGTCTAGTCTCAAGTC
>Ga0056133_10000412_pt1 | contig 10443 bp, 9 predicted proteins | sample WorMetGr2BELIZE1_FD_67351 | JGI IMG/M metagenome (GOLD analysis project Ga0056133, IMG submission 67351) | Marine gutless worms symbiont microbial communities from Max Planck institute for Marine Microbiology, Germany - Inanidrilus... ... | reverse complement strand
AAAATTGCCCCTTCCCATGGGGGGATCTGGACGCCCATCTAATACATGGTTCCCTGGGCCCACCCGAGTAGTCAACCCAAACGGAATCTCGATCGGTGCAGCCGTTTTTGGAGGGTTCACTAGTGTGACAGACCGACCGACAGACCACGCTACTTAGTCGGTAACAATAGGCCGCATCTACGTATGTAGTACTGCGATGTGGCTTAATAATAATAACGATAATAACAAGCGGCCAAAGTAATTTGACGAAAGGCCGCATCGCACCCCTCATGAGGACGAATTCACTCGTTCCGCACGGTTGGAAGGGCTCACTAGTGTGACAGACCGACAGACCACGCTACTCGGTCTCTTACGTAGTACTGCGATGCGGCCTAATAATACTGGTCTATGTATAAATGTGACAAAATACTCAGAATATGTCCTGGATCAGTTCCAAAATTTAATCAACTGTTCTCTGGTTTATGATCTACTTACTTCCAAAATTTCAGGAAATCTACTTGCAACTTTTGAAGTTATTCTGCTAATTAAACAGACAAGCACAGATCAAACATTATCCTGCCACACTGAGGCAGAAGTAATAACAAAGGCATATGACATCTCGGCACTGCACATATGGCTTAACGCTGTCTGGAACTTGCTTCCAGACCAACTCAGAGACTCCGACTGCACTGTATCTGCATTCCGACAGTCACTGAAGACATTCTTCTTCAACCAGTATTAGCGTGTTGTAGCGCATTAGAGGTGTTACGATTATGCGCTATATAAATCTACATTTTACTTACTTACTTACTTAACATATTTTTGTACCACTGCTTTTTTCACGAAAACTTTATGGTACCATTACCACATTCACTCACTGCTCCTGACAAAACAAAGATCAGCTGTCGCTGACAGACCCGCGCGATGCACTGCATCATGGCCAATGTGTTGCACACAAATCGGGTGGATGCACCTGCATTTTAATTACTCCACCTGCATTTGGCGCCTCTGTTGGGTGTGACCCTGTTTCAGTTCTGCCAAGATTTTCGCCATCAGAAACTAGAATCCCTCGGCTATCGTGCGGCATTGTTTGCGTGCCGTTTCAGTAGAACATCGACTTGCGACAGACAGAGAGACACATGACGACAGCTAATACCCGTGCTATCTAGCATTGTGCAGGTAAAAATTAAGTGTTTGTAACAATTATATTTCAACTCAGCTGCTGCACTTTTGGTTATTTGTGTAGACAAAATGATCTAGGTTGTTACACATGCAAAGTGCTGAAAAGAGACGTTAAACTCCTACTAACTACACATGCAAAGGAGAAATGTCTTGGCAACTGTCCTCTGCCTCTTTGACAGCTGTGGTGGCATTGTGAAGCATGCTAAAACAAACTGCTGGCTGTGATCTGTAGAACAGACAACAATGTTAAGACTAGATTCTTGCTATGTGATGACAAATAAGGACTGAATTATTATAAGTACTGGTGGTGTGTGTGTGAGATGAGTATTTGTGGTACAGCTTCCCCAGTAACTCAGCAGCATCGTATGTTACTGTAAGCACCGTTTGCCAAATGGACAAAAAGAAAAATATTGCACTTTAAGACAACAGGTTATTGGCCAACGAAGAAATTCAAAAAACAACAGTACAAACTAAGACAACACTTTACAGCATATTTAGAGCTTAGAGCTAACTTTTAAGCTGAGCCAAATCTTAGCAGAGTTTGACCTTGCCCTGTATGATCAACATATCTGAGATGCTAACTTACTCGTTATTCAAAAGAACAGCCAAAACAAAGGCAGTCCCTGGAGGTACAACTGTTTTGGTTTTGACTAAAAATAATGGAAGTGACATGAATCAAAAACACTGCTCTTTATTATTTCCAACCTCGGACTTACATGTATATTCTGGAAAATGTTTTATGTAACATGCTAATTTATCAACAGCAAATAAATAACAAACATCTGTAAAATCAAACTTGTTTTAGCAAAGTTTATAAGAAGAAGCAAGTGTCATCATAAAACCTCTGTTCTCTTCTTGATACCATCCCTTGTATAAGCAACTTCATCAGTCTTCTGACGCAGTGTAACATTAAGCTGGTCGCGGTCGCTGTAACACTTACGGATCAACTGTTCCATGTCGGCAGACAGATACCGAGCACTCGTTGGCTTGCACGGATACAAACGGAAGCATGGCCAAGAGAACAGCTGGTCTCCGTTCATTGTAAACATTTCCTGGTACTTTGGAGGCGGATTATGCAGCATGGTATCTGTTGCTTCTTCCTTGCTCTCGCACAGCAACACAAACTCTATCCGACGGTGATCAATGAGACAGTTAGTAATCACCGGGTCATTTATGTCCAGCATCTGTAAAAATAAAACACTGTCCCAAATCCATGACAAAATACTCGACCAAATTATGCAAACTGTAGACAGAAGTTGAAAAAATACGTTTTAGTTATGAAGTATTTGAAATCTGGCATTGAAGTAGCTCTGGGTAGGTTTACGTCTTCACAGCAAACTTGAAGGCAACATCATAAAAAAACATAGGCATCATTTGGCTTCATACACAAACTGTGCCTAGAAACTTCCTGCAACTGTTTTGTGCCTCGAAATGTACTAAAATCAATTTGTCCAGCCCATGACCTCACTGGCGAAGTTACAGCACTTGCCATCCACCCTAGCTGATTTTTTAAGCAATTGTTTCACTGAAACAGGAAGGAAGGGTGACATGAAGAGGAAAGAGGGTGAATCTAGCATCTCAGGTGATACAATTAAACTACTGGACTGCACAGCAATGAAACTGTACAGCAATTTATGTAACAAAAATGTTCATCTATTAATGAGAGTCTATCCAATAACACACAAAAATTTTACATATTGTCATCATGCAAACATATCAAAACTGTACAACACATGTACAAGTTTCATTGATCTTTGTCACTCTTGTGGCTTTGTACCCATATTTTTCTATGTTTGTATGTAAGTTTATTAAAATTGTAGCAGAAGAATGCCAGATTTCAAAACTACGGCCTAATGTAAACATATACATCAGATACAAACAATTAACACACGTTAAAACAAATACAACTATGCTGTATACACGAGTGTACATACAGTGCATTTTGTGTACGATTTCATAATAATAAAGTAAAGTAACCTGACATAAAGCCGCATCGCAGCTGCACACCGCTGCAAACGAAAGGTATAGTCGTATTCGCCAGGTGGCGCCAATGTACACCCCACATATATAAAGACAAAAATGGTTGCCATGGGAATGTCCCTTAGTTGCAGGGTATTGGCAATATCTGTATTTTGTTGGCCGACCACTCCAACCCCCTCCGTAACCAATTTTGCCTAGTAGCTATCATTCACACAAAGCCAGTTATAGCAATTTTAGTCCCAAAATTGGTTGCCACGGCAACGACCCTTAGACACTCGAACTCGGCTATGTCTTCATCAGATAGCTTGACCCCGAAAACCCACCCCCAGCATCAAACAGTGTGTTGCGAGCTATCACACGACCAAAACTATAGCCGATTGGTTGCCATGGCAACATCGCCTAGCACCTGTGGACCCCCACCTAACACATGATTCCTTGGGCCCATCCAAGCCCAGAACCCAAACGGCATCTCAATCGGTTCAGCTGTTTGCAGGGCTCACTAGTGTGACTCACCGATCGACAGACCACGCTACTTGGTCTCTAACAATAGGCTGCATCTACACATGTAGTACTATGATGAGGCCTAATAACACGTGGTCAAAGTAATTTGACAACAGGCCGCATCACTGCTGCACATGGATAGTTCAATGGCAGTCGCCAGGTGGCGCCAGTTTGCACCCCACCTATTACGTGCTTCCTTGGGCCCACCCGAGACCACAACCTAAACAGCAGCTCGATCGATTTTGCACAGCTCACAGCAGACTCCCTATACTTTGCAATGGGCGACCTTTCCCCCTTCAAAATTGCCGCTTCCCATGAGGGGATCTGGATTCTGGACCCCATGTAATACATGGTTCCTTTGGCCCACCCAAGACCTCAACCCAAACAACACCTTGATCTAGTCTAGGATCATATCAAGTTTTTCTTTTTGTCAAGACAACATGGTTGTCAGCCATGCAGATTCTGTAGCTGTTGCCACCCTCCAAAGTCAACTTTCACTTGACAATTATTGAGTACACATCACAGAGGTATGCATCGGTGCCAGAATTTCTCCATGTCACACTGCTTAGTCTGTAACAATAGGCCGCATCTACGTACATAGTACTGCGATGCGGCCTAATAATAGTACACTAATCTCTAACTTTGTGGTTGAATATCTCAAAATTATACAAAAAACGGCAAATGCTTACCTCAAGTACAGTAGGAAATTTATTAGGATTCTTTGGTACACTGTGTACTTGGTCGAAAAACTTTGACGTCATTGTGTTTGGCATGTTTTGTACAGGACACACTTGTTTTGCGATCTCTTCAAACACTTTTTCATCGTGAAAATCGTTCACACAGAAGCCACACAGTATGCCTGGATTGATACACTTCTCAACTGCTAAAGCCCACTGGCCATCTTTCAACTTAATGTGAGCACCAACTGGACCGCGAGGCTTCTGGTGAAATCTACCCTGGAGGTGCGCATCATCAATACGTTTTACAAGAGTGGGCATCCAAGTGCCGAATCGACGAAGCTCACTGGTTCGTGACGCTTCTAACTTCCGTAACTTGTCACGGACATCATCAATCCGACGACGAAGGTTCTGTTCTTCCGACAACAAATCACTTTTCCGCTGTTGGTCTGACGTAATAACATTTCGGGCAACTTCTATGTTCAGCTCTACTGTTCGACTCTCGGCCAACAACTTCTGTGCATGCTGTTCCAGTTCCGATATCTTCTGTTCCCGTTCACGGCGATGGGCGGTGTAGTCAATCTGTGCGCTGTTGCAAAGTTCGTCAATCCGCTTCTGGATGTGGTCCCGGTCAGCAAAAAGTCGGCGCAAATTATTCTGTGCACGTCGAAGGTCCTCAGTCGCTATCTTCAGCGTCCGTCTGTAAGTGTCAACTGTCGACTTATTGTTTGCCAGCTGTGGCTGAAGTTCAATTGCCTCTTCACTGGCACTTTTCAACTCCTCTTCCAAGCGAGAATGTTCTTGCTGCTTTTCTTCGTACTTTTTCTGACATTCTTCCATCTTCTGAACAAATTTCGGCCTCCTCAACTCTTCTGCTTTCAGCTCCTTTACCACACTTTCTACTAATTTCTTTTTCTCGTAAACAAGAGCCCATGCCATCTCCTCTTTTAACTTGGTAATTTTGCTCCTGAGTTTGTCAATAGAAGAACATGCGTTATATGCCCGCTGATATTTCTGCACTTCTTCTTTCATTAGCTCCAGTTCCTGATGTTTCTTCTTTAGTTCAGCCTGAACTACGTGCTTGGCTTCAATGGCTTCCTGATATTCTTTCAACAACTGCTCAAGCAGTGTTGCTCTCATGAAGAAGCGGTACATATCTTTCGGTGTGTTGAGCAGCAGGAACTCCTTACTCGCCTGCTGGTTTAGGATAACAACTGGATTGTCAATCTGGATATTGAAATAGTCTAGGATCATGTCGAGTTCTTCTCTTTTTGTCGAGACAACGCGGTTGTCAGCTGTGCAGATTTTGTAGCTGTTAGCACCCTCCAAAGTCAACTTTCGCTTGATAGTTATTGAGTCACCATATACATCACGGCGGTACGCATCGGTGCCAGAATTTCTCAGTGTCACAGCAACCTCACCAACACGCTTCCCATTCTTTATCAGACTCTTCAGTGACTGTCCTCGACTTGTGATCCCTGCCCTGCTGCCAAGTGCAACCATGAGAGCAGCCAGGATTGAACTTTTACCACTGCCGTTGAGACCCATGACAAAGTTGATATGTTCCTGAAATCTGCAAACACATCCACATCAGTCAACAGTGCTCTGAATGAAAGCCTATCAACTACAACAAACACATCAAATGTTTAATACTGGCATACATACTGTTATCATAGCATAGAGGAACCTACAATAACTCTTCCACCCATAATAAGCCAAATTTGATCAGAATGGTTTCAACACAATCAAAGTTCCCAATGAGAAAATTTTTGGCCCAATTGCAAACCTGAACGGCCCTTATTTTCAGCCGAGTTTGTCTGTCTGTGTGTCTCTGACTGGCACTACCCTTCAACGTTAACTGATTTTGACGAAACTTGGTCACAAGGACCCTACTTTGATCTAGTCTGGCCGCGACCATAATGGTCCAGATCGGCCGCAGAGGGACTGCCCGACGCCTTTTTGAAAATTTAAAAAAATTCTCAAAAATCACAGAATTTGAATTTCAAAATTCTGGTCCATCACTTTTTTGCGTCTGTGTCTCCTGTGTATTTTAAAAAAATTTGACTCGATTCGAACAAAACTGATGTAGGAGATACATTTTGAAGTCTGCCCCTATCGCCATAACGCAAGTATGGACGCAACACCCCCATCCAATGCTATGCGCCCGCCGCCAGCACCGCATGCTCGCTGCAATCACCAATGCCCTGCCGCGTACCCGTAGCACAGCGGACGACCCCATTTGCGGCAAGGTATGACATAGGCATGCTACAAAGAGGTACGTTCAAAAACTCGACATTGGGCCTGTTCATAAATTCGCAATGGAGCGAGTTCGGATATTCGGGATCTGGGCACGTTCGGAACTAGGAATTAGGCACGACATTCGACGGGCATTCCGAACTGGGGGCATTCAGACCTGGGGGCGTAATCGGGCCGTAAAAACCAACTGGCTTGTTAACAAGTAGTTACATTACACAAAACAGGAAACATCTCAAAGAGATTTGCCATAATTTAAATACTGAACAAAACAGAAGCTAACAAGTGCTCAATAGTAGCTGAGATGGGCAGCCATTTGGCCACAATAGACATCGGCCAAAAATTGGAGGCTGTGCCCCTTTGGGAAGGGGGTGAGCTGGGTCCCCATGTAACACAATGTGGCCTGGGCCGAGGCCTATCTTCACACCAAGTGGCATCTTGATCCTTACAGCCGTTTGACCACAACAGACATGGGCCGAAAATTGGGGACAGCTGTGCCCCCTTTTTGGGGGGGCTGGGTCCCCGTCTAGCACAATGTGGCCTGGGGCGAGGCCTACCTCCATACTAAGTGGCATCTTGATCCATCCAGCTGTTTGGCCTCAATAGACGAGCCGAAAATGGGGGGATGTGTCCCCTTTTTGGGAGGGGGAGCTGGGTCACCATCTAGCACAATGTGGTCTGGGCTAAGGCCTACCTCCATACCAAGTGGTATCTTGATCTACCTAGCCGTTTGGCCACAACAGACATGGGCCAAAAATTGGGGGCTGTGCCCCCTTTTAGGGAGGGGAGCTGGGTCCCCATCTAGGACAATGTGGCTAGGGCCGAGGCCTACCTCCATACCAAGTGGCATCTTGATCCATCCAGCCATTTTGTGACAACAGATATGGTCTGAAAATTGAGGGGGCTGTGCCCATTTGGGGGAGGGGAAGCTGAGTCCCCATCTAACACAATGTGGCCAGGGATGAGGCCTACCCGCACACCAAGTTTCATCTTGATCCATCCAACCGTCTGACCACAATACACCAACGTCACACACAGACAGGTCAGAGACAGGACGACTTTCGGATAGCATAGCGCGAACCGTTTTACAAACGGTCGCCCAAAAAGACCACAAACGTCATTTATAAAAACAGTTAAGACTTTTTTCTGTATGAAAAACTTATATGTTTCATGAGACTGAGAAAAAAGAATACAAGAATGCACTGTACCAAATAACTAGCGTCAAATAGCCAAAAATTTCTTAACAGTGCAGGTTAAAAGGCATAAACCTAATAGCAACAGCAACTGTTTACGTATCAAGAGACCAGTAATTATAAATTATCAAAATCTGAGTATCACAAAGCCGACCTAAATCTGTGGCTGTTGAATGACATGAAATTGGAAACACGGACTTCTTCAATTATTCCATCTTTAGGTCGCAATGAGTTTGACATCAACAGTGAGCTATCTTCAGTCGGTGCAGATCCAGTGCTGGCACTGTGATCTGTACGAATCTTTTTCGCATTTGGTTGTGTTTCAGAAGGACACTCTTCATCGGCCAAACGCTTCATTTTGTTCTACACTGGCATGTAACACTACAAAATAAAAGTAAAATATCACACATCAATTGAACTACATAATATTTTTGTTCAGTCATATAATTCATGCACATACTCAACACAGTACAAAACAAATTCTTCCAAGTTTTAGCTGATAAACATGTCCTGTCTACATTATTCTTCAGCTGTTTGCAACTACATTCTCTGTATATACCAGTACAGCAGCCAAATAAACGTGAAGCTCATGCTGTAAAGCAGTAACATTTTGCTCACTTATGTGCCAAATTCTCTTTAATGTTAAGCGAGCCAGTTTCCAAAGCACAGACCAGCCAATTGGTGAGGCATCATTTCTGCTGTTGGGTGACACTCTGCCTATAGTAGGCATACCGGATACCTAAAGGAAGTCCAGTCGAGTCGACACAGGCAGATTTAAAATTATTAATTTACTCAGTACTCATAAGGAAACAGCTGTTCCAGGTTTACTTTGCACCACTGCAAACGCCTGTAGGGGACAGAAGAGAGAAAAGATAGAATAGACGATAAACAGGGGGAACGTGAAGTAGAGGGATAAATATGGACAGGAGAGAAAGAAGCAGAAGCAGAGGAAGAGAAAAGGTAGGTTCGGACTTCGGAGATTGGAAAAGGAGGAAAAACGAACTGCAGAAGAGTGGCAGAAGGCAGCGGACAGGGAGAGGGCAGGGATAAGGATAAAAAGAGGGCATTCAGTATTCAATCTCTCAAATATCCAGAAAAATTAGACGTTTTTGGCATTCTCAAGTACAAAAAAGCCTTTTGGCAGCCAGACTTCATCAGAGTCCTCTGATGGAGCTAACAGTACTCCTCTAGATCCCCTGCTGCATTTCCTAGCTTAGAGTATATCTAGGTACACAGTACCCATGTCCACGAGCTGCGTCCAACATGTAGACATGGGCATCATTTTTGACACCATGTCCACGGGCAATGTCCACGGCCGGCGGACACGGGTGTCAAAAATGACACCCCGCGTCCACACAGTCATGATGGTCACTTATGTACAGCTCGGTACACACTACCCATGTCCACAGCCTGTGGATACGGGTAGTGTGTACTGAGGCTATGAAGGGGGAAGGCAGGTGGTGGAATGATAGAGTAAAGGAGTGGGTAGGGAAAGGAAATGGATATGCAACAAGGTTAATCGGTAAGTAGAGATGATGTCGGAAGTAACCGCACACTTCGGACCAGGGACACTTCGACACCAAGACATTTCGGCACTAGTGCGTGGACACTTCGGCACTACAGCAGAACGCCAGTGACACAGTGCGCCGGTGGCGACATGACAGCTGAAGGACACAATTTCGCCAAAATCTTTGCATCAAAAACTACAACACCGGGGCTATCGTGTGGCATTGTGTACACAATACCAGCATGTGACAGACAGATGGACAGACACACACTACAGTGGCATCAGACGTGTCCTGCACGACGCTGCTGACGTTCAGAATACTCGGTGAATTGGCGGCGGTGCCGTCGACATGCGTGCTGTTAATGTGGATGGACTGGCATGGCGGCGACACGGCAGCAATCACTGACTGATCGCACTGGACGGGCAGGACAGTTCGGCACTTGGGGCAAGACTGTTCTGCACTTAGGTCCAAACTGTCTTAGGACACTTCGGCACCTATGCCGATCTGTCCGGACAGTTCGGACCCACCAAAGTGTCCAGGGTCCAAAGTGTCCGTAATTCATGTCAAGCATAGGAACATCATGTCAGGGATAGGAACAGGGGAACTGGGAAAATGGAGAGAGGCAGGTGGTTCTCCAAAATGACTGATGGTTGAATCGATATATGCCAGCAGATGACAGTTGTGGCAATACGTGAACATATTCCACCTGCACATCAATGTCGGCATCAGTCTATGTGGAGAACATTCTATTACTACTACACCAATTCAATTTACTGGTCATTCTTCCAGGTGCTATTAGCTCACCCAGTCCCCCTCAGGTCAAAAAATCACAGAATGATAATCCTACTTACTTACTTGCTTTTAACTACTGTAACAGTGGTCCCTCCATTGTATCAGTTAGTCTTAGTTGCTGCGACGGAAGGATCCATATTCCATGTTATTGTAACAGCGGCATTCTGGGACGGTAGGACCACTGTCACGTGTGCGGGGAATACAACTCAAACGCAGAGCACTCATATTTCAGTTCTTCTTCTCTTTGTTCTTCATCATTTGCTAGTTACACGTCTATACGACTAGTTCGTTACAACACATATATGAGACTAAATTTCATCCGAAATATACACAAGTTAACACGACACACGAAGACGAGAGAAGAACGCTGCGCCAGCA
>Ga0056133_10000411_pt1 | contig 10452 bp, 9 predicted proteins | sample WorMetGr2BELIZE1_FD_67351 | JGI IMG/M metagenome (GOLD analysis project Ga0056133, IMG submission 67351) | Marine gutless worms symbiont microbial communities from Max Planck institute for Marine Microbiology, Germany - Inanidrilus... ... | reverse complement strand
ATTTCAGACCTGCATTCTAAATTCGCACTAGGGCCACGCCATGTGTAGAAGTATGGCAGACATCCGATCTACGGCCGCTGAGATTAGGCGAGGAAAAAAAAAAGAAAGAAAGAAGAAGAAAGAAGGAAAGAAACTACAGGGCAAAAATATAATGGCCCCCCCCCTATTATATAGGGCGGCCATAACAACGGCACATAATGCAAAGCACACATTATACATTCAGATGTAGAAAACGCACCAAGAATACTCAATCCCAGACCACTCAGTCCATTCCTAAGACCTTCAGACACGTGGCTTGGTTTGTGTCGGCGCAGAACTTCGCTTCGCTGAATGTGCTCCACATCAAATGAAAGTCGCTCCATGTTGCGGGAGACACTTGACGCAAAGTTTGTGATTGACGTCAGAGTTCCTTGGCAAAAATGCAAATGACTAGTAAGACAAAACGTTTTGTCTGCAGGGAATTTTAAATAATAATGTATCAACTCACTGACACAAATTCTAACTAACTGTTTCATTACATAAAACTTCTATTAAATATTTATATGCAACTGTGACAGTTTTGCACAACATGTTCTCAATTACTTTCATTTCATTATATATAATTTCATTCGTATTTGAATATATTTGTTCATGATGGCTTACAAAATTACTCCCTATTTAACTGCTTAATTATCAAATAAAACTAATAACAGTCTCATGTTTATGAAAGGTGGTAATGAAAACGTTTCTGTAATTCACAGAAGGTAACAACGCAATATGCGGCAATGCAATTTATGTACAAAGTTTATTCCAGAAACTGTATGATAAAATTAGTTGCAGCTTCATGACAAAACCTGTTGAGAGATGCCAGAGAAGAGAGCCAGTTCCTCGACGAACGCCATCGAGGAATTCACCAGGACCTCTATACAGACCTCGATATGGCATGCTAAACATGTCTGCAACGCCATTTCCAACGCTTCTCACCAGTCCTGTTGGGTTACCAAGAATTTCCAATGATCCAACGAGCAAACCTGCAAGAAATTCAAGCACGAGCTATAATGTTTCACGTATGTTATTAATAATAAAATAGCAGAAATGCGGCAAGTACGTAAGTAAGCAAACAATTTATACAGCACCAAAGTCAAGAGAATCAGGGCGTAATTAATCATTCAATTGTTAAAAATTTTCTCTTAATCATTAACTGGAAATTGCCACACTTTTGGTTTCTAACAGTATATCTTTAATTTGTCTGTCATGCTTTTGCCAGTCAACTCGTCCACTGATGGTAGTGAGTTGCTTCGATGAACAATAGCATTGGCATTTGTTGGTCAACTGGACGGGGCTTGCACAATTTTTACGGGAAGCCTTCAATGTATCTAAATACAGTCAATTCAAACACATCACTAGCTTTGTTATAAATCTGAAAGCCATCTACTAAACTGAAATTAACCATTAATAAACTGGCAATCCTGACTGCCTTCAGTGCTTTGACGCTGTTGGTTGGGTGGCAGGAAGGGCATCTGGCCTGTAAAAAACTGAGTGGTGAGGTACTGGCCTGGTTATCTGTCTGGAGCGAGGTGCAAATGATTTGCATATGGTCCAGCTGATGCCACTGCCACTGCATCGGCTCTTGCTCCAGTAAAATCAAGAACGTTTTACCTTTCTGGTGCCAGCTTACCCATATTGTCCTGGAAAAAAGGCCGTTAAACGGATGTAGCAGTAGTAAACTGGCAATCCCGTGAAGTTCAAAAATTATACCATTACCAGATCTATTAAACAGTTACTAAAAGTTCTGCACACAAACTAAAACAACTTGGACTAGAGGATGTATTTTCTGCCTCCGTTTTAACGGGCGTTTTCCAGGCAAACCAGAGTCAGCCAGGTCCTTGCTCCTGTTTCTCCACCTGTTCTAGAAGAGATCTCCTTGGAATAAGTGCAGTGGGTTTTAATAGGTCGGATGCTCTTCCTGCCACCTAACCGACAATGTCAAAGCACCAAAGTAAAGCATGTACACCTAAGTGTGTAATAGCAGCAAATTAAAAAAATGTGATACCACAGTACCATACAAAAATGAAAAACAGCAAAGCATTTACCTGCTCTATACAATGCACACGCTGCATAATGCATAGCAATCGCTCGCATCAGCTGATGTGCAGTTGTACACAGATTTGTCTGCTCAAACCGACCCAAACTCAGCGGCGCATCATCTGATGCTATGTACAGCTTCAACGATGCATGAACGCTGACCATCAAGTCTATCTTCTCTATGCACAGCCGCTGCAGGCAAACCGGACAGCACAGCGAGTCGGCCGTGGCTGAAATCTTCGCTGGAAATCTTCTTGTTACAGATGGAGTCACCTTTGCTGTCCGCGGAATCAACGAGTCAATTAATTTCAGCAGATTGCTAATATGTACGTCCTCGATGCAGATAATGGTAGGCTTAATGGCTACATTCACAGCCTGGACAATATTGCCGTGGTTACCACTGAATAATTCAATATGAACATTAATAAGACTGTTAGGAGCAAGCTGTTTGCATTTATCATGGAGATTTCTTCTGACCGAAAGCCACATATTAGTGTCGCGTGCTGACACATTACTGTCTGCTTTGGCTCGCATGACAACTGGGAAATCATAGCTGGCTTTTCCATACATCAGGTTGTCAATCTGACAGTTGCGAACACTCAACTGGATGTGCTGTAAGTGTCGGATATGATCAGTTGTTGAATGCGGCACATCCATCACTGGATAAAACATAACACTGACGGATTCAAACGTAACCGACATAAACTCTTGCACTGATGTTACAGAGCTCTGCTCATCAAGAATAACTACATCAGCTCGACGACACAAACAACTGATGGACAACTGCAGGTCACTTCCACGAGAATAACATTCAGTATGTTTGACAGCAGATTGGCGAAACTTAGGAGACAATGCAGATACGTTTCTCTGCGGTTCAACTTTCTTCACGTCCACAGTGCTTGACACAGTTTTTACGACACAAGTTTCCCTCGGTTGGCTCGATCCACGAGACTTTATTCGACTTCGTATCTCTTTTGCCGACACTTCTGCACGATTGACCGGATCAATGGAAACGTGCAGAGTGTGGCCAATCTTTGCGCTCGACACTCTGACATCGAACACTTCTGGAATGCAAACGAAAATGCTGTGCTCAAAATCGAGATCGACTGCCTGGCTCCATAACGTTGAATTTTCGTGAGACGCTCCTGCCAGATGAAGTTTTGTTTCTGCTGCAACGGAGCTGACTAGTTCAGGAAACTTCATGTTCATGAATGGAGGAGTGTAGAAGGATGACGAATGAGCTTCGACCAGAGGCAGATCTGATATCAACTCGACCTCCTCTTGCACTGTGATGTCTGTGACAAATTAGATGCGCAAGAAACATTTAAGAACTTACACTTTCAGCAGGTAAAAGGGTCAATGTCAATGGACAGAACAAACACATTTGGGCTGAAAGTTAATACTGAATCTATGAAACATGGCCAGCAAACTTAGCAACAAAACAAGTTGGTATGTTATGACTATTTTTCAGAAAACAAAAAACTGGCAAAACTGTTATCAGAAATCAGAAAAAAATACTGAATAAATATGTCCTATTGAGACTGAAAGAAAAAAAATGAGAAATATCTTGCTGATTTCAAATCAGTCAACCATCCAAAGCACTGAAGCAAAGTGGATGATGACTGCTGGTAAAAATTAAAAAAAAACATTTTATTACCGTAAAATAATATTTACTTCATGTACTCGATCACACGTGAAGGACTAGACTTACCTTCCAGGCCTGCTGTATCTGTGACTGCTTGCCCATAGAATAACGGAGTGTCGCAGTTGTTCTGTAACTCAATAAAAGGAAACTTGTCATCAGCAAGTGTCAGATACACGAGAGTCGAGTCACTCTGGACGGCAAGGCAACACGCCCTCGCAGACAGTCCCTCATCAGCGCCAACAGGCAAAGACAGTGTGTGACGTTTACCAGTCGGAGATATTCGCAGTCTCACTGGATGACTCCATAGACAAGTTGCAGACTCGAACAGACAGTCCTCACTTGTTGCATTTGCCGACGGTGCAGATCCAGACAGCCGAAAGCTGATGTAGTGCACATAGGTCGGAAAGAAGGATTCGGACGAGTGTGTCTCGGGCGTCACACCCTGCTCCGCCACATTCCACAGTAACAGCGAATGAACAGCTGATCGACTGCTGTCACAAGACTTCAGCCGCACTGAGCCTCGTGCATTTTGCATCACTGACACCTAATCAGATAACACATCACTGACGCATTCACATTCACTGTCTACACCAGTAACAATCGCTGACAAGAGACACAAACAAAATCAATAATACTAAATGTTGAGATTATGAATCTGAACTAGCGGCTACGCTATGGTGGTTCACGGCCGCCCCAAAACGCCTAAAAATACAAGTTTTTTGGGGGTCACCCAGCCCCCAGGGGTCGTACAGCCCCTATATTCTAGGGGACACAACTAGACACGGACATGTAACATGTGTCCTAGTTTGATCCAAATCGAATCGAAGACGGCTGAGAAAAACTCTGCACAAACAAACAAACAAACAGACAGACAAACAGACACTACGAAAATAATGGTCACTTGGCCGTAAACCAATAAAATATCACTTGTTTCCATTCACTTTTTTTATTCAGTGCTTTAATACTGTTTGTTGGGCAACAGCCAAGGTATTTGGTCTGTAAAAATCAGTGCCACTTACTCCCAAATGTTCTCTTCCAGAATAAGTGAAGAAAATCAAGGGGAACCAGCCTAGATAGGGTGTCTACAAATCCACCAAATAAATTTTCAGAAGATTTCCAAACGATTTCCAGGAGGTATCTTAACAAAACTGTAACTCCCGAGATCACACTGATCCTGTTTACACGACGGACTTTATCTAATTTTAGCTGACAATTATTGGGCAGTGACACTAATTCCTGAGATCAGTGATCCTGTTTACCAAGTAAATATAACCATCATAAGAAATATACATAACCATCATCACCATCTTCCAAACAACTGGACTGGAGCTAAATTTTTATGACTGGATTCCTTTGTCGTCACATGATATCAGTTAAAAATTTCCAGGAGAACCAGTTAAATTCCAGCAGATTTCCATTATTTCCAGGAGGAATTAAAAATTCAAGGAGATTTCCAGTATTTCAAGAAGTTGTAGACACCCTGCTACTAAACACCCTGCTAAGACAGGTTGATTCGGAAAACACGGAGGTGGTACAAGAGGCATATGTTCAGTCCGCCAACTCTTCGTATTCAACACGGGCCACACCAGGTTTCTCAAGTCGAACTAGGAAAGCTTCTCTCAGCTTTTGATTAACAAACCTATTTCTTTGGAGTTATCTATCTCACAAAACCACAAAGGTCCACGTCTGGGACAGCTGCAGCAGTGCTTTTATAGATGAGTGTCCTTCTTTACAGTAACCTCTCAAAGCAGAACCTTTACAGGTTCCTCTTCCTGTCACCCAACCAACAGTGTCAAAGCACAAATTGGAAAACTCACTAATAACAAAAAAAAATGTCTGTATGACTGCAGTAAATAAACAAAACCTATGAATGCAATAGCAGAACTGCTAATGAGATACCTTGCTGGTGCTAAGAGTCAGGCATACACAGTATGCCTCGAGACTGAAAGCTGTTCTGTTGACGATGCAGAATCGTTCGCGTACAGTTAGCACTCTCATCCGATGTTGAAACGTCGAGTGTAATGTGAGACAGCACAACTGTTAAGAGAACAGATACATTTCTATCACATAAATAATTAGAAAATATAACAAAAATTTCTAACAATAAACTCAATCACCAGCACTTCTTAACAGTGCCCTCTGTGAAACTGAAATTGACAGCTGCTGCTGTGGTCTGTTGTATGGAAACATCCACATTATGAGCATTTTTCACATAAAGAAACATCTTACTTTACCACATAAAACAAGCTTGCTAAATATTTAACAGTAATGCATTTATCGCTAACCTGGACTGTAACACCATCAACTTTAATCGGAATATCAAGCTGAATATGTCCATCATAGTACAGCAGTGGCTCAGACAGTGATCGGTATGGACTAACGTCAGAGTCCTCATTTCGCAAACGAACAGTTTCTGACAGGTGCAACTGGCTGCCCAGACTTATGCCCACCTTAAATGACTCCTACAACAACAATACGACAGACACAACAATCGTTTTATGGCCATTATACAGGTCAACCTGAACCTGAGTTTGCTGACCTAACCTGTGTTTGCTGGCCTGAACCTGTGTTTGCTGGCAACTCCAGTTAAGAACTGAAGGATTTTCGTTTTGTGGAAACAATGTTTTACTGCCCACGCACACCCTTGCAGAGGGCAACTGACACATTCAGACTATGGAGAAGATGTTAGAGTTCTCCCCAATGACATTATGTATCTCGTCTCCATACATTAACCTTAAATGACTCCTAAGAACAGAAAAAATGTCAGACATACTAACAAAATCCTGAGACAATCCATACACTTGTATAGTTTCACATCTGAGCAGCGCACCATACAGGTGGGCGCCCACAGACAACATGGCTAGGACTATTGCTGCTTCTGTTGTGCACTCTTGTACTGACTATGTAAACTCCCTCATTCACAGTTCTACTACAAGATGCTCCAAAAAACAAACTGGTTTTTAACAGCAATACCTTACATGGCTCATCTATGTTACCTTGTGAATGTTGCTGTTATTACTATTTTATTGGTCAAGACAGAGCAATGGTCCAGTGCATGTGTGTATATTAGGACAACAAATTTTGAACACAGGTTCAAGTTCAATGTCACAGGATGAAAAATGTTGTTAAGTCGTCGATGCAACCTCGAGTGAGGGATGTCTAGTTACTACTATTAATTGTAAATTCAATCAGTCAATTATGACATTACACGCAAAGGGAGAAATCAACCTCATTGAAGAAAGGAGGTGAAAACGTCTTGCCAGCACCAAGCGTCCACGAACTGCAATTCTCTTCAAATAACGTCAGTTCAAGGTCACATTCATTCGTCATCAAGCAGTACGGAGTAACATCAATCAACAGTGCACTGAGTCCCGGCCAGCGCTGCGTCAATGACACCTGCAGGTCAATGTTTGGCTGCTCAACTACACAACGCTGCGTGCTGACATGTGGAGATGGACTGCAGACTGAACCACTGAAACCACAACAACAAGCACGAGCTATAGGTCAGTACTTGTCTACAGAACAGATGACTAACAGTTACAGCAACTGACAATGCTTGATGTATGCGGACATACGTAAGCTTACACTATGGCTACTAACACTGAAAAGCCAGCGTGAGGTGATGACAGTTAATGGATCGAGAAATGATGAGGCCAGTGCCTGAGGTCAGAGCTTTGAGTACCCTTCAGTGCTTTGCTACTGTTGGTTGGATACTGGTCACTGGTTAAGGTTTTACATCCCACTCAACACAAAATAGGTCATTTTGGAGACGTTCCCCCAAGACAATCTCTGGCTTTGTATGGAAAAACAAAACCTAACACAACAAAAGCACACATTCACCAATAAAAACAAATGTACTACGACATAAAATAAACACAAAAAAACTAAAGCCAGGTTTAGTTGCCTCCTACGACATCCGGCCTGGAAACGGAGTAGGCCTATTCTGGTTTCGGTACTTCATAAAATTGTCACTTACTTACTTACTTAGACACTTACTTACACCACGGACCCACACAGGGCTGTTGGTTAGATGACAAGAAAGGCATCCAGCCATAAAAATCTATGCAAATTATCCAAAAGGTTCTCCTTCAGAATAGATGGAAGAAAAATCAAACATGCTAGCCCAGTTTCACCTGGGAAAAATAGCCGTTAAAATGCTATACGTGTCTGTGTGTGGAGGAATGCATTTATAAACATACAATTCTACATATAGCAGTGAACAGTGACCAAACAACTGATAAATATTGCATCCGTTGACACAACAGACGAACCACTGTTCCGTGGAATTATACGGCCACGTCTCTGGCTCGACACTGTGCTGCCAGGAAGACCACAGATCCATCAAATCAGGAACAGTGACACTTTCACGACACACTTGGTTGATTGTGTCGGACGACAAAGACACCACTGGACTTGACGGCATCATTGTTGGACTGCAAAACAAACACAAGCACTCCACTAAACAGTGGATGTCACAATCGCCAACTCATTTAATAATTTTTGGTATAGTGGCATGGTACACATCAACTGTATTTGGAAATGCTAGTATTATCACAAATTAATAAAGGAATAATAACTGTAGAAGAAATGTCCTCCACAGTGTAATCAATGTCACAACCTCAAAAGTCACGCAAATACATGTACTTTACAAATACAGGCTATAACGATCTCAACTTACTACTTTCTGGCACTAACATATAAGACGGACTACATAACTTCAAGTATTTATCATTAATTTACTACACATACTGGCTCTAAGCTGTGCATCAGTGTATAAGAAACGTCCATCACTGGAATGGCTCATTCCATGCGTACCCGAGCTGGAATGTCATAGTATGAGTGACGTCTCCTCCAGAGAGGAAAAGCTGCTTTTCTTGGCCTCTGCCAGCAAGCTCCATGCACAAACTCGACCTGTGTCTTGCAGTGTCAACTTTCATCAGCAGTGAAACAGGAAGTTCAGTTCTGACCACAAAGAGTGGCAAGAACACAATCTACAAGTATATTATACTTTGTTATACATTAGGGAATGAACAATACCGCTACTTGACTGATTGACTGATACCACAATACTGATACCTTAAGCCACGAAATGATACCATTACCAATACTGATTCCAAGATTGACATCACAGGTAAAATCAACTACTGCAAAGTTTCATTATGCCATATACTGTATAAATACAGTTCACATACTGAAAAGCAACAGGCTTACTAATAATAGAAAAAGCAACTATCATTGCACAAATGCAGACTGAAATACAATTGTCAAGACCGACTCACATTGACTGTATTTGACTAGAGAACACTGGCTGCGGCAACAAAGGCGCCACTGAAGCATGAAATGGTAACAACTAATAACTTAACTACTGAGTGGATGAAGGGGTGAGGGAGATGCTGCTGTTGGGCAATGGAGACAGTGTTTATTAGATGCATTTTGCCGACAGTCAGCCTGACTGTCAGGTGTTGTAATCTGTAACGACAAATGTGTCTGAAGACTTAAATGCTTAGTTGGCTAATGCTGTGGCCATGGAATGCTTCCACCTCGCTCCTTCTTCATCTTACTGTGCCTTTATGACATGATATGAAGCACAACTTTGCTGCATCACTACCTGCTTGATGGCTATTTACTGACATATGCAGAGCTGCAAAGCGCATTCACAATAACCACACGGTTTCAGACCTAGTATCGGTAGATACCAAGACCACCAATACCTCTCAGCATTCACCGATACCTGATAACGGTATCATTCGTTCCCTACATACTATATATTATGTAATACATTCACAGAATTCACTGACACCAGCATGCCTCCACAGATGAGTAAGCACAGGCTTTTGCCGTATAATGCCTACCATCACAACTGACAAACTTTTAAACTTTACAGATGTGTATCATGCTTATTAACGAAAAACGGAACACTGTTAGGTACACAAAATATATAACAAAGGAAAGGTGTTTAACAGAATGAAATAATACGAAATAAATATACAATAGACATAATGCAAAGTTTTCCTTTCAGTGCTTAGACGAGAGGAAGATCATCCAGCATGTGAAAACCTCCTCAAATCTGGGCATAACCTGGAGTAACTCTGGAAAATTGGACTGGTTAAACAACAACTGAACGTGGTAAATATATAAAGCACAGTAAAATGTACATATCCACACAGCATAAACAGGTACGTCTTAAGGAAAAAGAACACAAAAATCCAAAGAAAAAGAAACACAAGGAAAAGAAAAAGATAACTGATAGGCCCATATATGTCGATAAGTGAAGCAAGTCACTACAGCACAGTGAAAAGTCAAAAAGCTAGCTAGATGCCTTGAACTTCAACAAAAGGAAAATATAAGAAGCAAAAGAAAGCCATGTGTATTATTATAGCTCTAATCGTAACACGTTTATCAAACTAATTACAAAATAAATAGCAGCTACGCTACGTGGTTCACGGCCGGGGGTGCAATCGCGTCGCTCATTATGATGTCATTGATGACGTCATAACTCGGAAACTATAAGAGATAGAGAAAAACGGAGACCATCTCGCCCCATGAAATCCTCTGAGCTATCCAGTGGTGAAAACTGCTTCGCTCTACGACAACTTTTGCAAAACCGGAAATTACGTCATTTATAACGTCATAATTTGGGTTCAAGATGGAAATTGCAAAAAATGGCTCGAGAGAATTTTAGTATTGGTGCATTCTACAATATAACCAAAAATCAGGACAATCCGATCAAAACTGTAGGACGA
>Ga0056133_10000410_pt1 | contig 10458 bp, 7 predicted proteins | sample WorMetGr2BELIZE1_FD_67351 | JGI IMG/M metagenome (GOLD analysis project Ga0056133, IMG submission 67351) | Marine gutless worms symbiont microbial communities from Max Planck institute for Marine Microbiology, Germany - Inanidrilus... ... | reverse complement strand
TCTTTAAACCTGACCGGCTTGATGACCCTGCTGCACCCAAGCGACCGATACCGTCTGTGCCTAAGGTCTGCTGCTGTTTTGTGTTGCAAAACTCAAATCTTACCATCACTTACTGAACTTCTGTTACGTTACATCTTAACAGTTCTGTGATAATAAAGATGGAGAGGCAGCATACAGATTTACATTAGGATATGAAGAAACTCGAGGTTATAACAAATGCGGATGATTATGGAAAGTTCTGTGGAAGAATGCATGTGGCTGACCCGTACTCGACATAGTAGCAGGTGGAAGGAGTTGTTTGGGTGACAGGAAGGACATCTGGCGTGTAAAAGCCTGTGTTGTAGGACATCATCCAACATGTTCAACCAACAGTGTAAAAGCACTGAAGGCAATAATGGACAAAGAGTACCAAGGGGGACTGACTAACTTAGGCCGTTAAAATGGTGGTGTTGACTATACCAGTGCTGCTTGTGCAGATGGTGATGTTGCAGCTGAAACCCGAGATGATAAGGATTGGAGATGAATCTGATGATGTTGCTGTTAGGACGTGATTCTTGCCGAGCTCCTGTCGTCGTCCGCATCAAGTCCCTGGATCGTCAGTTATCACGAGCATGACTCGCTGCTGGAGAACAGGCCAGAGGAAAACCTCTCGGAAGACGAACGCAAGACAGCGTGGGAAGAATACGAGCGCGAGAAACTCGGCATTTACATTAGCTCACTAAATCCGCCTGGGAATTTCCCTCATTCCGACAATTACACAATGCAGTCGCTGATGATGCCAGGTGTTGCAGCCGGTTCCCAGATCAACGTTCGTCGTATGGTCCCGTACGTGCCACAGCCACCCAGAACGAGGGTGACCACGGCATCAGAGAGACCAAGGGTTTTTGCCGAGTCCGAGTTTAATGAATATCCAGTGTCGACGTTTCTGACTGGTGATGAGCTGCAACTAGCCAGTAAGTGTTGTACTGTTTTGTTGGTTGTCTGCTGCTGTGTTGGCAGTTTATAATTTCTGTATGAAGCTGAGGTTTACATTTTGTCAGAATGCACTAATTTGTCGGCTGCATCTTCAGGTTTCACGGTGCTATATAAATTATTGCATTGTAGGCTACTATAACAGAGCACTAACTTTGTCTCCATTGCTTATCTGAGGCTATAATGTGAAACATCACGTGATATGTCTGTTGCAGTCACTGAGGTAGTATGTAAATGATCACAACAAGACAGACAGACACCCGTTTAATGACCTCTTTTCCAACTCATCCTGGGTAATCTGGCACTAGGTAAGTTAAATGAATCTGGATTTTAATGAAGCAAGAGATGATGGGGTGGCAGTTGGGTCAGTTGCAAATCATCTAACAGCTTGCTGCAGACAGATAACCAAGCCGGCACCTCATCACTTAATTTTTTAAAGGCTGGATGCTCTTCCTGATGTTCATCCAAAAATGTAAAAACACTGAAGGCACATCTGCCCATATAAAAAATGGACATGCTTGAAATCCACAGTGGAGTCCAGGGTGGATTCAATGGCTTTAGACACAGTGCACTACAGCAGCGAAGCTCATTTTTGTAATTAACGGCAGTTTTTGTTATTTCAGTTCTTTTGTAGCTTGATGTCTTTTTTGGCTTTAAATTTCCTTTGTTATCTGTTTGTTATTTATTGTTTGCAAAGTAAGTAAGTATCGTTCATGTTAATAGACATTTAACAGAACAGACTGTTACTCACCATACTGTAGTAGTGACATTTTCCGGACCTGACTGGAGGCATTAAAAACTTCTCCTGCATTTGACAAGTTCAGTAATTTTAATACAGAAAGATTATAGGAAATAGGATGCCAATGTTTTTGCCTTCAGTGCTTTGACGCTGTTGGTAGGGCGGCAGGAAGGGCATTCGGCCTGTAAAAACTGGGTAGTGAGGTACTGGCATGGTTATCTGTCTGGAGCAAGTGCAAATGATTTGCATATGGTCTAGCTGATGCCACTGCCACCCCATCATCTCTTACTCCAGTAAAATCCGGAATGGTTTACCTTTCTGTTGCCGGCTTATCCAGGTTGTCCTGGAAAAAGGCCATTTAATGGATATAATAGTAGTAGTAGGATGCGAATGTTTTTAGTAATAATAATAAAACTAGCAACAACCAACATTTTTACCTTGACGTTTTGGTCTCTGCCTGAGACCTTCATCAGAAGAAGATTGTTCTTCCGGTTCTTGCCACAATAAAGATGTGACGTGGCAAGAAATCGGTCGTACGTGTGTGGCTTAGCATGCAGCTGCCATCGTTCCTCTTCAAGGATCGTCGTCCCTCTTTCCAAATATGTACTGCTTTCTTGATCCACTGAGTACTTTTGTCAGATTCTCTGTCTAGAATTGTAGCGGCCGGCCAATTAATCACATGGACTTACATATAGAAAAAGCTCTGCGAGTTTGTGGATACCCGGACTGAACCTTCCAGAAAGTTAAAAATCAGATGAAGATGAAGCCTTCAAAGAGTAAACAGAAAAGAGACTTGGTAAGCCGGCGCCCAGTCGTTCTGCCCTATGTAGAGGGTATGTCGGAAAGGGTCGCCCGGGTAGTGTGTTCCTGTTGCAATGAGACCAGTTAAAACGTTGAAAACACTACTGGTACATCCAAAGGATAGACAAGAGAAGGGGGAAATTACAGACTGTGTGTACAAAATTCCATGTGCTAGCTGTGAGAAATGTTACATAGGAGAGACGGAGAAAAAACATAATACGGAGGTGGAGGCCACAACTAGTAAAGCTTATTCCAGAACCCAACATGCATAAAGTCTGTCTGAGCAGAACAAATCAGCATTGACTGACCACGCATCTCAGGATAACCACGTGATTAATTGGCCGGCCGCTACAATTCTTGACAGAATCTGACAAAAGTACTCGGTGGATCAAAGAAGCAGTACATAATCGGAAAGAGGGACGACGATCTTGAACCAGGACGAGGCAACTACATGCTAAGCCACATGTACAACTGATTTATTGCCACATCACATCTCTATCATGGCAAGAACTGGAAAAAGAACTGAACAATCTTCTTCTGATGAAGGTCTCTGGCAAAGACCAAAACGTCAAGGTAAATATGTTGGTTGTGTGTGACGTAATAGTTTTATTATAATAATTAATCAACCAAAGAATATGTTTCGTGTTTTTAGTAATGTTTACAGTATTGTGCGCTATATTTGTTCAGTGAAGAATGCTACTGAGCGTATTCCGGAGCATCTGCATGAACGATTCAAGTTTCACATCCTGCAGCTGCCAAAAGTAGTGCAGGAAATTCTGAAATATGTAAGTTGTGCTTTGCAGTCTCATGTGCAGGCCAGTCCTGACACTGTCTTGTCACATGCATTAATTGAATGCACCTGCTGCTGATCACAGCTCAAATACAATACAGCTCTGTGCCTTATTGTTACTACTATTTCTTCCCATTTAACGTCTGTTTTTCCAGCTGGACCTAGTCAGCCAGTTACCCCCTCGGCTCCTCCTCTTCCTTTTTGGAAGAGAACCTCTGGACATTAGTGGAACAGGGTTTTTATGTAGTCAGGGTGTGCCTGCCACCCAGTCATCAGTTTTAAAGCCCTGAAGGGCTAAGCAGTGGCCTGGCCTCATCATTTTTTCATCCACAGCCAAACTCCTGTCAGAAGGGGCGTTGCTAACTTTACATTGGCTGTCCAGAGCCACTTGGCTTGAGCACTAAGCAGTTATTATCAGAGCTGCTGACCGTATATCAGACTTTCTGCAACCCGTTTCTGTTACCAGACAGTTCTGCGGTTGGCCAGCCATGAACAACTGTTCGTCCCAGACTCAAGCTCAGTGAAGTGATCATTCAGAGCTGCTGAGCATGCATCATTCTACTTGTGTGGAACAGTACGGTTTGTGTTCTGTGAAACAGTCTACCTGTCAACGTTCACTCCACCCAGAACACCAATGCCTCCTGGACAAACTGACAACTCTTATTTCATAAATCCTTCCGACTGTCCTGCTCTGCATAGATTATGACTTCGTTTATATTTGTACATTTATTGTCATCTAGGTTGGTTGGCTATTGCCGTAAGCCGTGCTTGTCCAGCATAGTCCGCTATTACTATTATTATTATTTTGCATTTTTTATTATCATCAGCACAACTGCTTGCAGACATTGGTATTATGCAGTTTTCCATCCTCACACTGTGGACGTCTTGTCTCCAGTTCCGTGTAATGTTCTCTGGTTACTCAGTCATGCTGTGACAGACTCATCATTTCACTAGAGTGCACCAGATTCAAGCTTGTGTTGCTAGAATTGCATCTCTCTATCAAACTCATGTTGATGATGCTCCAGTGATAACATCTCTTACATTGTCACCATCTTCTTCCTTGTCTGTGTACTCTGCCATGGAGTGAGTCATGTGGGCGTCTTTCAGAGTACGTTTGTATGCACAGGTGTAAATGTAGTCTTGTGATTGGTATAATCACAGAAAGCATGAGTGTGTACCAGTTGAGAGAATGAGCTGTTTGTTACCGTGCAACGCCATGCTAGCCCAGTATATGCCGTCGTCATGTGTCTGTCTGTCACAAGTCGGTGTTCTAGTGAAATGGCTAAATGTAGGATCACGCAAACAATGCCATACGACAGCCCAGGGACTGCAGTTTTCTGATGCCAAAGATCTCGGCAAAACTTAAACGGGGTCACCCCAACGCAGGCGCCACATGAAGGTGGGGTAGGTTAAAATTGGCAACTTTCAACAAATAACTCGCTATAGCTCAAAAACGTCGACTGTCACAAGCGTTGTCAACTTAGTTCGGTTGCAGGTTTATCGCACTGAGCATCCACTTTTGTTTGCACGACGTTTGCCATGAGGTAGCACGTCACGTGGGTTCATCAATGACAGCTGATACTTGTAATGTGTTGACAGAATCCAAGCATTGGTCTCAGCAACCTCGAGAAGCGTCTAATAGCGTTTCTTGGCATGCACACGCGCCTGAACATGGTACGTCATACTTCAAGCCTGTCACTATCCTTATCACATATCCCTCTAGCCAAACTTGTAGTACTCAAGTCCGGACTTGGACTAGAGTCCGGACTCGAGTCCATATTTCCTGGACTTGGACTCAGACTCGGACTCGCTTGTCAAGGACTCGGACTTGGCCGTCCTGAAATCGAGTCCTTTTTCAAATCTGCATATAGCTGCAATGCAGTAGCAGCACCAAATACAGTCCAGTGTTGTGTAAAATGAAAAGACGGACTCCACCTCCAAGCAGACTTAGACTGGTCATGGCCATTGTGCCATGGCACAGGCGCCCCTTTGACGAACACAGGCGCCCCCTTCGAAAAAAATGAAAATAAAAAATTCCCGAAGTTACTTAATCACATGTCGGTTGATTTATTCATTTTTGCTGCGGTTGCACTCTGTAAGCAGACACAAAAGTAACGAATACAGTTTCTGTAACAGCATACATAGACGTCTTTATTTGTTACAGAATCACCACGTCACTTTCATAAATTCATATTAAGCCCATGTTGCTATCCTTCCTATCCTGACTCCTGAGTAATCAGTCCATCCACGCATGCGCTTTTCATGCATTTCGTATGTATCTATCATGACGCACAATGCACTACATACCATTACAGTTAGAATAGCAGTTTGCCAGTAGGCGTACTTTGAAGTCAACAACTGCATGCAAATGTTTAGTTGTTTACACATTTTATGATTTTAGAGGTTTTGTAGATAGTTTCACTTTCATTGCTATGAGTACTTCGCCATGGTGCATTACTAACGCGCTGACATTGACACAAAACGTCGTGTTGATAGAATTGCTGTTTTATGTGTACTGATTAAATGCCAAAAATTTCACTTTAGATAGGCTGAAATTTGCATCTGCATTGACATAAATTTCAAAATTTTCTCTGGGAGCCCCTCCTCAGACCCCACCCCTTCGATTTCCCGATGAATGTTCCCCAATCTGCAACAGAAATCACCGCCGCTGCAATGCATTAACTATTTTCTGGTGCCTAAAGGTAAAGGTAAAGGCTTTCCCATACTCGATACCAAGCGTTGGGCCCGGAGCTGATCCCGGTGTACAGGCAGTCAGCCGCAGGTGACCGTAAGTCATCCACCCGGCGGTAGGCTGCCATTACTTTCCGCCAGGCATGCGGTTACCTCCCCAGCCGCAGAGCATCACCGCCCTTTTGCCGGTACCAAGTTATACTGCTTGGTAACAGAGGCACATAGGTGTGAACAACTTGCCCAAGGTTGTTACGCAGCATTGTCTCGAGTAGGATTCGAACCCGCGATCTACTGATCACAAGTCCGACGCTCTACCGTTACACTTTCTGGTGCCTACTGGGTATATAATGCACCTTTACAGAAGGATGTGATACACTTAGAATTGCGCCCCTAAACTGATGACACAGCCCCTAAAACACCCCCAGTCCGACTCTGCCTCCAAGCAAGAAGCCGAAGCTGTTCGCTGGCTACAAGTCCAAGATGAGTGTTACTCAAGGCACATCTGAATCTGTGGCCGACGTGCTTGGAAGATACTTGTTAGAAGAACTTGAAATTAACACTTCCTGTCTTACGTTTTGGCGTGAACACCCTAAATATGGAAGGCTAGCACTAGGTGCTCTTCGTGCACTATCTGTACCTGCATCGAGTGCACCGGTAGAGCTTGTCTTCAGCCATGGCGGCATCTTCATGAGACCACATAGGGCCGGAATGTCAGAAACAACAATGTCAGCACTGGTGTTTCTTAAATGCAACAGTGGCTCTATCTTGGACTCGAACCCGGACTGGGACTCGCTTGTCAAGGACTCGGACTCGGCACATGCTGGACTCGTTGCAGGTCTGCCTCTAGCAACAGACTGGGCATGAGGATGACGACGTGCTGTGTTGTGAACGTAGAAGACATGCTAATGAGCCGGAAGTGTTCTAATGTTGCTGGTCGGTGTTGCAGGATGGAAATGACGTGTCATTGCCGTCAAATTCATCAAGCACCGCAGCCAGTTCAGCGTCGCTGGCTTCTTCCAGCTAGTACGCAGTGATGGCACTGGTGAAGATGAGCTAGACTTGTGACTGGTGCGTGAGAGACGGCAGCGTCCTAGGACATAGAGACTGAGTCAGATGACACTGCTAACTCTGGTCCAAATCATTCGTGTGCTGCACGAACAGGGCAAAAACGTAGACGTTTTTGTGTCATTCTACGTTCGTGCAAACTGACTGCTTTCCAGTAGTTCAAGGTTTATATTTTGTATGTTGTTTATGTGATGCCCTCATGGTTAAGATGCTGCTCTTCTAAAAGCTACACCAATTATGACAGTGTTTATGAGTGACTGAATGCACAGTAAGTAAAGTGAATATTAGCGTGGCATAGCGTGCCAAGTTTGCGACCTAAATGCTGAGCAGACAGCTGCATTTGCTGAAGGTAAGATATGACTATGTATTGTTGTCTTGACCAACATGTATAGTGAAATAGTGTCAGGGAACACCCAGTGCCAATGCCAGTTTGGTACTTACAACTTCAGTGTCTGCAGTTAATTGCAGAAAGCCTGTAGCAGAAAGATCAATAACAGAGTGTAGATGTTTATTTCTACACTGTTTTCAGTTGGGAAAATTCAGTTTGAGAATTATTTTAGTAGTGAGTATTGGTTAATTTGTCAGTCATTTCTTCACAGCAGAATAAGAATCCACAGACAACGATAGAAAACTTCTGAGCAATGATAGAGGATAAGAGAGATTATCAGAACTGTTCTGTGCTATGCTATGCTGTGTACCATGTTGTTCACAGTCAAAATGCAGACATGTGAGCAACTGTTGATTTTGATTTAGGTTTAACTTTATGTATGTTTTTTGCTGTTTTAGCAAGTGCCATTTTGTTTGTGTTAGGGTTAGTTTTGTGTTTTTATGTACTGTTTCTTGGTTGTTGTAAGTTTTGTTGTCATTAGCAGTGTGACTGATTGCCTAGAAAGATCTGTTTCCTTAATGACATGTTATGTGTCTGCAAGTTATTTATTTATGCTGGCATTGCATAACGTCAAATTGTGTACCATATTGACAAATTATTGCAATGAGGTGGAGATAATTGTCAGATCTTATTGACGTAGACTGCTTCAGTAGTAATGGCATAAAATAAAAGACGAATTTTTCATATTACTCAAGGTAATGTGGCCACGGTTTGCTGCTGAGGTGGACAAATTTATAACCTTGTGGTTTCTGGGTTTTGATCGAGTTACCCAAAAGGGTGTTTGTGTGCCACACAGCCTGAATCAAACAGTTGTCAAAGTCAAAAAATTCCAAAAGTTAAAAGTCACAGAATCTTAAAGATAGATAACAAATAAATTTAAGTTAATATCCTAAATTAAGTACAAATTTACACTTTGATGTTAAATTTCACCAATAAATGCTGTCATATGGTGACACCTAGCAGACGCTATTATCTTTTTTAATGTCAAAAATTTCAAAGTTCAGTAGTTAGTTATACGACAGACAGGTGATAAGGCTTGTTTGTGCAAGACTGAAATACGATGTCCCGAGGTTGAAATGTCACCAGTAACATTTCAGCCTATGGACATCATATTTGAATGTTGTACTTACAAACCTGCATCACCTGTATACTGTGTCCCATAAAAAGGAAGACGCCACATTTTTACCTGTAACTTTAGCAAATATTGTCCAATTTTTACCGCGCGATGCCATGCTAGCGCAGTATATGCCGTCGTCGTGTATCTGTCTGTCTGTCTGTCTTTCACAAGTACTTCTACTGAAATGGCTAAACATAGGATCATGCAAACAAAGCCACACGATAGCCCAGGGACTCTAGTTTTCTGATGCTGAAGATCTCGGCAAAACTCAAATGGGTACTCAAATGGGGTCACCCCCAGCGGAGGCACCAAATGCAGGTGGGTAGGTCAAAATTGGTGACTTTTGACAAATAACTTGCTATAACTCGAAAACGTCGACCATCGCAAGCGTTGTCAACTCAGTTCTGTTGCAAGTTTATCACACTGAGCATCCACCTTTGTTTGCAGCACATTTGCCCTGACGCAGTGCATCGCACAGGTTTGTCAGCGACAGCTGATACTTGTCAAAATTCTGTCACTTGCAGACTCAGCAATAAATTTGTAGAAAAGTCGTCTTTCAAGAGTCCACCACACCTTGAACGTTTTGTTACACGATCTTATAAATAAAATATTAATGCCAGAAAACTATCAATGATCTGAAACAGGTATTGAGATCAACAGTAAATCACAAAGTTGTGTTGCAACGCATTTGGGGCGTGGTGGGACCTTTTAACAGTTAAGTTATTACAAATGACAGCTAAATACACTTTGAAAAAATTAGTAAATCGGTCAATAGCCAAATGTCAACATTTGACCGTGTTTTGGGTAAGAAGGTTGATTACACCGGTGCACAGGGCTGTGAGACAGTGTCCTGCTGAGAGACGATATGTCATGGCAAAGAGCCACTGTTGTAACAGCAGCAAATTATGACACCACATTGATGTTGACTCTGAGATTGATGGGGGTTGATGTCACTGGCATCGCCAAATCGCCCGCTGACACCATATGCAGATCACTGAACGTTATTCGTGTGCAAAGGCATTTTCTGGCGACGTATTCTTGATTTCTTCAGGTGTACATATTCGATCATTAGGTGGCGTGTGGTGTAGCCTCAGGAAATATCTTTTAGTTGCCGCATGGTATGCAGAGACTATATCGTTTACAGTTTCTTGTCAGTCACGCCCTCCACGAAATCGACAAAATTTGGCAGCAGGTATCTCGTAGAGGGGTTTTCAGAATGGGATGAAATTTGGCAGGTTGATAGAAGGGGCCTTGACGTACATCAGGACCAAGATGGCGCCAAAGTACTGAAGGGTGTAAAAAAATTTTGTAAGGCTTTTCTCATACATCATTCAGCTGATAGCAGTGAAATTTGGAATGATGAGGGGCATTTGTGCATAGCAGGTCTTCTCCTATTTTGCTGAACTTCAGTCTACTTTTCCAGGAACACAAATTTTCAACTGCGGATATCTTGCACATTTTTGTTGGAGCATGACCAAACTTGGCAGAGTTAGGGGTGTTGGTGTATAACTGGAAAAATTTGGTGCACTTTTTCGCGGAGCACAAATTTTTTTTGCAGCGGATATCTCGGACACTTTTTGTCATAGGGTTATGAAATTAGGAATGGTTCGGGGTCTGGCCACTTGACACTTATTGACAATACATGTCTTTTGTGAACTTTGGTCTGGGAGTCTCGCAATACCATATGGTGACTTTTTTAAGTAAGTAAGTAAGAATTTAATACATATGACATTCGCACATGTGTACAATAAAATACAAAATTAAGATAATACAAAAAAACACAAAATCAGACATAATTAAAAAGTGATTGAACAATAAAATTTCGTTTGTTAAATTCATACTTTATAATTGGCAATTCAAAGTCATGACCGCGGGTTCTTAACCGCATGGCGCCA
>Ga0056133_10000409_pt1 | contig 10459 bp, 6 predicted proteins | sample WorMetGr2BELIZE1_FD_67351 | JGI IMG/M metagenome (GOLD analysis project Ga0056133, IMG submission 67351) | Marine gutless worms symbiont microbial communities from Max Planck institute for Marine Microbiology, Germany - Inanidrilus... ... | reverse complement strand
TTGTACGTCGCACAAACGCTGAAATTTGAATCTAACTCGTAACAAACTCGCTAATTCAAATCAACCGCCACGCACGCAACACGGCCTAGCAGTGATGCTGTATAGCTTACACCGGCCTGCAACAGCAGCAGCAGGCAAGCCTCCGCATCCATCGGCCTCCGCCGACCCCTCCCGCCGAACAGTTACCCACCCCACCAGCTGGCCTGACATACCGGGGGCCACGGCGTAGGCCTACAGCCCGCCCATTATAAGGAGGCCGCTGCGTATTGTACGATATCGCGATATGAAACGCCACGATATATCGATTAGCTTGTTGGGCTACGATATGATCACTAGTATTGTGATCCACACAGGTCCCACTACTTGGTCTGTAACAATAGGCCACATCCACTTGATACATAGTACAGCAATGCAGCATGAAAATTAATCAGTTTAACAAACAAAATTGTAGCTAAAAATAATAGTACCCGGTAATGCCATGAGCAGGTTGATACAAAGATGCACGTGAATAGGCTACACGAAAATCAAAGCTTACGCAAAAATTTTAAAAACATTCACAGAAGCTTGCTACAGCTAATGACTAGTCTGCGATCTGTTCAGTCCATGACTTGTCCAGTCCACGAGGTGACTAGTCCGTGACTTGGCGGTCCATGAGTTGGCATATCTGTGACTGTCCAGTGTGTGCTTATTGTTGCTGTCAGACTTAACGTTTTCTCCACATGAATTCTGAATATTGGTTAACAGTTTCTGTGCATATAAGCTGTAAATTATTTTCGTGAAACTGTCTGTTTGTTTTATAATGAAGCTGTTAATAGTATGGATCATATGTTAAGTGGTATAGCACAATTTACAGTTTAAAGTTTTTGTGCATTCCATCTTTGAATTTTGATTGCAGGTGCAATCAGTATTAATAGTAGTATTCTTCTGAATAGCGATGGGAGTGTTTTGTGATAAATGTGTGGTTTAGGTCGAAGAAGTTTATGGATACTTGGAAGCATCGGCAGACGTCTGCGCCAAGACGAGATTATGTCTCACCTCAACGTGAAAGATCTCATGGATATCCCGACTGGATCTCACGTATGCCTCGGATCCTGCCAAACTCAGGAAAGGATGAAAGGGAGAGGTTGATGCGCCTGGCAGAACGCCACAGATCGCCTCCATTTGATCCACAACGTTATGCACAGCAGTTGCGACACCATGAATATGGCCATCGATCTAGGTCTCCGTACTTCCGGGAACGCGAGCCATACTTGCGGTAGTTGTTGAAAATATTTTACGGTTGTTGTTTTGATTGGATGAAAGATACCTTAATTGTGAGATGTATGGATGATTCCATAGCCAGATACAGAATAACATAGTCAAGGTGTTAGATAGTTAATAAGAATGTCTGTAAGGCACTGATAAGTATACCAGCACAGTGTGCTGTGGCCAGCTAACTGGCAGGTAGAAATGTTTTCAGTAGCTGATTAAGCTGCTTTTAGCTAACGACCTGTCACAAGGATGATGGCATACCATTCCACACAATACTGAAGCTTCTAGCTGTCACTGAAACTGCCGTGGGTGTTTAACGATGGTGTCCTGTCGAATGCTAGTGAAAATATACAGCATCTGACTGTTGGGAATGAGATTGATATTGTCAGCTATGCAGGTGCCTCGCCAGACAATGAATGGCACACCAGGCATGCAGCTTGGTGCTTCACTCGTTGCCAGACAGGAAGCCAGTGCAGCTAGCATAGCATGGACGTGGTCGGGTGCACTGCCTGGCTGTAGTGATGAGATGTACAACCTCCGCAGCATGCTGCAGTGACCGCATGTTGAGGCCATCAGACTCGCTGTGGACCAGTGAACTACAGTAATTCATGCCTCGATTAATGTTTTGGCAGCTTCAGCGGTCAGTGATCTGACAGCTGGATGGCTTCTGCTGACCAGTATGTGCATTTATGAATTATATTTACTTACTTAGTTGAAAGAATCCAGATCAACGGAGTGCAGCAACATGTTTTGGTGATGACAGCTGACCGTTGATAATGTGCCATCACATCAGTTCCTGGATGCAGAATTGAAATACCATAATGATAAGTGCCATTCAATAAAAGTCAGCTTGTTGATACTGCTGCCTGAAAGCTGGATTAGACAAGTCGATATTACAGATCTGGTGGTGCCCGAAAGCTGAAATTACTTATTAATGGAAGAGAAGCGTTTTTCTTGATGTTGCCTGGACTGGTGTTGTGAACAAGTCCAGTTTGTATAAAGTGTGCCATGAAGGTGACATTGTTATGCCTGGTTTTAATCTAAGGGTCTGATCTCTGAATAGTTGCAATATTGCTGCTTACACAGCTAGAGCCCGGCAGCACTGTACGGTGTCAGAAGCGGCAGCTAGATTGGCGTGAGCTAATGGTTCCAAAGTGCACTATGCAGCCGTCCAGTCCATTAGCAGTGACAGATGGACCTGCAATACAGCTAACAGTCATACCACTGCCTTAATCAGCTGACTCAGCATATTTCCTAACCAGCTGAAGGTAGGAGGCTGAGTGGAACGCAGTAGGTTCGTAACTTGGTCCAGGTTGCTGGCAGTGGTCTGGATGGGCAGCAGACGTGTGAACTTACAAGCCCAGTACTCCGCCACTAGGTGACTGCGTCCACTGTCGTCGTTATTCTGGGCAAGTTTTAACACCGTCTTATGTGACGTGAGCCTGGAATCAAGTTGTAGCAAATGTGCATTATGATGCTGTCATGATAGCAGAAATGCATATTCATTGGCACAGCTGTTTAGTCTTGCACATTTGCAGACATCCCATTTTTAATGCAAATGTAATGTGTGAACATATTTGTAATGATGATTACTAACATATTTTATCAGTATATTGCTCAAGTTTTGCAGTACAGAAAACTTCGTTAGAGTGGACTCTAACTAATGGATATTGGTTAATGCATACTTCTTTCCTGGTCCCAAGCGAGTCTGTTAATTTCAGCGTGCGATAATGTGGTTAGAACGTACTCCATTAGTATGGACTTTCGTTTATTACAAGACCAGTTTTCCAGGCCCTAGCACTCCAGACAGTGCTAGATACACCAGACCATTTGTGCCCACAACCAAGACTGATGTGCTTATGTAATCGCGACGGCCGTCCCACCAACAGCCGCATCTTGAGAACAGCTATCATGATGACACGTTCACGCAGGACACCAGCCATTTTTATGACGCGGCTGTTGGCGAGATCAGCTGATGTTGTCGGTTACGACTCTGGCACCAACTCACTATGTGGACACCTTTCATTGTGTCACTTGTGTCACTTACTGTCCCCTCTGTCTCATCACTTAAACAGACAGTAAGTGCCTGGGGGTGGGGTGTCGGCAGTTACGGTGAGTGTAAGGCAACCAGTGAAGCTGGACAAACATTTCAAGGTTTTATTCCATGTCATTTACAGTGCGCTGCGTATGAAACCCGCAGATGATCAATCGCATTTGAGTATATCATGGCCTGACAGACACAGAGTGAACTGCTTGGATTTACAAACTAGAGTCACGACAATAAATGACATTGAAAATCGAAAGAAGCAGTCTGTTGTGTGTTCTGTAAGCAGACAGTTTGGCGAGAAAACAATAAAATTATGCAGATGTAAAAGGCATTGTTAATAGTAGCAGAAAACACAGGAAGATTTGGTCGTACATTGTATGTACTGTACACCAGACATGAATGTGGTGAGCCGTTCATCGCCTAGTTTGGATACAACGGACGTCAGATGTAACTGACCTTTTAGGTTGGTCCCCAAAAGTCCATTGTGGAAAAGTTTTGTTGTATTACAGTTTAAAACTGTGAAAACTTTGGCGATATTTTTTGTGTGTGGCATGCGAATGAAGGGAATCTGTGCTGCTGTCCATTGAACAGTGGCATGAACTGTTTGTAATACTACAGTCAGTCCGAGTGTGTTTGATGTGAGTGAAGTTTTTAAAGCATATTGGTTTATCATCCGTCTGAATAGCAGAGTATTGGTTTACTGATGGAGAATGAGTAGACTGTTTGCACTGTCCAAAGAAGTCTGCAGTTAAGTAAAGAACATGCTGAGGTTTGTAGTAAGTAGATGGAGAAGATTTATTGTACAGATGTGATGGAGAGCAATAACAATGAGTCGTCGACTGATTCTGATGGTCCTGCAGTTTGCAATAATGTTGTAAAACCAGTTTGCTGTCATTGATGTGTAGTGAAAGAGTACGACCACCTGGTGTAGATGTTAAGCAATATATGTAGTGTGAATGTTGGGCTGTTTATGTTGGGCTGTTCATTGCGTGCTTTTGCATGAATGACGTGCAAATGTGAGAGATTATTGAGAGCATTAAAAGCCTTAAAGTACCTTGCAGCTGCATGGATCAGACACAGTGTTGTGAAAAGAAGATGCTTTGGTAGCTAATACCACAGTGTGAAATCATGGTAAAAGGTAAAGGCTTCCCATACTCGACATTGAGCGTTGGGCCTGGAGCTGATCCCGGTGTACAGGCAGTCAGTCATCCACCCGGCGGTAGGCTGCCATTACTTTCGGCCAGGCCTGCAGTTACCTCCTCATCCGCAGAGCATCACCACCCTTTGGCCGGTACCAAGTTATACTGCTTGGTGACAGAGGCACATAGGTGTAAACAACTTGCCTAAGGTTGTTACGCAGCTTTGCCTTGAGCAGGATTTGAACCCGCAACCTACTGATCGCAAGCTCAAATGCCTTACCCGTTGCACCACCGCGCCACCAACAAAAAAATCATGGAAGTTTGTATATTCCAACAGAAGAGTAACTGATTGCTTTAGATTGGATGTGATTGTGAATGCATGTCGTGAGGTGAGTTGGGCTAGATGCATTGCATTACAAATATCAGCTATGCAAGTATTGACTGTTTGAGATCATATCATGAACTTTCATCAGTGTTGTGGGGAAGAACAGCAGAATGATTGACAAGCTGCTTAAGCTGAATATTGAAGCAAGAGGAAGTTAAATGTCTTCAAGTAAGTTAGCAGCATTCTGGTTAGTCTTCCTAATTAGGCTGTTAGACGTGCCTTATGGTAGTGAATTACAGTAGTCTAGATGGGAAGAAATGAAGAGTGCTTGGACTAATATTTTGGCAGCTTCAACTGTTAGTGTTCCTACAGCTGGATGCAGTTGTCAAAGTTAAAAGATTTCCAATTGGCAGAATGCGGTGACATGTTTTGAAAGTGTCAGCAGTCTGTTGATGACGACTCCGGGGTCGAAAGAAGATTCGCCATGTCTCGACAGTCTTGGCGTTGCTCGACGTGTCAGGTGCTTTTGTCAATGTTGACCATGCCATGCTGCTCTAATGTGTACGAATGTCATATGGTCGTGGTGATTCCCTCATTGCCTGGTTTGCATCATATTTGAATAACCGTACCCAGCAGGGGTACTTCCACCTACAAAAAGGTCGACTGAATCTACAGTACTACATGAAGTACGATGGTTCGGTTCTGGGACCAATCCTCTGTTCTTACTGTATGCTGCTGACTTGTTGCAGCTCGGCGTGCAAAGGCATCAGTTTCTTCCACATGAATTTGCAGACAGCAATCACGACACCCAAGTCTGCGGTCTTGTTATCTGTCTGATTCTGACGCACTTCAGCAGTGTCTGTCGGTCTGCGTTGACGACATGTCGCAGTGGACGGCGTCTTGATCTGACCGGCTACATCTCTGTCCATCCCAGACTGAGGTGCTCTGCACACCGTCAGCAGCGGACAGCAACTGGTTTAGTGCATATTGGTGACACATCGATGTGTCCTGTTGCTGCCATTGTCTTGTTGACCTTGATGTTTGTTGCTGCCGTTGTTGACCTTGACGTTTCTGTGGACGCTGATGTCTCCGCCACTGCCACTGTCGCAGCGTGCTCTGCAGCTGTCCGGCAGAGACACAGTATAATGATGTTCAGTGTCGCGTGATACCTTGATGACACTGACATGTGCGCTGGTGCTGCAGCTCCGTACTGGTTGGAGTGTCAGCAACACTGCCGCGACGACCGCATTCAGTCCTCAACACCGTTGCTCAGCTGGAGTTCTCAGCTACGAGTTTAGCACACATAATGCCACTCCTCTGCAGACTTTGCTGGTTTAAACTACTGGAGTGGATACTGTTTCATTTGTGTGTGCTAATTGGTTGGCAATGTGCCACAGTACCTTGCTGAAATACTTCATCTGACATTGACATCGTCTTTGTTCCGGCTTTACATCCATGCGTCTTGTTCCGTCAATACGTCAGATCAGTCTGCACGACAGAGCATTTTCAGTGGCTGCTACGAGAGTCTGGAATGCATTGCTGGCATTGATCTGAACGTAATCATCGTGCCTGGCATTTCGACGAGCTCTGAAGATGTTTTTGGTTAAAGCATCCTTCGATGGCTGATACCAGTGACTTTATGCGCCACATCTGTGCAGAGTTTGAGTATTAGATCTATTTGGTACAGTGCCCCTGCAGCAATTTTCGTGACAGTAGCACTATAATCTTTGCATTGATAATAATATTAGACAGACAGACAGACACCCATTTAACGGCTTCCTTTCCATTACAACCTGGGTAAGCTGGCAATGGCTTTTAATGAAGCAAGAGGTTATGGAGTAGCGTCAACTGGACTACATGCAAATTAACTACTCCTCGCTGCAGACAGATATTCACACCAGCACCTCGTCGCTTAATTTTTTATAGGCCAGATATCTCTCTGACACCCAATCAGCAGTGTCGAAGCACTGAAAGCAATTTGCATTTATAATAATAATAATAATAAAAACATGGTCAGAGTAATTTGACAAAAGGCCGCATTGCCGCTGCACATGGACGGATCAATCATATTTGCCACGTGGTGCCAATGTGCACCTTCATGTAACACCTGCTTCCTTGGGCATATCCGAGTCCACAGTCCAAACGGCATCTCGATCGGTTCAGCCATTTTTGCACGTCTCACAGGGAGTCTTGCCAGGCATGCACGGACATGTTTTCCCCAAAAATTGTCCCTTCACATGGAGCAGTCTGGACCCGCATCTAATACATGGTTCCTTGAGTTCACCCGAGCCCACAACCCGTACGGCATCTCAGTCGGTTTTGCCGTTTTGCAGGGGTCACAAATGTGACAGACCGACAGACAGACCACACTACTTGGTCTGTAGCAATAGGCCTCATCTACATACGTAGCACTGTGGTGCAGCCTGATGGTGAATACTTACCGGGCTGTCTGTGCTTGTTTGGTGTGACTTGCTGAAGCTGCATTCCTGAAGCTGTGACGTGCAGAGTCTACAGAATCGTGATCGTGTTTTGTTCTCATGTATTGCTGAGTTATGGAATATGAAAGTGAGTCAAGGTTGAGTTCATGGTACATCAGCAGTCATCTTCTGCTGATGACTGTAGTTGCTCGTGCTGTGGATGTAAGTTACACGCTATTTTTTATGGTTCCAAGTTTCCATCTTTGTGCTCATATGCTGGGATTGTGTCCTGTTCTCTTTTCTGCCTCGTTGATCCAGTGAACTCTATGGATTTCCGTTGCTGTTGAAAGTAAATACAGCTCGTCAGCGTGTTTGACCTTGTGTGCTTTTTGTATGGAAGTTCAGTGAGCTCTGATTGACAGGATAGCCTGCTCTACTCATTAAGTGAAACGAGAAGATTGGATGAGTGAATACATATCAAATGGTGGTCGTAGTAGTGTTTGCAGTGGATGAAGATGGAATGGTGAAAGAAAGAAAATTAATGAAGTCATTGTAAGAAACAGGTACATACGTGAGACAAAGGAATCTGCAGTAAGGCGGATGCATGTCAATTTTTGCGGTTATGATTCCTTGTTGTCACGTCGTTAAGAAGATAAAAGTATTCCTGAATTATTGTAACATGATCACAGATATTCTTGTCAAAAAATATCTGGCTGTGAGTGAATGCAGACTTGTTTACGAGAGTTGAAGTTGCGCTATAAAGATGAAGTACCTTTATTTCAAATTCTAGCATCGGATGTACAACCGGCTGTTCAAAAGCGGTTTTGGCCTGCTTTATGTCTCATCTTTTGTGCTGGCATTTTTCAGCAAGGATCTCAAGAATTGAATGGCAGGTGATTAATTAAAGTCACTGAGCTGCCACTGTGTCGGTGCCCTATAACGCCGTCTGTTTCCTGCTAACTGATTGGCTGAGTTGATCATCCAGATCTTGTTCTTTGTGTTGTTGTCCGACATCAGCAAGTTGATGCACAGAAGCCATTGGATCCGATGCTTATTTAGATGTTTGACTGAAGTTTTATTGGCTTCGTTTTTTGACAGCCAGTATTGAAGTCACCGGGATGCAGCAGATACATCCGAACAAAGGTGCTTATCTTCTCCCATCACGCCGTACAGTGAAGCATCCGAATGTCACTGCGTATTGGGAAGGAGTGTGATTTAACATCAGCAGCCCGAATAGACAGCCTTGTAATAAGATGAAAATTCTTTCTTTGTTGAGTGAAGTGATGGAGACTGGGCAAGTGGTCATGATACGGAGGCCAGTGACTGGATGGTTGCAGAAGTGTGCCTTGGAGAGTCAAGCTTTGCACAAAAGGATTTGTTTGTGGATATCTCTTTCGCATTCAGAAGAAGCGGAATAAGTTGTCACTGATTGCTGTGGTATCTTGGGAAACGTTGGCTGAACAGAGAAGCTGAAATCTGTAGAAAATTATGACCAGTTGTTAGCCTTGTGTGAGGCGAATTGTTTGGTAGCGTTTTTGTAAGATTAAATACAGCCGTGATGTTGCATGTGGATCACCAGCAGAGATGGACCGCTGGACGACAGAGATTTTCGCGGCTTTAGTTCGCGTTCGCAGCCCGTCGCCATGCAACGGGGTCCGGACCAGTCGTGGACGCGGAGACCAGATCCACCAAGAGTCAGCCATCGTGCCTCCAGTTTTGAACATTTTCTGAGACCAGGGTCACCTTGGCAGTCCAGACCAAGGTCACCATTCCGCCCGGAGTCGCCTGTACACCCAAGACCTCCGAGTTTGCTGTCAATCGGACCAGTGATGAATCCCTTTGCTGCCAAAGCACGTCACCAGTATTCAGATAAGAGGCAACAGTCAGAGACCTGGCAACTGTCAGAGACCTTTTATTCTGCTGATAAATCACAGCGGAGCACTGTTGCAGAAATGCGCTTCTCCAAAGCCGCAGGAGATTCCGTTCCGAAGCGTGCTCTGCCGTCCCAGTCTATGGACGGCAAATATCAACAACCAGGGAAACACCTGCCAGGGAAACACGCGACGTACCAGTATCGTGACAGGGCGCTGCAGGGCTCGGCATCGAGTGCCATTAACACAGAGCGGCAAGCTGGTTTCTCGAAACTGCCACATGATAATCAACGCGGAAGGAAATGTGTTGGCGTACAGCACTCTACTGAACTCGGAGGCAAGAAGAAGACTACAGCCACTCAGTCGGATCACGATACTTCGTCTCGCTGGAAGAGCGGCTCAACATTAGCAGACCAAACTGACAGCCGACGAGTAAAAACACCTTCTGTACCACATACAACTGCAGAGACGGGGAGGACGCCTGCAGGAACCTTGACATCTGATGAATCTGCGGCTGCTATTCGACCAGAAGACATCATCATTGTTCGCCGATACAATCTCAACAGTTCAACGGCCGAGAAACAGGCGGAGGACAAGGGGCAGACGGCGAAGAGACACGTGGTACGGCTTGTCCGGAATAATGTCGTGTCACCGCTGGCAGCAGGTGGTCCAAGTGTTGCTGGACATCACATGGAGTCCAGTACCGATGCTGGACCACAGAGTTCGGTGAAAAAGCGCCAGTGGGGAGGAGGTGTGAAGAAGACGCATCCCACGGAGACCAGTGAAGGCAATGCGACCGCTGGCAGAGTGGATGATAACTCTCAGCCGCGCCACATCAGAGGGTAAGTTGACACTTTTATTTACATTCGCTAGCTGTACAACAATAATTCTCTGGGTTGGTGGCAGGAAGGGCATCCAGCCTGTAAAAGCTGAGTGGTCAGGTACTGGTATGATTTGGTTGTCTGTGTGGAGCGAGGTGCAAATGATTTGCATGTGGTTCAGCTGATGCCACTGCTACCCCGTCATCTGTTGCTCCAGTAAAATCCAGAATTGCTTTACCTTTCTGGTGCCGGCTTACCCAGGTTTTCCTGGAAAAAACGGATGTAGTAGTAGTAATAGATATAATGATTCAGAGTCACGTATTGCTGAACTAGATCAGGGCCGTAGCCAGGATTTTATTTCAACCGAGGCAAAGGGGTGAACCGGAGGTCTGGGGGCCGAGCCCCCACCGGGTTCCAGGGCAGAGCCCCTGGTCAGGGGGTCAGAGGCGAAGCGCCTTTGAAGCTGAAAGCTTTTTACCGCGCGACGCTATGCTAGCGCGGTACTAGCTGTCGTCGTGTGTCCGTCCGTCTGTCTGTCTGTCTGTCCGTCTGTCCGTCTGTCTGTCACAAGCCGGTATTGTATCGAAA
>Ga0056133_10000407_pt1 | contig 10467 bp, 9 predicted proteins | sample WorMetGr2BELIZE1_FD_67351 | JGI IMG/M metagenome (GOLD analysis project Ga0056133, IMG submission 67351) | Marine gutless worms symbiont microbial communities from Max Planck institute for Marine Microbiology, Germany - Inanidrilus... ... | reverse complement strand
GGACCGACCCCCATTGGAAGCACGTGCGTTGCACACACTTCGCCTCATAGCACAGCAGCCGTGAGAGATATCGAAAAAAAGTTTAATTACAGCAAACATGCAGTGGAAAACGGGCTTTCCAAGTAGCCACCAATTAAAGCCCTACATCGCCTCAAGTCCCACCTGAAATTGGCGACGCGCTGTCCTGTCAGCGGATGCTGGCCTTCTTGTTATTGCTGGTATGTATTTCATGGTTCACAAGTCATCTTGCCACTGACTTACATATTTACCTTGTCGGCAAATTCAAGATATCCATGGATACATTAAGCTTTCAGTGTCAGTCAGCCATGACCTGAAGAACAATTACATCTTATCAGGAACGAATTACGGGCAACGGGAGGACCAAGCAAGTCAACACTGAATTTTATGGAGACATCATATGCATATGCACATAACATGTACATACTTGCTTGAACTTGGTTTCCAAAAGAACTTACAATGCTTAAGTTGCACAAGAGCACACCAGTTGACATTTACTCCTATTTTGTCACATTTCTAAAAAAAGTCCATTAAATCAGTCCCAAAACAGAATGAATCTGCATTCCATTCAGTATCATTAGACACACCGTTAACAAATACACCGGAATTAATCCTAATTCAGCTTAAATATAAAATAGGCTGAAAGATAGAATGACAGTAACACTAGCACGACAGTTAGCGTGCTGCTGAAGACTCATACACGTACATCAACCGACTTATTGCTGTAAAACTGGAACTACTAAAGATACGCTGAACAGACAACACACGTTTTAGCGGCCACTTTAAGGACGAAACTCTCTCAGCCCATTGCCGCCTTGATTCTTTCCTCTCCGCTCGTACCAACAGAATCTCCGGAGATAACTGACGTGGATTTTTTATTAAGTCAGATGCTGGAACAGCAGTGTGAAAGCTGTGAAGAGAACTCAATGCATTCTGTCAAGTTATTCGGCTTTCAAGCTGCAAGAATGTCAATACTGTATCTGTACTGATTCCAAACAGGGAGACGTCACCCGTTGGCCTCATCACTTCTTGATCTAACAACTGACTCCTAAGGGTTGATTGGTTGAGTAGGGTTTAACATCCCACTAAACACATTATACGTCATATCGGGGACGGGTTTTTACGGGTAAAATGACCCAATCACAAGTGACAAAGCACTGAAGGAAGTAGTAGTGCTAAGGATAGGCTTCAATCCCACCAGGTCCACCTCACCACGTTACAATACTACACATGCATGCAATATACAGTCATACAGAAAATACATACATACCGGTACACAAAAAATGAATCTAACCACAGTGAAATGGGCCCAGTGAAATAAAACCCAATCCAGAGAACTGTTAGGTCTGTTCATATGTGTGTGCATTGCACTGTGCACAATTGTTGCGCACAATATTGCACATAACAGACCTGATAATTTTCCCTCTTACCCTCCAAACAATCACCATTGCTCCGATGATGTCTATTTGAGGGAAGGGGGTATGATTCCTAAGGGAAGGTATGTTGTACCTGCCATGACTCCTAAGGGAAGGTATGTTGCCAGCATCTGACACCAGTTGTCTACTGTGAACATGATAAAACAAAATCATGATTATAAACAGTACACGTAAAACCAACAAACAGTAAACCGGTCACGGCAGATGCTACAACATGAAACCACTTAAATAGCACAAGTTTTTTTTCGAATTTTGAATGCAAAACACCAGAAAATTCTGAAATGTGCAAACGTTCTCAGGCTTGACATTGAAAACTAATACTACCAACATGTTTAGGTCTCTGTATAATTCACTAGTTCTCTCAAGCTATCCTAGGTTACGCAGTGCATCGAAAGTGAACTTCAAAAATGCAACGCTCGGGATTTGCAAATGCACCGGGGAAAGCTGCTGAGGAAAAATCCTGAAACTAAAACATCGGTAAACTTATGCACAATTTCCCTCTTGCCATCACCAAAAAAGTCTTGCAACCTTGTAACTCTTGTGTACTAACATGGCAATCTACACTGTGTTGCAGAAAAAAACGTGGCAGTCAACTTACGTCAAGAACTTTATCAAATCTTAACCGATTTTCAAAATTCATTCATTGTTAGACTCTGCGATAAATTCGCAATAAAGTGATAGCTGAAGACCCCACCACACCTTAAACGCGTTGAAACCCTACCTTGTGAAATATGTCTTCAAGAAGTCGTCATTCTCAAGAACTCAGTCAAAGTCTCTAATTGATGATACCAGATGGCAAGACAAAAACGGTCTACACCAGTTTGATAATTATCTAAGCTAAGTCAAAATCAATTTAACAACAATTAACAACAGCTGTTTCTTGTCATACTCAAGATATCTGGCGAGTTCTTCATCTTTCAGCAGGACAGTGCCCAGACACACTGAGTGCATGAGGCAATCAGCTTTCTTGCCTGTAACTTAGCCAAATGTTGACTGATCTTAACATTCTGTTACAAGCACATTCAGTAGTGAACTTGCATTAAACTTCTGTTGAAAATGCCACAATACCTCAAATATCTAGCTGGGATTTTTAGCCATCGCTTTACTGCAAATTTCTCATGAATCTAACAGCGAAAGAATTTTGAAAATTGGTTAAGATTTGATAAGGTTATTGACATAAGCTTACTGCCACGTTTTTTTTATGAAACACAGTGCAGATATTGTGAAACTGTGGCATATTTTGCAAGTAAAAAATCCAATACACACAACTGGATTTAGACGGTTTTTCATTGCCAGTAAATTGGTAGAAAAACTTTCACTGACAGTTATCATTCATGACTTTTTCTCGACTGTCACAGCCAATAAACTCAAATTTCATTCCAAAGCGTAATTTTATAGTACTACAGCTAGCACACTAAGTAAGCATTGTACCATCATATTTGCAACACACTGGTATAAGCAAATATGGAAGAGAATAACAGCCCAGAGAAAGACCAAAACAACTGCCAGAAAGCTACAAAGGTGCAAACATGTAGTGATGCTAAGCTGTGCTGAGTTATCGTGTGCTATTTGCAGCCAATATGCAACAGGCTTGTTACAGTTCTACCAAGCTTCCAGAGCTGCACTGTACAGCACAATACAATGTGGATATTGTACTATACACTGCACCACACAACAACAATGGTACTGTTGACAATACATTAATTTTAGTTACCTTTACACAGCCAAAAACACATAAAGGTAACTAATTAATTAATATCTCATTTTTACCAACCGGATGAAACTTTTCACAGAGTCGACAGAAGATGCTCAACGCCGACTACACTGTCGCTACATTCAAGCAATTGTGTATTCTAATATTTCTGCACAGTCGGCAAGAAGCGGAGAACAATGCCAAAACTTTACATCACAACAAACTAAACAAACTGTCAACGTCGACGCAACGCTGGTCGTATTAAATGCAAAGCTGGTCTTTGTTGCTCCTAATGCATAAACAGAAGAAAATAACAAAAATCCTACAGAGCAGTGCAAAAATGAGCCTCTGGGCACAGTTGAGGCACAAAACGCGTCCATTACTGCTGCCCGCAGCTTCATCAAATGCTCACCAATTTTCTGAATTGTTTCACAGTGAAAGCCAGCAGTAAATCTGTTGACTGACTGTCCCACTCCACATAAATTTGTAATCAAGTCTTTGAAGATTCTGCCATATTGTAAGCTCGTTGCTACGCCACCGTGCGAAAGATCCACCACTTTTCTGTCTCACAGAGGCTAACGGCTCAGTTTTCAGTGGCACCCCGTAGTAATTTCCCTGACGTGACACGATGTGCATGGGCCACACATGCATCACGTTTTCAACTAAAATGACAAAAGCAAGTCAACTGCTGACTGGCTGCTGTCATGTTCTCATCTGTACTAAAACGCAAATAACGTGTGCAACAAGCCGCAAATTGTTATATACATCAAAGCATCTTGCGACCAAAAACACCACTTCACAGCCCTATGACAACGAAAACGCCGGGAATTTGATAGAAACTTCAAGCAGTGACGATCAGAAGAAAACAGAGACATTATTATCAGTTGGTTGGAGTCCCTTTTCAGCACAAATACGGCTATATCAGAGACAAGACATTATTATCAGTCATAACCAAGAGCTCTGCTTTTCTGTCCATTATTTTCTAACTTCTCAAGAGAGGCTGCCTACTGTTCTGTTTAGTGTTCTGCCTCCCGACGTAAACGTTTATGGAGCTAATTATACAGCTGATATCTCAAGCATTATCTGCAATAATCATCCAAAATACCTACAAAAAACGTGTTTTTTGCTCACAGACAAGATTATATGCACAATCACCACATAACACACCATGTAGTTTACACAAGCTCTTGATAACAAATATGCCACTGCAAATGAGAAAGCAAGTGCAGGGAAAACACATGTACTCATCTGCACCACCAAAGCAAATATACACTTAAAACAATAGCACACATTCGATAAACAGCATTATATGTACAACAAATACACTCATCACAAAAAAAGACACTCCCCTGGGTTTAATTTCCGCTGAGACTTGAGTCAGCATGTAAGCGAATGGCAGCTTCAGGAAGGGAATCCTGCCAAACTGCTCCCGTTTCACAACAGCAAAGAGTACATCTGATGCTTCGAATCACCTAACAATGCTGCATTCTTCACACCCGCACATTCTCATTTGAAGAAGAGAATGCATGCGGTACAAGGTACAGTCTTTACTGCTGACTAATTTATTAAGTTAATGTTTTACGTGGTATATGACATAAAAACAGGTCATTTCAGAGACATTCTTCTCTACCAATCACTTAGCATGGTACTTATGACACTAAGCCAAACACGACAAAAGCAGACGCGTCAACAAACCGACAAATACCGTATCACAGAATAAACTTCTAAAAACTAAAGCCAGATTTGGCTGCATTGTACAACATCGGCCCTAGAAATGCATCAGGCCAATTCTTATAGCCCCAGGTCTCACACGGCCTAGTCCATTCTGTGCATCACCTGTAACAGTTACAAATGGCACCATTGTGGAGTTTGTGATTTTGGTGCTGCGATAGAAACGTCAAGACTTACTTATCATAACGGAGTTTATTACGGTGCACCACACGCAGTCACGTGGTGAGAGATGGGCACATTTACAGCCCATCGATCTGTACTGTTTACAGAATAACACTGACACGATCGCAGCTGTACAAAGTTGCAAAAATAAACCGATCAACAAATATATATATATATATATATATATAAATTCATGTACAAGCATACACGAGTCACAGTCACACAGTGATATAACGTGTTCGTAGAAATTACGAGCAATGCAGTGTCGGCATACGACAACAAGCAAGAACCGGTTTTCTGTCTTACTGTTAGAATGCACCGATGCCAACATGTGCTGATATATCTGGAAGCCGCGGACTACCACTACTGCTACTGTTTGAGTTTCTTTCTTTTAGCCAGACTTCATTTGCAGAAATGCTCGAGGCCAGGCAAGAACTGGGCAGCCACACTTGTTGGAGACGACTATAACTGTTCGGCCATACTGCCCGAGCTGATTAGGCTAAGATCACTCACGTGCCCTACGAACATCGCGTGACCTACTGACAAACTGGGGATAGCTGCAAGGATGCCCGTGCCAACCAACCCATGACCTCAAACTATGGCTGTCAAATGACTAATTTTCAATAGTGCGTTAACTGCATTCTAACGCACATTGTAAAGTACAGGGATAGAACTCTGTGTCATGAGCTGTGCATAAACCCTGAACTGACTGAGATGCAGTTTGGAATGCGGAGTCGGGCAGGTCCAGGGATCATGTACTACATGGGAATGTAGATGCCCCCACGGGACGGGGCACTTTTGCGGGTGTCTGGCATTGTAAAGCATAGGATTGTGGGGGGTTTGGCAAAAGGGTGAGCAGTGCAATCTTAACGACCTACATGCCGTATGACGTGTTTTTTGGGGGTCGCGACGACTGCACCTGCAGTAAAACTTTTAGTGGCATTAATTTTTAATCATCATTAAGTCCTTAACACGTTAATTAACGTGTTAATTTGACAGCCCTATCTCAAACATATAAACCTTGGTCAACACTCGGTGTAAAATCGTCCATTGTGGGAAAGAATCGTGGAAACAGCAATGATTCATTGCCTCGTACTATCATCTTTATCACATAATACAATACGACAAAAGCATCTTCAGCGTGTACTGAAAAGCTGGTGATAGTTCTGGCCTGATTCCTAGTCCACGAAGATAGTCATAACAATACAATGTAATAAGCACACCAACTACGGTAGAAACATGGAAGGCAGCAGCTGCAGGTCTAACTTTTGCTTTTCTCAAATTAACACATACGAAACCGACGTTTTTGATTCAAAAATCACGTAAAACTACTAAAACCAAACACACGTTTAAAAAATCAATTACAAGCATCGGTCTGAGATTGCTGATATAACCCTTCAGAGTTACTTATCGAAATAAACCCAATATGTACATAGTGACTGCTTGAAAGCCGTTTAACCGAGAACACCACTAACGTTTACATTTCATGTGATCCACGCATCACCGGGGTTACTAGGACCAGTTCACTGTCGGCAGAGACGATCGGAACGCCGTTAGTCATGTGGAAGTCGACGAGGTGTCCGACACTGTTGAACAGCTGGTCTTTGGTTCTTACCTGCACGCACATTACGAGACGTCACCTGATGTGTCTATCATATCATCATCATCACCATCATCATCGGCATTAAAATGCAGGATGCTAGTGACATGGCGCTAAAACACGGCACAAGCAGTGTACGCAAGTGGTCAAAGTAATTTGACAAAAAGGCCAGATCACCGCCGCACATGGACGGCAGTCCGTATACTTTACAATGGGATATTATTAAGACTGAGAATGACTTGCAGTAGCAGGAGCATTTATAAATACTGTAATGGCCCTATGAGCGAGACTGGCGATATCCATATCTGTCTGTATTCTTGGTCCGATGGATATGGCCGACAGGACTGATGCAGTATTCGCAAACGCTTCACCAAAAGCACGGGAGTGCATAACGTGCCCAAGGTCACTAAGTGACAATGCATGACCAGGAACTGAAGGTGGGATGGGGGAAGGTTTATGTTTGTGTGTATAAGCGTTCAACTTTGTCACTCTGCCACTAGGGGGCGCCACCAGAGAATGCTGAATTTAAAAATACAGTCAAAGTTGTCCCTTGCCCCCTCAGTAATGACATATGTGAAATCTGGAAGGAACAGCATACCGTGGGTTTACTCTTGCAAGCCAAATCTGGCACTGATCCTCCTACGCATTTGCTGAACAACAAACCACTATGGCAGTTTATGTCCAACCACTCCACGTTGGGCCCAGCAGGTTGGTTGGTTGGTTGGGGTTTAACGGCACTTTTAACACAGAATAGGTCATATCGTGCCTGTAGTTGGGCCCTGCAGCGCACCACATAAATCTGGGGAAAACCGTAGCAGGTTTTAGATTCCAGATACACTCTCTGTCGCCCAACCAACAGTGTCGAAGCACTGACATAGTATGTACCATGCTAAACTATTCTTTTACGGTTTTATGTCCCGCTCAACACAACAATGGGTCCTTTCAAAAGTGCTCTTCCCAGCTAAATACTTCACATGGTACCGAAGAAACTAAGCACATCAACAGCAGCGACGAGCAATAAACTAAAAGATATTATAACATAAAATAAAAAAGAAAACCACAACCAGGGCCGTGTCCAGTTAGCGAGCAATCAGCTAAGCAAAAATTTTCCACTTTGGGCTGTCCAGTTACTCCGAATGAAGGGAATTTACATTTTTTTGCTTAGTTGCTTAGCTAATCGCTCGCTAACTGGACACGGCCCAGGTTTGGTTAACTTGTACGACATTCAGCCTGCTAGGAGACTGTGGCATTCTCACAGCCCGCATACAGCATGCTAAATTGTAAGTAAGTAAGAAAACCGACCTTGCCCTCTGGATCGACCAGCAACAGGTGCCGAATGCAGCCCTTATGGCGACCACTGAGCACGTACTGCCCCGGCGTCGCTGGACTTTCACGCACCAGGAAGTCTCCGTCGTGACGAAGAAGCTCCTCACACTAAAAACACGCAAGAAAGGTCAAAACAATAACTACGGCCGTCAAATTAACACGTTAATTAACTCATTAAAAAATTAATCGCGACTAAAGAAATTAACGCTACTAAAAATTTTGACGCAGATGCAATTACTGCGACCACCAAAAAGCAACTCCTTACACAAGAACGTCATATGACGTATACATCGTTAAGATCGGTTCACCCCTTTTTGCACAGCTCAACCTTTTACCCAACCCCCAAAATCCTATGCTTTAAAATGCTTTTCAATCGGCTTGACAGCCCCAAAGTGCCCCTTCCCGTGGTGGCATCTACATCCCCACATAATACTTGTTCCCTGAACCCACCCGACTTAGCATTCCAAACTGCATCTTGATCAGTTCAGCCGTATTTGCACAGCTCACCGCAGAGAGTCCCTATACTTTACAATGTGCGTTAAAATGTGATTAATGCGCGGTTAAAAAATTAACCATTTTACATCCCTACTCCTTTAGAAATAAAGCAGCCTCTTTTTTACTACAGCAATGTGGAACGCATCAGTCTGCCAGCACACTGCTATAAGAAACCTTATGTGACATGAACAAGGCCACCACAGCTTTGTAAAGAACACCGTTATGACGATTTTCACCTCACTGACATGTAGCAGTGTACGGATATCTTCACACCAGCTTTTCAATCTCCGTACCACAAGTATTAACAAGTGGTCAAAGTAGTTTGACACAAGGCCGCATCGCTGCCGCACATGGACGGTTCAATAGCTTTTGCCAGGTGGAAGCGATGTGCAGCCCCATCTAACACATGCTTCCTTGGGCCCACCCGAGTCCACTTCCCAAACGACATCTGGGTCGGTTGAGTCGTTTTTGCAGGGCTCACTAGTGTGACACACTGACAGACGAGCCACGCTATTGCGTCTGTAACAACATGCTGCATCTACGTACTTAGATTGTGATGCAGCATTATAAGGCGGTCACACGTTTGACTCCGATCCGTCATAAAAAGCAACAATGATCAAGATCCAAGACAATAATATCAGCTCACCATCACTGATTGCAAACAGAACAGTTTTCTATTTACCACTGCAAATGGCGAAACTTTCGTCAAGATGTCCATTTACTTTTCAAGTGTATTCCATGCTGCGAGTTCGACTCATTTGCCGACGAGCAATTTCTATTACATTTCGTCTTTCGTCCAGTGCAGAATATACAGTGAGCAAACTATTCCCATCAGTTCCACTAAACTGTTGACTATTTCTGACATACAAGCAATGTTGCCACATCCCTTGCTGACAAATAATCCATACCCAACCCACAGGGCCAACACTGGCACTAGGGCTGTCGAAGTAAGGAGTTAATTGAGATGAAAAAATTAATGCCACTAAAATTTTTAATGCAGGTGCAAACATCGCGATCTCCAAAAGGCAACTCCTTCTGCAAAAACACATCACGAAACACAGAGATCGCTAAATCGGTCCACCCGTTTTCGTACAGCTCACCCTTTTATGCAATCCCCAAAATCCTATGCTTTACAATGCTAGTCAGTAAGCTGGACAACGCCAAAAGTGCCCCTTCCAGAACCGGCATCTACATCTCCATGTGGACTCAGCATTCCAAACGGCATCTCGGTCAGATCAGCCACTTTTCATACGGCTCACGTCACTGAGTCCTTCAAAAATTAATCGCTGCGATTAACGCGATCAAAAACATTAATTGTTTTATGGCCCTGCTTAGCGCCGAAAGCGTCAATGGGTCGGCCGACAAGGAAACGGATACGTGCAAGCATCGCGCTGAACGACAGCAACGGGAGTCCACGCAACAATCGCTCACCTGCTGCCGAGAGATTCTTCCATGGAACCACGGCTCAGCGTGAGGCATCGAGTTATGCCGCATGGAAAGTCCAGCGCCACCACGGGGCGAAGCAGGCAGCTCAGCAGTAAGATAACCAGGAACAGGAGCAGGACTGCCGGCTTGTAGCAAGCTGCCAAATGGCTCTGAATACACACGTAATACAGATTTCCAATGTGAAACATGTCTCAGAAATGACTGTTTTAACGGCTACTTCTAGGTTTATCTGGTTTAGACAGTGATCCTGAAGGAATCCAAAGAATACTACTTATATATGCTGAGCATCATCTATGAGGTCATACAGTGTAATAACACTAATAAATGTGAGAACGTGATAAATGTGTGTTCAATTAATCTATAAACAGTAAATTTTAAATATGAAATAGACAAATTACCACTATTACAACCACCATTCTATGGCCATAATACAGGACAATGCGATATATTAACCTCAACCCTGGCCGCCTTTTTGTTCAGCAGCCACCCAAAAAAGGGAAAGGGATCGAGAGGCTCATTTAAATTATTACGCTAGTGCCTACAACAGGGGAGACAACAAT
>Ga0056133_10000406_pt1 | contig 10476 bp, 7 predicted proteins | sample WorMetGr2BELIZE1_FD_67351 | JGI IMG/M metagenome (GOLD analysis project Ga0056133, IMG submission 67351) | Marine gutless worms symbiont microbial communities from Max Planck institute for Marine Microbiology, Germany - Inanidrilus... ... | reverse complement strand
GAAACTTCTGGACTTTATGGTGCAAGGGAAGATTAACAGAGGCAGACACACCGACCATCCAGCTGGGCGCCACTCCATCTGGACTAACCAGTGCCCACCTCCATCATCACCCATGTTTTTTACAGGCCGGATGCCTTTCCTGCCGCCCAACCAACAGTGTCAAAGCACTGAAGGCAATTAGCATATTCGGATGAGGGAGAAGACGCTAGAGTTCTCCTCAACGGCGTTACCTGCACCGTCTCCGTACCCCGTACTAGAACACTGCAACCGAAAGCAACTAAACTTATAAAGAAGAATTTATGAACAAAACTAGAAATGTTGGCAATTAACATATCAATTCCCAACGTGATGGTCGGTTTTGCGGTTTTGACCTTGGCAATGCCATATGTTATTTTAGGTGTACCAAAGGTTAACGTTCACAACCAGCTTTCTAACTTGCAACACTAGCTGTCACTGTTGTTGATCAGTCTCAATCTGATGTGACTCTGTTGATAAATGCATTCTGCCTGACGCTGATATCTCCCTACAGAACACACTACTGCCATATGAAGTGTCGTCAGGCATATTGCACCTCAGGTCATCACAGCAAAATGCTGCTCATTGAACAGCGCCAGGTTTGCATCTGGCATCAAGAATTCGCTCTTCACATAGCTCCTCACATTATGCTTTACATCACAGGGCATCAGTGTTGCAGTAATGTGTGCATTTTCGTTTTGGCATTGCAATATTCGACAGCAAAGTTCAAAAGAAAACACAAAGTATGAAATAGGGGACTTAATGTCCAAATCACGAAATAATGTTTAACACAATAAGTACCAGCTGTCGCAGACAAACCCATATGACACGCTGCGTCATGGCAAACGTGCTGCAAACAAAGGCTCAGTGTGATAAACTTATGACCGAACGAAGTTGACAACGCTTGCATCGGTCGACGTTTTCAAAAGTCGCCAATTTTAACCTACTCCACGTGCATTTGGCACTTCTACTGGGGATGACCTCATTTAGATTTTGCTGAGATCTTCGGCATCAGAAAACTAGAGCCCTTAGAGTCCCTGGACTGTTTGCATGATCCTATATTTAGCCATATCAGTAGAACACCGACTTGTGACAGACAGACAGACAGACAGGCACATGACTACGCATATACCATGCTAGCATGGCATTGCGCAGTAATAACAAAATGGACATCGGGGTCCAGTTGGTCTATAGCAAACAAAGAGAAGGTGATGCAATGGCAGCTTGATTTGTGTCAAGTATGACATAAATGCCCTGGAGAGTATACCACTGCAGGGCCCAGGAACCAGCAATGGCAGCCGACCTCTCACAGTGGCAACCAACAACAACGAATGCTGATAGCCTAGCCTGCATGCTGACCTCTATGGGTGGACCAACAACTTGCTCCCTCCACTGCTGCTGCTACATTGAGTCATCCTTAGATAGGCATTATGTTTTTTTAAAAAGTCTAACGACTTTGTTCCATTCATTATAATTTCTCTTAAAACAAGAGCTCAGTATATGCGGTAATGAGATGGGCGACCATTTGGCCACAATAGACATTCACTGAAAAGTTGGGGACTGCTGTGCCCCTTTCTGTGGGGGGAGCTAGGTCCCCTAACACAATGTGGCTTGAGCCGAGGCCTACCTCAGTACAAGTGGCATCTTGATCCATCCAGTAGTTTGGCGACAACAGACATGGGCTGAAAATTGAGGGGCTGTGCCAATTTTCTTTTGGAGGAGGGAGCTGGGTCCCTATCTAACACAATGTGGCTTGGGTTGAGGCCTACCTCCAAGCCAAGTTTCATCTTGATCCATCTAAACATTTGGCCATAATACACCAACGTAACAGACAGGACAGGACAGACAACAATCTGATAGCCTAGCACATGGCGAACCGTTTTACAAACGGTCGCCCCAAAATGGATCGATGTTGCATAACACCTGTTCATGTCTGCTGGTTATGGTCACCCTATGGAACAGGGCAGACCATTATATTTTCATCCTGTGGTTTCTTCTTCTATCTATCTTCTTTTTTTTTCCTCGCCTAATCTCAGTGGCCGTAGATTGGATGTCTACCATACTTCGTCACATGGTGTGGCCCTAGTGGAAAATTTATAACGCAGGTCTGAAACGTGCTGCACGCGGCTCGCTGGAAATGTAGGACCCAAAAAGCCGCCATCTGGGCACCATCGCACAAGTTTGTCGGGCTATATCTTCGCAACTAAGGCACATATTGACAATCGGAAAAAACTTGTTAAGCAGCGACATGTCCTCCACATGTCCCCACAATATGGTGAACTTAGACCAACTAATGGCTGAGATCGGTTCCGGAGTTTGGGGCACCCCTGCAAATTTCAATGGGTTTCGCATCTTGGCAGCGTTACTGCACGGCATCTAGTAATGGGCGTCAGCCAAACTTTGCGGCGTTAAACAGAGGGCACCACCTATGTTTGGCAGGACGACCATCACGTTGGGCATTGGCCCACATTCTAGTTTCACACTATATACGCCCGTTTAACATCCTCTTTTCAGGACAACCTGGGTAAACTGGCACCAGAACGGTTAAACTAATCTGGATTTTAATGAAGCAAGAGACGACGGGGTGGCAGTGGCATCAGCTGAACCATATGCAAATCATCTGCACCTCGCTTCAGACAGACAACCACACCAACTCCTCATCACTCAATTTTTACAGGCCGGATGCTCTTCCTGATGCCCAGCCAACAGTGTCAAAGAACCGAAGGTAAGTTGGTGTCACACCATATAAAGTACTAACCCTAACCCTAACCATAACCCACTGCACGTCGGGAACCGACGTGTAGTCACTTCCTTCATCTAAATTGTCCAACCCGAAAATCGCGTTATCATAGCTTATACAGCAGTCTATATAGTTCTGCGCAATATTACTGTACTGTAATTTCTATCAACACCAGAACTCCATCAACTCAACGCGATGAACATTTTCTTTCAACAACACCAAGCACTGCAGTCAAGCACCTGCAAGTTGGTTGCCTAGAAACTCGTAAACATCCTGTTTCTGTTCGCTGTCAGAAAATAAGTAAATTGTTGCACACCGTACTGTCCGCACAGTAATTTAAACAGCATGCCGCTTTAACCTTAAAGAAACAACATAGGAAATTGCGAACTACTTAGACCAAAACGTGTGGTCATTAAAATGCAGTTATTTGCATGACATGCTTCTTTTATTATTAGGCCGCATCGCTGAACAGCGGCTGAACTACCTACGTAGGTGCGGCCCATTGTTACAGACCGAGTAATGTGGTCTGCCACAATAGTAAGCCCCGCAAAATGGCTTAACCGATCGAGATGCCGTTTGGGTTGAGGACTCGGGTGGGCCAAAGCAACCATGTAGATGGGGGCTCAGATCCCCATGGGAATGGGCAATTTTAAGCAGAAAACGGGGCGGCTCGTTGTAGCCTAATAGTAAAGTATAGCGATAGGCCTACTCCGCCGTGAGCTGTGCAAAAACGACTGAACCGATCGAGATGTCCTTTGAGATTTGAACTCAGGTGGGTCGGAGAACCACATGTTAGATGGGGGTCCAGACCGCCCCATGCAAAGGATAAATTTTGAGGGGAAAAGACATACCCGACAACACTCTGCCGTGAGCTGTGCAAGTGGTTGAACTGATCGAGATTGGGTTGTGAACTCGGGTGGGCCCAATGAAGCATGTATGAGGTGGAGTGCACACTACACTGGCACCACCTGGCGAATAATACTGAACCGTCCATGTGCGGCGGCGATGCGGGCTTTCTGTCAAATTACTCTGACCACTTGTTTTCATTTTTCAATGCAGCCAGCTTGGCGGGCGACTGCCTTAACTGTTAATCTGCCATATTCAACAGTTTGTGTAGTTCTTGTCCTTCATTGCACTCGTGACTTAAAAAGTTTTTTCGTTCGTGTTTGCTTATTTTTTCAGTCTGGGCACATTTATACTAAAGCGAAAAGCAAATCAGATAATGCTGCGCTCTGTCAAATGCTTGTACTCCATACTTTTTGTCCCATTGTCGACAGTACTGCCTTTTTATAAATCCAACTAAATACTCACAATATTTGTGTACTCAAGTGAATCTTCCAGAAACACATCACTATTTACACCTATATGCGTGAATTCAAAATTATCTATATAAAACAGACATAATGCTGAAAATTTCAGCCGAACTTCACGGAAATTTTTGGCCATTCTAATTTCAAGGGCCATTTTCAAAATGCTCGTCAAATACTGAATTCAAAATACCAGTAATTCAGGACTTTTCAACGCTTTAGAAATGTGGTTAATACTGGAAAATGCACATCATGTTTCAGTGTTTAGAAAGCATTATATTTTAACAATATTTAAATAATGCCACATATTTCAACTTTCAAGCATAAATTTATGAAATTGTTCTAAGTTTTCACAGCAATAAAATTTCATGACATAAAAAAGACAATATTTGCTTGGTTCACTTCTTGATTCTACACAACATAACTGTCATGTTCTTCAACATTCACTGTCTTCGAAAATTACATCTAATTAGTTACACATCATCGTTCAAGAAGCAGTCATTACAAATTCACATAATAAAACATCAATAAACAGCAGCTAACAAATCACTAAAAGTCAACGCAAATATACACACCACAAGTTCAGTACAGTAACTACAGATATACATGATTACTGATACGTGAAGCTACAATGCAAAACATACACAACGATCCCCAGGTCCTTCCATAAAAGTAGGTTGGACAGCAGAATAGCATAAAAAGGATGATAAAACGTTTAATACTCCAGCAAAAACACTTCTGAAAATATCCATATGCATATCTCCACTAATCTGAGAGATGCCACTGGAAAAGACCTACTCCTAGTGAATCCAGATGCAAATTGTTTCAGCAAAACGTCAACCATCATGAATTATTCAGTTGTTGGCTCAGTGACACGAACATCACACGGCCTGTAAAAAACTGCTCCAAAAATCCTAAAGATCAACTTTTGAGCAATTCGACATACACCAAAATAGAAAGTAGACCCACAAGGAATGGCAATAATGTGGACAGGGGCAAAAAGAGCAGCAGCGATGGAGAAATCTTGTCATCCAATGTTCTAATCATAACCGGGACAACAAAAATCTAAGTATCAACAAACAGCTGTTTAGTAATATGTGCTTTGTCAAAACAACACAGTCTAAGGATGGATATAACGTACCACCATGCAGTTTTGTACAAACGCAGATCGCCTCTCCAGCCAATCAGTAGGTTGGTGCTTACGGCAAACAAAAGGAACAACAACCGCAATGACCAAAGTGCTGAAAAATTCTTCCTAAATTTTTCAGCATCAACGCCTCTGCAGTTACGACCTGAAGACAGTTTATAAATGTTATTTATTCATGTAAGCTCTACCACACATAATAATAATAACAAGTGGTCAAGGTAATTTTACGTAAGACCGCATCACTGCCGCAGACAGATGGTTCAATTGTATTCGCCAGGTGGTGCCAATGTGCCCTCCCATGTGGGCACATTGGCGCCACCTCGCAAATACAATTGATCTTGTGCTTCCTTCAGCCCACCAGAGTCCACAACCCAAACGGCAAATCGATTGGTTCAGCTGCTTCTGTACAGCTCACTGCAGAAAGTCCCCATACTTAACAATGGGCGACCCTTTCCGCAAAATTGCCCCTTCTCATGGGAGGATCTGGACCCCAATCTAATACATGGTTAACTGGGCCCACCCGAGTCCTCAACCCACACGGCATCTCAATCGGTTCAGCTGTTTTTGCAGGGCTCACTAGTGTGACAGACCGACCGACAGCACGCTACTTGGTCAGTAACAATAAACCGCATCTACATACATAGTACGGGTGATGCGGTGTAATAATAATAATAATGACAAGTGGTCAAAGTAATTTCACATAAGGCCGAATCACCGCTGCACACGGACGGTTCAATCATATTCGCCAGGTGGCGCCAATGTGAACCACATATAGCACACCTCAGTCGGCATCCCCACCGTACCGGTGATGCCCCTGCTGCATAGTCGCTTTGGGCATATCAACCACAGGACGTCCTGGACTGGTCCATTTCTGCACTCAAAATTCGCCCTTCACGTGGAGATCTGGACCCCATCGAATACATGGCTCATTGAGCCCACCCGAGTCAACACCATGATCACTTCAGCTGCTTTTGCATGGCTCACAGCCGTGACTAACACTCCACACTACTCCGTCTCTAGCAATGGGCTGCATCTAACTAGTGCCGAGATGCGGCCTAATAATAATACACGTTTCTATTCCGCTGTAAGGTCATAACTTCAGAGTTGGTGGTTCTCTGGCATCCAGCAACACACATAATACTGCTACCAGAAATACTAACATTAACCAGAAAGCACCTGGATTGCAAACCTCTGCCAAAACTGCAGTTGGGAAATACCACTAGGAGGAATCTCTCTGTCTGCTCTCATTATGTTACTATCCTGTGCCTGTCACCAGTCACCAGTGCAATACATACCTCAGAATCTACACTGAATCCTGCCACAAAAAGTGTTGCCTTACATCCAAATGGTAAGTGTTTCTGTGGCAACCAATATGCTGTGTTACACATCATTAACAACAGCCCACAGACCAAGCCGGAAGGTGCTTCACCACGGCTTCATCTTGCTGATGATGTTGCTGTGAGTGTGACAACATACGGTTTGCGATCTTACACAATATCAATGCATGCTAACCTAGTTCTTCCCAAAGTGGGTTCAGATAACCTCACAAGTCTGTTGACTGTTTTTTTGTTGTTTTTTTTTCTGTTAAATATCTATGACCTTCTCAAAATTTCACGATAATTCACTCACAACCTTTCGAATAATCCTTCTGACAAATCATGTCAACTAAAACACAACTGCACTGGCAAAAGTAACGAACTGTTAACACAAATCAATGATTAAAATGTGATATTTACACTCAAATTACAAACATTAACGCCGACACGCTAGCTACAAAAGTGACGGGAATAAACAACAAAACCTACAAACTGCTATCAAAATGGCTATGCATCACCAACAGCAGACAACACGCAATGATCTCAAAACAGACCTGACACCGGGTTAACATATCACCGCTGAATTCTCCAACAAGATATCAGCTGTAGCCAATGACTCCATCATGCAGTCTTTGAGTTTGAGTAAAGGTTTTACGTCTCACTCAACACAAAAACGTCATTTCCGAGACGTCTTTCCCAGCCAATCTCTTGGCTTAGTACTGAAGAAATTAAACCTAACACAACAAAAGCAAACACTCATCTGGAACACAAAATACTACAACATAAAATTTAAAAAAAACTGCAGCAAGTTTGGTCACCCTGTACAACCTCCGGCCTGGATACAGAGCAGGCCGTTCTACAGATGCTGGGGCCCACATGGGACAAATCTCGCCTTTTTCATCCATCGACACGTGAAGGAAGGTCCACGTTAATACTACTGTTAACCACCATTTTCCAGGTGAACGAGGGTTACTCAGTTTGCCTTCTGCTTTCTCCTCCATTTGATCCTGGTAAAGAACCGTCAAAGATAAATGGCACAGTTTTTTTCTACTGGCTAAATGCCCTTCCTGGCACTCAACCAACAGTGTCAAGGTACAAAAGGAAACGGTGGCTTGGCCTTATAGTGAACCATCCTTCATACGACACTGGACTTCTGAAGAAGGGGTGTTGGTGCCTTTATGCCAGTTCTCCGATGCCACTACTCCTTCCTGGAGGAAAGGATGTTGGTTACTTTACATTGGCTGTTTGACATCAGTAGTCATAACTGCCAAACAAATAAAATTAAAACAATAATTTTACGTGCATAAAACATAAAACACAAACATAATCAGCATTACATATAAAATGCAATCCAGAAGAATCACAACAGTAGTAGTGAAAGCACAACCTACAACATAGTCTGCTTCTATGACATGTCACTTTGGCAGACGGCCTTTTTTGCTAATTTATAATGACTACAACTACTATCTCTGTGCATTTTCTCCAATAAACAATTTCACAATTTTTGGTACAGTGTGAGGGACAATATCCCTTTTACTCTGCTGTTAAATGTATCACTAATCAGTTATCAGCAACAGTTATTTGCAAATACACTAAAAATAATAATAACCACAGACTTCGTGCAGGGCTACACTGCATGCTGTGCAAGATGATACGATGATATCCAGATAATGTCAATCGTAGATAAAGCCATGATACATGTGCCACTGTTCAGCACAACCATCAGCAACAGACTGTGTCAAACAAACACTCCATATTCTTTCACATTTTCACAGCTGTGTGTATGTTTTCCTATAAAGAAATATCCTACAATCCCAGCATGTCAGTGTAGGACAAGGCTAATGCCAATCCTAACCCTACATTGTAAATACAGACGTTCAAAGTTCTGGCGACTTTGATCGTTGGACAGTTGACATCAAAGTTGTGGTTGAAAATCAACAGTGGGTCCGAGATAAGTCTAAGGCTAGGAAATGTAAAACCCACTTCAACTCCTCTTCCTGATATCTTATCAGAAACACACACTGAGATGTACATGGTGTCAATATCCTATAAGCCACTGGGCAACGGTCGAAGACTGAAGCAGCATCTGAGTTCATCGGATTAGGGCAGAGATCCGAGAAAACAATGTCCAGCACCAAGACCACCAAGAAGTAAAGAGGCAAACGTTGCCATTTGACATTTGTGTCTCAGTCGGATGCAGAAGGCACATTGGCAACCATGAGAGGAGGAGTGGCGTGCTGATACGAGTGACTGTGTTCAACGCGTCGCCATTCTTTCGTCAGCACGAATTTGAAAAACTCGTACACCACCCACGCGACCGCGGTCGACGGAATCTGAAACACAACGCGCGCCGTCGTGCCGGAGAAAAACCCGGCGAAACCGCGCAGCCGGTAAATTGCTCGCGCCGCGGGCACAATGCCGTGGACGTGCTCGCCCTGTCGTGACACGGCACTGCTTTCCTGTGTGTTCAACAGCGTCTTGCAGACGTCGAACGGCGTCGTCAGACCCGCCGCGACGGCTCCGGCGACCCCGCCGGAAAACACGTGCGTCATCGGCCGGTACGCGCGGTCGTGGTTGACCAGGTCCTGCGTGAACTCGTAGACGACGAAGTGGAGGCTCTGATACGGGATGTTGAGAATCAGCTGTGTGCCGAAACTGTAGTAGAACGCTCGCCATCCTTCCCTGACGAGAATCGTGCGAGCGCAGTCGACGCAAGACCGGTAGGGCGTTCCGTAGACTTGCAGGCGCTGCTTGATGACTGCAATCACGGCAGGTTTACATCACAAAACAGCAACAACTTGACAACAACCAACTGTACTACAAACGTGCACAAACAAACACACAGACAATCAATATAACAAGCATTTTCTAGGTTTTAACCGGAGGTCCCCAAATACCTAAAAAATCTTTGAAGAATGCTGAGCTGCCCATATCACCTGCCCAGGTAGTCCAGTGGTCAAATCACTTGGGCGCCATGTGCACTAGAGCATGGCGCGCGCAGTAGCCGAGGTTTGGGGTTCAATCCGAGCCTCGGTCTGGTAAGGCTCATCCGCCTACTAAAGAATTACTTCATAATAATTCCTTTGCACATGATCAGGGAGATAATCCCGGGCAGGAAATAGATGGTTCGACAGTGTCCTCTATAAACTGTGACCGCTGCTGGCATCTTGATTACCAGCGTCAAGGTGTTAGCTGCGCTGATGTGGTCCGAAGGTAATAGATGTGGCTGGGCCTCTGGCTGACGCTGCATAAGCGTCAGTCGGGGCTAACACTGAGGAAGCGCTAGTGGGCTGTCACTGAATTAAGTTCCAGCCAGGCCTGACCAGACAGTAGGCCACGCCTTGAGGGGGGACGTCTATATAAATACCTGACAAGCTGCTCACGCCTACTTAGCCATCCTTACCTATACATCGTGCACACACTCGCACACACCAACCAATTCGCCTGCTCTCTCCTGGGCAAGCACATTGGACCTCTTGACGGTCTCCGTTCTGGGGTCCAGAGCAGGCTGGACCCCTGCCCACAATAATGAATGAACGAACAAGCTGCCCAATCAACAATAACACAGTACAGAGGGCAAATGGACATGTGAACACAATGTCATAATTCTGATCTAAAAATACATTACTGCTAATAGTAACATTTCATTGTGAACTGACAAACCACTGCTGCATCAACTCCTTATTAACCACTCAACATTGTTAGAGATTTCAAAATTTTCCCCTGACTTGCCTTTGACCATTATTGCCTTAATTAGGCAACATTTACTGAGCAAAATCAGTTAACCAAGTTGTCCTTTTCTTCACTGTTTCTTGAAACAGATAACAGAATACAGAGAAATGAAACAACTCGCCTTCTGCAGGATTATAAACAAGATCATGGACGACCGTAGCACCACAACCAGCAATACCTGTGACAAGTACAAATGCACTGGTTTTTACTGCAGATCAG
>Ga0056133_10000404_pt1 | contig 10477 bp, 6 predicted proteins | sample WorMetGr2BELIZE1_FD_67351 | JGI IMG/M metagenome (GOLD analysis project Ga0056133, IMG submission 67351) | Marine gutless worms symbiont microbial communities from Max Planck institute for Marine Microbiology, Germany - Inanidrilus... ... | reverse complement strand
TTTATGTTTTTAGTTTCTTCGTTATTCTTTTTTGTTTGGTTTCCGTGCGGCAGACTAAGCTGGCTACACGTCAGCTTTTGGGCGCACGTTAATATAGTGCATCATATCATATCATATCATTTGCTGTAACCAAACCGTGGACGTCATGCAAATGAGGTGCAAATGCAGAATGTTTATTCCTCGTGTGACATAGAGTTCAATAATACATTATTTGAAACTGGGTTTACAGTGCGTGCATCTTGTGACAGGTTTCGGTCCCCATTCTGCTTTAAGTATAAGTTCTACTACTACTACTACTACTACTACCACCACCACCACCACCACCACCCACTTTTTTGACGTGGTGACTCCCCTAACTCTGAATGATCAGGAAGAAATCGCTGCCACACCACTATACCACCACGACCGTTTTACGGCCCTTTTTCCGGGACCACCCGGGTGAGCCAGTGCCAGAAGAGAACTTCTGGACTTTATGGTGCAAGGGAAGATAACAGAGGCAGACACACAGACCATCCGGCTGGGCGCCACTCCATCCGGACTAACCAGTGCTCACCTCCACCATTCCCCTTGCTGCACCACTGAGTTGTGTCGTATATTACAGTTCAGTTCGCTGTGATCGGTTGTGTATGGTCATGTAGAGTGCATACTGCTGGCAGCCACACCAGCTAGTAGCACAGCTCAGTTTCCATGACACTGATGGTGATGCTGTGACCAGCGTCTGAAATGTTTTCTCATAGTTGGTCTCAAATTGCCGACAGACAGACTGGGGTCCACTCCATGTTTACCAGAGGCTTTTTTGGGACTGATGCAAATACGACAAGTTCTTTTTCTGGGGGAAGGGCAGTCAGCCGTAAAACAAAGTGGCAATCTGTTGACTCGTGGGAATTGTCTACAGATTTGCAGTTTTTCCTCCCGCACTCCGCCCCTAGTGGCTCGGGATTTCAGCTCTACGCTTATTGTGTGAGCTTTTAACCATCGCCAGCAAGCCGAAACTCCTCTGAAGCTGATGTGTTACCTCTCGGCCATAGTGTGGTTTGTCTAAGTGTAGAATCGTCTCTGATATAGCCATATTTGTGCTGAAAAGGGACGTTAAACTCCAACTAACTAACTAACTAAGTGTAGAAGTCCTCGATGCAAGATTGTGGCACGGCTGTGTTGTATCTATCTGTACAGTCTTGTAATCTACTGTGTTCCATTCGCAGACGTCGTATTTATTAGTGATCTGTTGTATTCGTCGGTAATTTGTATGTACAGTAAAGTAAAGCCTGTAGACTTGTACAGCTCTTTATATATAACACTTATCCATGACACTTGTTAACGAGGGAGTCACACATTTTACCTTCCGCCCGCACATCTAATCCGCATGCGGAATGAGCCGTACCCGCCTCTACTTCCCCGCCATGGAGCATCACCTCACTTTCTCCAGTACTCGTTTCCCATCCCGCTGGGGATAGGAGGCTGAGTTGGCCTGGGTGTCCGGTGCTATACCCCAAACGGTCTCCCGTGTCAGTACTAATCGTCCTGGATATAGAGTAACTTTGTTAGTGTATGCACTTGTTACCGCTAGACCAAACCGCCGTCATGTGTGTTACGTGTCGGTGTGCAATTTTTCTGTTTGTCGTGCTGCAGACTGTCATGACGCTAATGTCATCTGATATTACTGTCACCACGTGGCCATCTTTAACGTGGTACAACGTGTTTCTTACGTAACGGCTGTCGTCTAGCATCGGCACCTGATTCTCAGCTCCGAAAGTAGGTGTAAACGTTGTACTTAGGCGTAAAGAGTTGCTGATTGGTGATCACAATTGCTCATTTCATCTGCTGCTGTGTTGCACTGATCGGATAGCACATTTTGTCATTTTGAGACTTCCCCCTCCACTCCACTGGACGTCATCTGAGCTACAATGATTCGAGGATAAGAGGACAATTGTCAGAACTGTTCTGTGCTGTGTTATGTACAACGGTTGTGCACAATTACACACACGTGTATAAGCAGTTCTTCAAGATGAATCTTGGTTTAGGTTTAGTTTTTGTGTGTTTGTTTAGGTTTAGCATTTTGTATGTGTTTCTGGTTTAGCTTAGACTACTTCATTCTTGTGTTGTTTGCTTTCGTTGTGTTAGATTTAGTTTCTTCGGTACTATGCCAAGAGATTGGCTCGGAAGAGCATCTCCGAAATGACTTATTTTGTGTCGAGTGGGCCGTAAAAACCTGAACTCAATCAACCATTTACTGTGCCATGTTATTTGCTACTTCTCTCACAACCGACAAGTCTGTGTTCCACAAGTAACATCAAACTGTCTGCCCACTGTGGGTATCACGGCTGTAAGAAAGGCACAGTCTGTATCATGACTGGACGCTGTACAGGTTGTCTTTAGTGTTTTTACCACACGCAGTGAACTGCATAGGGTTCTGATTTTTAGTGCTGTCTGTGACTTTTTTGTTTGTGTGTGAAATATCTCTGGGAACCGCTGAACGGATTTGTGCCAATTCACAGGGAAGACGTGTTTGGTCCCTCGCTCGGACGAGTTTGAATGTCAAGGTTAATTGTCAAAGGTCAAAAGGTCACCAGGGACAAAAAACGCTTTTTTCGGCCCTTTCGGCAGCCTTTTTAGTAAAACATCTTTACTTCTAGTTCTGATTATTTTATGTTGTAATGTCTTTCGATTTATTGCCCTGTGTGGGCCACATAAGCTGTAGAATACGGCCTGCTCCATTTGCAGGCTGGAGGTCGTATGAGGCGACTATTCCTTCCTTTAGTGTTTTTGTTTATTTTGTGTTGTAGTTTTTTTGTGATCCGGATGAATGTTTGCTATTGTTGCGTTAGGTTTAGTTTCGTCAGTACTAGCCAAGATATTGGCTGGGAAGAGCTTCTCTGAATCACCTGTTTTGTGTCGATTTGGACGTGAAACCTGAACTTAGTCTCAGTCTTTCAGTTTATTGAAGTGTGGCTGCTTTTATTGTGTTAGTTTTATTTTCTTTAGCACCGTGCTTATCACACTATCTAGTCTAACTGCATGTCTGCTGGTAAATGTTAACGGTGCAATTAACTCTCTAGCGTGTAAGAAATGTGCCGCATGAAATGCCGTGAATCGCGTAGTTTCACTTGGCCTAACCTGCAGCAGAGCCAGAAGAGCTAAGCAAAAATTGAAAATCTATAGATAAAAATCGGAAGCATCTGTGCGTCTGTGTGTGCCATGGTGAGCACGCAATCAGCGATCGCCGCTACTTTCTAGTGCCCCGTGACAACAGGCCGCCAGCCAGGCCAGCACGGATTCCGCTTGGAGACACCCTGTGTGGCTACTGCACAGTAGTCTCGGTTTCCAGTGCCCTGCAGGCCGTCGTAGCTACCATGCCACAACAAACCCCGTCTCACAGGGGAAGTGTGCGTGCAGTGAGCAGGTATCAGTTTACCCATGTACGATATCGGACTGCAGCTGCTGGGTGTGCGCAGTGACAGTTAGCAAATTGATGTATGCATTGTGCAGCCAGACTGACGCCACAAGCCACAATCGCCTGAAGTGTGATTGTAGTACTAATAATAATAAGTCATAGCTGCTCACTAGCATGGTATTGTCATTATTGATTTCTCTGAAAATGATCTTTCTGTTAGTGCAGCAATGCATGGTTTTTTCACCGACTGACTGTGTAAGATATCGCCGACAACGTTCCCATACGTCTGTGCCACCAGATTGTTAAATATCACCGTCATTACTCCTGCGTTCGGGTTTCACTGCGAAACTGGTGCGTCTATGTTGCGGTGGGATTTTAACGACGACTTTATTACAGATTTAGTGCCGAGGGTCAGAGTGACAGAATTTGGAAAACTGGTGATCATCTAGCAGAGTTATAGGCAAAAGCTTAGTGTTTTCTTGTTGACTTCCAGTGGCTGTCATTAACAGCAGAACTACCTGCTTGGTGTTGCCACCATGCAAGTGTAGAATATTGACAAATGTGATGGTTTATTAGCGTCTTTCTCATACCATGACATCACTGAAAAAAGTTACTGTCGACAAATGGGTGTGCCGTTTTGTCGACCAGAATTTTGAGTCTGATTTTTGTATCTTGTTTCGTGTCTTCTATCATTTGTTTGCAACCAGTTAGGTATTTTTGTGGGCTGCATATTTCTAGATTGTGGCAGGGTTATACGGTCGATTACTGAAGTTATTCTGCTACTTTTGCTACATTTCTACAAGTCCATCTGTTGCCGTGTATCTCTTGCTGCCGGTATATGCTGCGTCTCCAAAAATGTGACTACTTTGTCTGGCGGTTACTTTGACATACATTAGCCGCTTTTGGTTTCTTCTTAATTTTCGGCAGAACCGTTGCCGAGAAAGTATCAAAATCGGTTCGTGTGTGTTTATAACAAGACAAACTGGCGACATTTTTTGAGACGCGTTGCATTTTGCTACCTCGACAGAAGTTTCTTACTGTCTTCATCGACGCTGTGGCTGTTGTTGTTTCATGGTGCCGTGAGAATGCTGTAATAACGTTTGATTTTGATTGGCCGTTGCAGGTCGGTGTTTGTACACGACGTGTTGTGATTGCCTGCTTTAAGTCATTCACTCCTTGCCGCTTTTGTTTCGCATGCCGACAGCTACAGCTCCGATGGGCCGCAAATAATATGCTGCGGTTTGCTTCATGGTCGCTGTCCTTATTCGTTAGATTAAATTGGCCCAGCTGGCAGTGCCACAGATGGCATGCAAGTGTCGTGAAATGGATAATGGCTCACTATTCTGAAGGTCCACTATTCCCAGGTCCACTATTCCGAAGGTTAGGGTTTGGGGTCGGGGCTTAATGTTAGTAGGGTTATGGTTAGTTGGGTTAGGTTTTGGGTTAGTAGGGTTAGGGCTAGGTTAGGTTTAGGGTTAGTATTAATGGACCTTCGGAACAGCGGACCCCGAGATCATTTAAAAGCGGTATGGCAAAGCCGTACAATTTTTGGAGTACATTTTGTCAGAGTTGTCGGCACCTTCTTCTTGCCGTTCTAAATGATTGAAAACGAAGGTGGAAATGAACTGTTCGATGGATGTCCCTATGATATACACTTAATTGACTAGCAGTCCACCATCTCTAAACTCACGTCATCACACATATAATAAATAATAATAATAATTCAACGACAATGTTTATGGTGCTGTCCTCATGACCATGGTCACTGTGAGAGTTCACCCGGTTCATTTGATGAATGCAGACTGAGCGCCAGCTGGCCGCCAACCCTCAGACCAAGCCAACCGACTTGGGCTGTGAGTCCACCAATAAATGGCTGCTACCATCCGCATCCACCATCGCCATTTGTTATTATTACTCAGCCCGAAAGCTGATACTGATTTTACTGTTCCATGGAGGGTGGAAGGCTGAGTCGACCTAGGCACTACAGGAAGGGTGCGCAGCCCGTGCCTAAGGCTGTACATCGCAGTGGCTGTCATGATAAACATAACTGGCTGCGGCCTCTCACACCGCAGTCAATCATGCCATCACTAAACCACTGCAACCTGCTGAGGCAGGTGGGTGTAAACAACTTGCCTAAGGTTGTTACTCGACAGCGCCGCGGCCGGGAATTGAACTCGCAACCTTCGAGTTGCAAATCCAATGCCTTAGCCACTAGGCTACTGAGCCATATGCAACGTGTGCATAGTAAGTAAGTAAGTGTTCTTCTAAGGTGCCGCATATCAGAAGTCACAGAGCGCCACCAGTTTTTAATAGTGCATGGTCTTTGTCTGTCCATGGGGTGCGATGGGGTCCCCAAAACACCCCCTCAGCGCCTACAGCATTTGCCATACCATCTCCACCTTTGACTCCGTGGCTCCGCCTATGACAAAAATATGTACAATACTTCTGCCGCATGTTACCAGCACCGTGTTAATTTTTTTTTGTATTTTGAACTCATTTTTTCTGCATGATGCACTAGACGCTATTTCTCAGCGATTGTTATATTTAGTTGAGCGTTGTTATATTTTTGTAGTTTATTTGATTGCGACCATCTGTTACAGTGAAGAGTTGTTTGGTGTTTGTTTTGGTTGTAGTTACTAGAACGATGCTTTGTTACTCCGTCGGCGAATACTTCTGCTGGCCGTATCGGCATAACTTATCACACACACACACTAGTCACCGCTGGCACTGCACTCTGCTTGTGACATGCAGCCAGTTTTCGTATATTTTGTGCACTGAGTACTGGAATGACCTGTTAAATTGTGGTGTATTTTGTGCAACATTGCCTGAAGGACACCATGTACGGGTATATTAGTACTTACTTTTGTGACGATATCTGAGACTGTTAAGAGATAGCTATGGATTTTGTGTTAACTAATGTACTGGTGCACTGTATACAGAAAAGTGATGCCAAAGTATGAGCTGATATAACTGCGGCATGTCATGTCGAGACTTAGATATCCTTTTAACTACGTTTGGCCTAGCAAATCTTCTTAACAACTTTTGCAGTGTCGCCGAAATTCGTCAAGAGTTTGTCAGGTTCAGATATTTAAAAATTGGTGGCACAAAGCCGAAGTTTCCAATATGGGCAAGTAAGTAAGTGAATGTCAGTTTGTATGATATTGGACCCCAGCGGCTTCAGTCGTGTCCTGGAACTGACTGCCTGGAACTCACTGCCGTCGGACATAAGATCTTGTCATACTGTACACACCTTTAAACAACATCTCAAAACCCAGTTGTTCACGTCAATCTTAACCTGAAGTCACCAGCGCCTTTGTATCAGAGGACTTTGAGGCACTATACAAATACTGTATCGTTATTATTACCAAGCCGCATCACATTACTACATACGTAGATGCGACCTATTGTTACCGACCGAGTGGCGTGGTCTGTCTGTCGGTCTGTCTGTCACAGTACTGAGCCCTGCACAAATGGCTGAACTGATGAAGATGCTGTTTGGGTTCAGGACTTGGATGTGCCCAAGGAAGCACTTATTAGATGTAGGTCCAAATCTCCCAACGGGAAGGGGCAATTTTGAGGAAAGAAGGGATGGCCCATTGTAACGTATAGGGACACTCTGCGGGAAGCTGTGCAAAATTGGCTGAAACAACTGAGATGCCGTTTGTGTTTTGCATTTGGTTAGGCCCAAGGAACCGTGTATTAGATGGGGTTCAGATCCCCCCATGGGAAGGGGCAGGGGGCAGTTATTCGAGGAGGGGGGAAGGGGAGGAAGTGGCGGCCCATAGTTCCACGTCTGCGGAGCTGCGATCGAGAATGCCTGCCGAGCAAACGCAGGTGACATACGATTGAAGCTGTTGTGGTCCAATAGATGAATTATGCACATTGCGAGACAATTTTCCAATAGCCGAAGAATTTCTTGCATTGCAGGTTTTTAAAAGAAACTCTGCTGGAAATTTGTCTGATTCTCATACTACTCAAGTCAAATCGTTCGTGGGATATTTAATTCTCGTAAGACGTGTCACAGTTGCAGCAGTTTGTATCTTGGCGTCACTTTTCGTGAAAGCAGTGTACATATCCGCTATACAAACTGTGCTCAAAAGCTTTGCATAATTCTTTGATGGCATAATTCTGCAACCGTGTAGATATCCAAGTGGCATTGATTTGTGTTACACGTATGATGCACGTTTGATGCTGCTTTGGAATACGCTGATGGGCGGCACAGGCTGGTGCACTGGTGAACAGAACCGGGCCGTCGGTTTCAACTGTTTCGGGATTAGAATTACCTCAAGGCTTTAATATCTCTGATGATAAGACAGATTCACTAGCGATTATCGGTGATTTAGTGGATGTGTTAAACACTGTTGTGGTGGCTGGAGTTATTGCCACTTTAAATACTTTATACCGTTTTTATGGCTGCCCAATAGGGCAAACCATTATATTTTGCAGCTGTGGTTTCTTCTTCTTTCTTCTTCCGTTTTTCCTCGCCTATTCTTAGTGGCCGCAGATTGGATGTCTGCCATACTTCCACACATGATGTAACCTTAATGTGAGTTTAGAATGCAGGTCTGAAATGTGCTGCATGCAGCTCACTAAAGTACAGTACGCAAAAATTCGCCATCTGCACACCATCGCACAACTTTGTTGGGCTATCTTTCACTAAGGTATGTATTGACGATCGGAAAAAAACTTGTTAAACACCAATATCTCCTCCACATGTCCTCACAATATGGTGAACTTCGGCCCACTAACGGTTGAGATCGACCGATGAGTGTGGGGCACCCCAGCAAATTTGAACGGGTTTCACATCTTGGCTTCCTTACTGCACCAACGTTGCTCAATGGAGGTCAACCAAACTTTGCACGATGTTTGGCCGTCTCCTGGGCTGGTGGACTGTATACATTTTAGAGGGCTTTACCCCCTAATGGAAGTTTGCCTGGTGCAAAATTCACTTTGCGTCCAAGTCTTGCGTTCTGCTATATTGGCAGCGTGCACGGCACTCGAGCAGTGGGCGTCAGCCAAACTGCGGTGTGGTATCTTCATGCAACAAGGCAGCCATCCCGTTCGACATTGGGCGGTCGAACTGTCTAGGTTTGTTTTGTATTCGTGTAGATGTTGCAGGCAACAAAATTGAGTGGCCGGGGCTTTTTTGCACCCGCCTGTATGTCCTGACTCCTGTCGGGAAATTTCTCCTGATGTCGTGCACTGTTAAAGAGCATCCTGTAGCATAAGACTGCTTGTTTGAAGTGGCAGCGTGTATTTTCCTTGAAGCTTTTAGAACTGTCGACTGCATGTCGACAAATATGTATGTTTATAACGTGTTTTAGCACGTCCGAGGACTTTTATTTTGTGCTTTACAACTGAGCTCGTCGTTATCATCGTTATTTTTAGTTTGATACTCTTGACGTTATATTATGTACAGCTTGGATGTATAGCTTTGTGATATTTGATCGTTTTTCCATTCTTTGTGGCTGTTAGTGTTAATTTAAGCTTTACTGTTGGCATGTTTGCCTACTTCTGTCTGGGTTGTTGATTTTCTTTCTGAGATTTGGTGTTGCCAATTACCGGGGCTGGCCACAGTGGACCCAAGGAAAGATATGAAATGACAACTGGCTTAGAAAGCACGCCTACTTTTGATCTCCTCATCTGGTCTGAATGTGTCTGTTGAGTAAGTAAGTAAATCATTGTTATTCTCTGTTCTGTCGTTATGACTTGCTGCGGTCCGTTGTGGTAATTAGCTGCGGCTGTTCGTGTTTTGGCGTCAGTTTTTTTGTTAATTATTCCACAGATTGCGCAGTCGGTTGTGCTGTATAGAATGCAGCGTGTCAGTTTCGTGTCATTTTACGAACTTGATGTGTAATTGTCGTTACAGATATTTACATGACTCGTGTTTCGTGAACTGTTTTTTTTTCTTCTGATAACGACACTCACCGGCTTACGAAAATATTTTAGGCTTCTCCAAAGGTATAAACTTGTGTGATAAATTACAGTGATGGAGACTCGAGACATCTTGAGACGTGGTTCATGTCTTGTTTTGACTCGGTCACGACGCTTGTATGTCTTGTCTTGGATCTGTCTATGACTTCCAGGTCTCGTCTTGACTTGGTCTCATGTCTGTACAGTTTTTGTCCACCTGCCGCATCAACTCCTGTTGAGCGTATGTTCAGTCAGAGTGTATTACGATACGATGCTATCCAATTAACTGTGTTTTCGTGCGTCCAAAAGCTAACGAGTAGCCAGCTTAAGCTGCCACGTGGAACCAAAAAGCAGAAGTAATAAAAACAAAAAACAAGTTGCTCAGTCAGAAGAAACATTCCTGTTATGAAGTCCATGGAGTCAGTCCTGAGGCCAGAAGAGAGTAAGAAAGATTTACGAAAGAGAGAGGTTTAACCTAGTGTGAAAGACTGAGGGAGTTATGGATAGTGAGGGTAGTAAAGACAGCGTAAGATCAGAGTGATACATGACAGGATGTGGCTCTGTATTGCATTCGTCTCTGATATAGCCATATTTGTGCTGAAAAGGGACGTTAAACTCCAACTAACTAACTAACTCTGTATTGCACGTGCATATGTAAACTTACCTGTTATTAACGCGGCATGTGTAAATGACTGACTGAGTCGCCCCATGCGGGCTCCGGGGCCGTAAGTAAGTAGGTAATTGTAATGTGCCTGCGATTCACTTGTTGATTTCGGCGCTGTGTGAATGTGGCTTATTTGTATTTTTGTTTTTTCTTACCTTTCCTATTTCTATTTTTCCTTCTTCCTTTTTATACGTTTTACCTTATCTTCTATTTCTCTTCTATCTCTTACCTTCCAGAATATTGGACCCGCTTTGTTTCCAGGCCGGAGGCCGTAGGAGGCGACCAAACCTGGGTTTAGTTTGTTTTCTATTATGTTGTTGTTAGCTGTATTTTTAGTTAAGGATGCATGTTCATTGTTATGTTGTCGTCGATTTAGGTTTAGTCTTGTGATGCGATAGTTGTCTCCCCTGTTGTAGGCGCTAGCGTAATAATTTAAATGAGCCTCTCGATCCCTTTCCCTTTTTTGGGTGGCTGCTGGACAAAAAGGCGGCCAGGGTTGAGGTTAATAT
>Ga0056133_10000398_pt1 | contig 10501 bp, 7 predicted proteins | sample WorMetGr2BELIZE1_FD_67351 | JGI IMG/M metagenome (GOLD analysis project Ga0056133, IMG submission 67351) | Marine gutless worms symbiont microbial communities from Max Planck institute for Marine Microbiology, Germany - Inanidrilus... ... | reverse complement strand
CTTTTAGGCCCATGTCTATTGTGGCCACAGTCGCCCATCTCAGCTACTGCTGAGCTCTTGTAATTACATACTGGCAAGTAGCAGCCATGGCTTGTTGGCTCAAATTCCTGCTGACAGCCGAGTCTGTTGTTGGTGGTGCTTTGAGGATATCTGGCTAAAATTATTCCATTGCTGTGGAACACGCTGGTATATTTGAGCTATCAATAACGAAGCGTGTTAAAATGCATTTTCCTCTGTGCAAGTTATATATGTTATTTGCAATGCAGCGATGCATTTATTTAGTTTTGGATGAATGTTTTGATGGCAGACATTTGATCATCACTGCCCGTGGGTGAACAACTGCATCGGCCGCAGCAACTATCGCTTCTTCATTCAGTTTCTCATGTCTCTTATTGTCCTCATTATCAGCGTCTTGGCATTCAGTTTGATATACATCCTCGACAACAGCTGGCCATTTGTAACAGCGAACAACATACTACTGTATCCTTCTTTGTCTTTTATGCTGCTGATCTGCTGTTGCTCAGTGTGTCTTCGAAATGACCTACCGGTATTTTGTGAAAAGTGGGTTGTAAAACCTTAACTTAAAGAGTGTGTTATAATACTTTGGATTGAAATGTGTAATGTTAAGCACATCAGTTGTTCTGCTTGTTTAGTTAAAAATACATAGCAAAATACAGTCCCAGAGGATCTGTTAGCATTTATGTATGTACACTGGACAATTAGCATGTTATATAGTAGCTGGAAAGAAGCAGTGCACCCACAGTAGTAGTAATTCATAAACAGTATTTTTGTAGTAATTACCATTAACATTCTTATTTTAATCGATACCACTGTAAACTGTTCATGTTTTATTTGCATTATCCGTATGAAGACTTGAGAGTGACTTATAGTGTGTTTAATTGGATGTGAAATCAGGGTATGGAGATGGTGCAGGTAACACCGTTGAGGAGAACTCTAGCGTCTACTCCCTAATCCGAATGTGCTAGTTGCCTTCAGTGCTTTGACACTGTTGGTTGGGCGGCAGGAAGGGCATCCGGCCCGTAAAAAATATGGGGAGTGTGGTGGAGGTGGGCACTGGTTAGTCCCAATGGAGTGGCGCCCAGCCGCATAGTCTGTGTGTCTGCCTCTATCTCCCCTCGCACCTTTAAGTCCAGAAGTTCTCTTCTGGTACTGGCTCACCCAGGTGGTCCCGAAAAAGGGCCATAAAACAGTTGTGTGGTCTGTGGTAATCGGATGTGAAATGTTATCAAGTTGCAGTGTTGATTTCTTGACTGTGATAAATGCAGGATGATAGTGATGCTAGTTGCTGGGCTGCTGAGCATTCCTGTTGCAGGACTGTTAGGCTTTCACATGGTGCTTATTGCTCGTGGTTGTACTACCAATGAACAGGTACGTGTCACATCAGGTCACTACTAGTCTACTTTGCACTGTTCACTCTGCCTCAGAAAGGATCCTTGACATTTTAGCTGTGACTTGAGCAAGCATTGTCTGATTATAATAATTTTAATAAGTATCAGCTGTTGGTGATGAACCCGTGCGATGCGCTGCATCATGGCAAATGTGCTGCAAACAAAGGTGGACGTTCAGTGTGATAAACTTGCGACCAAACTGAATTGACAGCTCCTGCGACAGTTGACGTTTACTAGTTATGGCGAGTTATTTGTTGAAAGTCGCCAGTTTTAACCTACCCCACCTGCATTTTGTGTCTCTCTCCATTGGGGGTGACACCATTTGAGTTTTACTGAGATCTTTGTCACCGTCACCATGAAACTAGAGTCCCTGGGCTATCATGTGCCATTGTTTATGTGATCCTGTGTTTAGCAATTTCAGTATAACACCAACTTGTGACAGACAGACAGATGCACTAGTATCGCACTAGTATGGCATCATATGGTAATAATTAAAATTGGACACAGCTGGTTCATGTTAATACTTTAATATGTGAGTCAGCATACATGCATTAGAGCAGCAGTACAATAATACAGGTGTTGCTTTACATTGTAGCTAGGGCTGCCACGTCTGGGTAATTTGTTACCCAGGTACTTGATTGGGTACCTGGGTAGTACCCGAAGATAAATATTTAATGGAAATAGTCCCATAGATATATATCTATCGATGTCACCAGAAGCTAACAAGATTACTTGTGTGGCACCACCACTCACCACTTTATATTGGTAACGAGACTGTATCGTGATTTTTCGATTCAATACGAATTCTACGCTGCTGCACAAATACAGAGGATTATTAAAACTGAAAGTGCAGGTTTTAGTTGAACAAATGTAGCATGGACATATGCGGTGATTTTTTGAGTTCAGGTAGCATTGGGTAGAAAAAATTACCTGGGTACCCAACAGATACCCGGCACCCCCAGTTGTAGCTGCATCAGCCAATTAAAATAATTTTGCATTTTACTGATTAAGTGAATTTTGAGTGCTATAATAAGTATAAATATTACATTACGTGTACTTGACATTGTGGTATGCTTTTGTTACAGTTGGCATTGAAAAGTTTACTTAATTCTTGGTTTATAGTTTAGACTGTTCTAGATTATTTAATTATTAAATATTTCTCGGCTGTTTTCAGATGACAGGCAAACTGAAGGGTGGTCACAATCCGTATACACGTGGATGCTGCAAGAACTACCAGTATCTACTCTGTGGACCATCGTGGCCACGGTATTTGCATTTTAATTCATCGTTACTGAAGTGATCAGTCAGTCAGCTTGCAAAAATATCATAAATTTTATGAGAATCTTGAGTTTCTACGATATATTATAATTGTAAAGGTGCAGTAGTAATTTGCATTGAAAACGGTGTTACATGCTGATAAATCAAGAGCAGTTTTAATTTAAGATTAATTTTTGCTGCTTTTAGTCAGTTGTATCACAGTAATGAGAAAAAGTGTACATATTTAGATGGATAGTGTAGCTGAAAAACGGAATTTTTGGCTGTTTAAGAACAAACTAGAAGCACTGGGACAGTGCATACCTCCGCCAAGGCAGGTGTTACCAGTGTCGTGATAATCAGTCCTGCCATCTGGCGAATCGGTTCTAGGTCGCCGCTGAAATTTAATCATTGTTCATTGGCCCATTGCCAGCCTTCTGTGAAAATTTCATGCAAATCCATTTAGAAGTTTTTTGCGCAAAGTTGCTAAAAGACAAACAAACAAACAGCGACGAAAACATAACCTCCTTGGCGGAGGTAAATGTGCTGTAAAGTTACACTTGTACTCTGTGGAGATTCATGTATGTTTTTTGAGGTTATTCCATGTGCAATTGAATTTGTGATGTATAGGCTAATGGGTCGAGCTCCTAAGTCGTATACATATGATACTGATGGACTTCGACTTGTCTACAGAGCTGTGGGCAGTGAGCAGAAAGTGTATATGGAGCCAAGTAGCAATGGCACTGCAATTGCAGCCAGCAATGGCCGACGTCAGAACAACTTGGTAGGAATTTTGTTCTATATGCTGCCTGTGAATGCATCAGTTCTGTGTTAAATGAAATGTGTCATCTCCCAAGTTATTGACATTGTTTAGAGTTAGAATATATTGGTTGTACACTTTCACATGATAGTGCCAGGATGATAAAGTTGTCACAGTTACCTCTGCAAAAGTACTTACATTTGTGCCTTGGTTTCAGGGTTGGCTGATTTAATAATAATAACAACTATTGATCAAAGAATTTTGACATAAATCTGCATCACAGAGGGATTTTTCATTACCAAAATCTAATGTGACACTCGACTGCTTGTGCGGCCATCCAGTCAGAATGCTGGTTGACAACATGTGAAGAAATCCCGACATGAGGGCCACTGGGTACGGTGCTCGGCAGCGTACAGGAAAATCCCAATGTTATCCCCACTCAAAAGTGCCCCTTCATGTGGGGGTTTGGAGTGGACCCCATCTAATACATGGTTCCTTTGGCCCACCTGAGTCCATATTCAAAACGGCATCTCGATCGGTTCAGCAATTTTTGTGGGGCTGACAGTCATTGCAGACAGATGGTGACAGACCATGCTATTCCGTCTGTAGCAATAGACCACATCTAGCCTAGCTAGTACTGCAATGTGGCCTAATAATATGGTGCTGTCGTCATGGCAGAGCCATTGCAATAGTTCACCCAATTCATTTGATATATACTGACTGTCGGATGGCTACCAACTGTCAGACCAAATCAGCTAACTTGGGTTGTGAATCTGTCAGTAAAGGCTGCTACCAACTGTTAATCTGCATCCATTGTTGTCATTTATTATCATTACTGAGCCTCAAAGGTGATAATCATTTTGCCATCCCACGGAGGGTGGAAGGCTGAGTTTGTGTAGGCAGTGCAGTAAGGTTGTATACAGCCGTTGACCAAGGCTGTAAATACCACAGTAGGTGCTGCAGTAAAACAACTGCCTATCTGTCTTTCTTGCAGAATTGCTACAGAAAGCCACCAGTGAACTTTAGTGAAAAATTTTAAATAGGATGAAAAACGTTTAATAGATTTTGTGGGTGATCTGGACCAGTGTTGAGGATTTTTTATTTTGTTTAGCATTGCAGAATAGTACTTTTTATTACTTTCTTACGAATGAATTTCAGGCTCCGGATCACCCATTCACTGACCATTCTCTGGGTCACAGATGCATGAAAACTTTTTGCATAGGTTTTATTAACCTGTCGAAGGTTTGTCCCATGTAAGACTGCGAATGCTTTCCAGTTGTTAGATTCTCTGCTGGATTAATATATTAGAACATTTGAATGATAAGCTGCTTGTAAATTAGTAAGTAAGAATATTTCCATGGCACAAGTAAGCAGTATTCGAAATGCGCTTTGTTCAAGTAACTTTCAAGTAGAAATGTTTTCAGAAGATGCAGTGATGTTGTTGCTGTACTGTGTTTTCTCTGTGCTTTGTCTAGGCCTACACTGGTACTCCTGATACCATGCGCCATACTGTTCCTACGACATTGCTTTCAAACAGCCAGACGGACGGAGATGTTTCGTTGGAAGCAGTGTCAGCGACCAAGCCGGGTAGCATGCACTCATTACAAGGCATGGCAGCTGTTGGAGGGTTTGGTACTGGTCCTGTAGAGCCTGTTACATCAGCGAGCAGTGCGCCAGCGGATGCATCCTCTCGTCGGTCGTCTCTGAAGCAGCGTCGCCGTTCCAACAACATGGTCCGTGCACCGATTGCCGCAGCAGAAGAACTGTCCCCCACGTCACCTCAGGGTTGCACACCGGCAGGGTCAGATGGTCCTGATGATCATCAGCTGCCCACTGACAGTAAGTCTGTAAACAGCCGCACCGCATCTGACGTGCAGCTTAGGGTGCCACAGCGCGACGAAGTAGCCCCTGGCACAAAGACAAAGACTTCACATATAAACACCGCTGCTGACTCAGAAGACGATACTCCGTCAGAGAATGTTGCCTTTTCAGCAGCCGGTCAGACAAAGCTGCCTTCTCATAAGCCAGCTTCGAAGTTAGGAAAGACATCTACCTCATTCTCTCCTGCTGTCTCAGCTCACACGGTTGACAACAGTCTACCGCCGTCTTTGCCGTCTCTGCCTGGTGCTGTCCGTCGGCCCGACTCCTTTGCTCTGGCGATGTCCGATCAGCTTCTTGTTGCATCAGAACCTCGTCGCGGCCGTGGCGCACGGTCGCCGGGCCTCGAAACTCAGCCGGAAGAGGAACTGTCTGGCATATTTGAGTTCTCCGTGTGATTAACGATTACCTTAGCTACTAATATTCCGTCGGCTACTCAGTCAGTTTTTATTTCTCTACTGTGTTGCTCTGAGATTTAGCATTGATGAAGCATGTCACAGCTTGCAGTGAGTTGTACAGTTTTTACCGATGTTTAGTTCAAATGTGAGTTTCTGCAGCTGGAGATGCATCTAGTGATGCATTATTTGTTAAGTAACATTTTGGTAGATTGCGTGTGTAGGCTGTCCTGTTGTTGTAGTTTACTGTATGTCAACAAGCATTTTGTGTTTGCTGGGCGACAGCAGTTCTCTTCAGTGTGTTGACAGTGTTGGTTTATAGATAACGAAGGGCATCCACGCCGGTAAAAATCCTGGTTCCGTTATTACCAAAAGTTCTCTTTTGGTAATAACGGGGCTCAGTCTTGAATAACTCCACAAAAGAAGTCCGGTTAAATAGAAGCTGATGGTAGTAGTTGTTATAGTTGCTGCTTTGTTGGGCTATTGATACTTCTGCTTCAATATAATGCTTGAACAGGCTTTCATGCTTGAACAGCCTTTTTCAACTTCATTTGTTATGCTATTTATAGCATATTCCATATACAACACTGTTAGATTGCAGGACGTTTGTCGTGTGGTAACATGCTGAACTTGAAAAGTTTCATCTGCTATGAAATATACTTTCTTCTCGCAAGAAGTTTTCCCCATAAGTGTATTCTTTGTGCGTAAATAATTTCCGTTTGATGCTTTTATACCAGTAGTGTGATAATTCACTAACTTTTCTGTCCTTTGACCACTTCAGTATGTTTAAGTCTTTACCTGTACACTTACTGTTATGGCTAGCACTACTACTACGTCGTCCATTTAACAGCCTTTTTCCAGGACAACTGGGTAAGCCAGCACCAGACAGGTAAGCCATTCTGGATTTTAGTGGAGCAAGAGATGATGGGGTGGCAGTGGCATCAGCTGGAGCATATGCAAATCATTTGCACCTCGCTCCAGACAGATACCATGCCAGTACCTCACCACTGAGTTTTTACACACCGGATGCCCTTCCTGCCGCCCAACCAACAGCGTCAAAGTACTAAAAGCAAGAGCGCTGAAGGCATGACCAGTACTTATGCAAAACTCGAAGATTGTTTCTCAGTCTTGCTTGATTACAGTGAGATAGCACTTAAGACTCAAACATAATCTGTCTAATGGTATGTCCATGTATGTACAAATGTCTCGGAGTTTGTTGCATGTAGGCAGCATTATTTGCTCCGTTCTCGCGTGTACAGCTGTTGTCCTAATCAGGTTGTTTGAACAATGAACATTATGATTGAGATTCTGTGTTATTTTGTTTCGGCTTACCAACGAGTTTGTTGTCCTGCATGTTTTTGACAAAAATGATGATGGCGAGGATTATTATGACAATGTTGGTAATTACCGCACGCAGTGAACTGCTGAAGGTTCTGTTTTTGGTGTTGTCAGCCTGTGATTTTTTTGTTTATGTATGAAATATTTCGGGAACCGCTGAATAGATTTGCACCAAATTCACACAGAAGACATGTTTGGTCCCTCGCTCGAACGAGTTTGAAGGTCAAAGATCAAAGTCACCAGAGACAAAAACGGCATTTTTCAGCCCTTTCAGCGGTTTGCGGTCATTGCTTTTTATTTTCAACTCTGCGTTTTGTTATTTCACATTTATTGTAGCTAAATAGCCTTGATTATATCTTCGCATTTTTGTCACATTCTCGTCCATTGTAAGGCACTAAATAGCCTAATATGTGCTGATGTGCCGTTAAGAAACTACTCACTCACTCACACTTGTGGTTTATGTTTGGTAAATCATCGTTAGCCTCTAGTTTATATTTTAATTACTAAGATGTATGTAACTTTTCATTATTATTTTGTCCACTGTATCAGACTTGAATGTTGTGATCAGTGCTATGTTTCTTTGCACAAGTAAATCAGGAGAAGCTTGACAGAACTTTATCACGGTTTGTACAAATAGTACAAGCTGTTGTATAAGCCAGTGGCCGATAGAGTGGGATAGGGCAAATTTCAGCCACCCACATTGCGGAAACCACGTAACCGATTTTGATGAAACTCAAAACTCAAAAGGCCACCCATCATGCAAAATTTGATTTCAGTCGGATGACGTGGCTGGTCTCGGCAAATACCCAGTTTGCCACTGTTAGGTGTCTTTTTTTGGTCTCTTCGTCACGCACCTTCACACACAGGTTGCACCGATGGACTGATGTTGACAATCTATATGTCATATGACGTCTTTCTGCCCAAGGATGTGTCTTTTGGAGGTTTTGTTGATAGGTCTCCCCATTTAGGGAGTCAGACGCCTCAAAACCCATTTTGGGGGCATAAGTAGGCATTTTCAAGCCAAACTCGCAAAATCCAAAAACGCATACTATTGAAACTGCTGCATGAATTCCAACCAAATTTTGCACAAAAATAAAGGCCATCAAATACTTTTCGTGAGTGGTCCAAACACACGCATAACATCCCAGGTCCTGCAGGGCTGCCGTATTGAAAAAATTGATAAATTACCATATCTCCATAATGCTTTGACCAATCACCACAAAATTTGGCACGATGATGCATTTTGACCCTCTCCACCTCATTGGCCATTAAAATTTCCAACTTTTTAAAATGCAACGTAAAAATTTGCACTATCTTGATAATGGGATGACTGATCACCACAAAATTTGGCACAATGATGCACAGTCCGCTTCCGACCACTAACGGCAGTCAAGATTTCGTAGTGAAAACGAAGATGGTGGTTGGCCACTGTTTTAAGTGCTGAAAAATCGCGAGTGAATTTGCTGACATTATAAATTGTTACTGGTAAGCTCCTGAATCTCCAATACTACTTGTATTATCCAACTTTAACAAAACAGCAAATATTATAGAGAATGCAAGCAGTCTGTCTAAACTTTTATAAGCCAAATCTCTACGGCAAAAATTAAAGTATAAATCATAACCACCAAACACGTGCACTAGGTCATGCATTTAAATCTGGCATTTGACAGATATAAATGTGCTAGCACATGTGTTGGATGATTATGATTTATACTTTATTTTAATTTTTGCACTGTATAACAGTAATAAGCACTTCTGTTTTGGTTGTAAGTAGAGCATATTAAATTTTGAGAACTAGTGTGTACCAGCATTGTATTTGATCACATTGTGCACCCATGAGAGCGTATGCATACTCAGTTTGAATGGATGATGCCTGTTCAAACTGAGATACAAGTGCAGGTCGCAGTGGTCTACTGGCATCATGCCTGACTGCAGTGTGAGAGGACCCAGGTTGAAATCTCACTGTGGGCATTTGTGTTTATCATGACAGCCACTGCAATATAATACAGCCTTGGGCATGGGCTGCACACCCTTACTGCAGTGCCTAGGTTGACTCAGCCTAACTAACCCTTTGTGGAATGGTAAAATGAGTATCAGGTTTTGGGCTGAGTGACAATAATAAATGGCAATGATGGGTGTGGATGATTTTGGCCTACCAGCAGACTCAAGAGGCCAAGTCAGTTGGCTTGGTTTGAGGGTTGGTGGCCATCTGGCACTCGGTCGGCATTCATCAAATGAACCAAGTGAACTCTTGCAATGGCCTCACCATGATGACAGCACCATAAACATTGTCGTATTGTCATTGGTATTATAATTATTATTCTCAATGCTGTGGTTGTGTTCGTTTGAAAACTTTTAAAATCTTTTACCATTGTGTAAATGCATGTAGATGTGTTTTAGTAGAAGTGCTTTTGTACTTGCGTTTTTTGGGGATTGGCCTGCTGGTCATTTTCAGACGTCACTGCCCAGTCCTTGCTTGGACTGTCCCTTCATAATGTTGGTCAGCACAGCAACACATGCAACTGTTGTATTCTTTTTTATCATGCTGCTGCTGCTGAGAATCAGTATTGTTTTCGAACTAACCTTCAAGATATTTTCAATCATTCACCCAGCAAAAATGTTGTAGATTTCATTAATAATGTTAATTTAAACGATAAATTGTGATTCTTACACAAGAAGTATAATAAAAAAAATTTAAAATATTGTTAAGCTGTAATTCGTCAACCAGTTTTATCCGTGTACCACCTATTTGCACAGTTTTAGGTATTTTTGATATTAAATCCTTTTAACTAAATTTGAACTATTCTGTTCAAAGTTTACATTCACTTTACCCCTGCAGCACAGCCTACTTGCATTTTTAGGTATTTTGTTATTAAGTCCTTCTTACTAATTTTTCAACTATCCTACTTAAAACTTACCTTCATTAAAATATATTTTTTCTAAATAATTTATCACCTTAAAGGCATGATATGACCTACTTCATGTTAAAAGCACCATTAAGTCTCAACCAACCATTTATTATGGCCGCCGTATGTAATAGGGCAGGCCATTATATTTTTGCTCTGTGGTTTCTTCTTCTGTCTTTTCTTCTTCTGTCTTTCTATCGTTCTTTCTTTTTTTCCTCACCTAATCTCAGCCGTCGCAGATTGAATGTCTGCCATACTTCCACACATGGTGTGGCCTTAGTGTGAATTTACGATGCATGTCTGAAACGTGCTGCACGCGGCTCGCTGAAAATGCAGGACGCAAAAAATCTCCATCTGGGCACCATCGCACAACTTTGTCGGGTTATATTTTCGCAACTAAGGCAAAAACTTGTTAAGCAGCAATATGTCCTCCAGATGTCCCTGACAGTATGGTGAAGTTCGGCCCACTAGCGGCTGAGATCGGTTTACCAGTTTGGGGCACCCCAGCTAATTTCAACAGCTTTCGCGTCTTGGCAGCGTTACTGCACGGCAGTCAAGTAG
>Ga0056133_10000395_pt1 | contig 10510 bp, 9 predicted proteins | sample WorMetGr2BELIZE1_FD_67351 | JGI IMG/M metagenome (GOLD analysis project Ga0056133, IMG submission 67351) | Marine gutless worms symbiont microbial communities from Max Planck institute for Marine Microbiology, Germany - Inanidrilus... ... | reverse complement strand
TTGCCGATGGATTCCACTTCTTTTCTGTGCTCCTCTTGTCTCTTTCCATAACTCCGGCCTGTTTCTCCAATGTACGTACTGCTGCAGTTATGGCACAGAATCTTGTAGACACACTGTCTGGCCAACTGTACATTTATCCTTGGGATAGACTAGAAGATTCCTTAATGTCTTGTACGGTTTTACGGCTGTGCTTATTCCGTATTCTCGAAAGATCCTTTCAGTAGCCTCTGACAACCCTCCCATGTACTGAATGACTACCAGTCCACCATCGCTTTGGTCAGATGTGCTCTTTTTATTTGTCTTCTTGGCTCTCAGATCTTTATTTCACAGATCCTGTTTCACCTTTTCAAAGATCTACTTTGGATAGCCACACTTCTGCAAGCTGTTCTGATGTGTAGCTCTTCATTGTTCTTGTCGTTTTCCGTGGATGCCATTGTGTCCTTCCTGTCCATTAGTGTCCTGACCACACCTGTCTTATGGTTGATGGGATGGTGTGACCTGAAATGTAGATATTGGTCAGTATGCGTGGGTTTCTGGTATACCTCTGTGGAGCCAGCCCCATCGGGTTGGCGCCTGAAGAGTAAGTCCAGGAAGGGGATTGTGCCATTGGACTCCTCTTTGTAGGTGAATTTGATACTTCCTGTCTTATCCACGGCATTCAGACGGTCAGTGAACCCAGTAATCTGGTCCTTCTTTATGGCCTCCAGGATGTCATCGACATATCGTTTTCATAACCTGGGCTTACAATTTACTGGGGCTGTCCTGAGTGCCTTCTGTTCCAACTTCTGCATGTAGAAATTGACGACTGCAGCTAAAACTGGGCTGCCCATGGCTGTACCAAATTTCTGCTGCATGATGGTGCCGTCAAAGATGAAATATGTAGTGTTGCATATAAACTCAAGTAGCTCTATAATGCCATCTACATCGAGGTTTGTGCGATCCTTTACAGTGACATCTTTGGTGAGTTCATTCTTGATGTATTCCAGTGTTTTTGGTATCGGCGTATTGCTGAAGAGGGCAACAACATCATGTGATGCAAACTCCTCATCCTCTGCTATGGTGAAATCCTTCACAAACTCGGCTAGATCATGGGAATTCTTTACGTGATGCTCAGTGGTTCCCAACATTGGTGCTATAATTTCCGCCAGAGCCATGGAAGTAATGTATCCTATGGACACGCTTTGGTCACGCGCTCATCGTCAACGTCACGTGACCATATGCCTGATGAAGGCAAACGAAATGTCGCAATTAGGTACCGGGTACATATTTTTGCGCACGGTTGTGTCATATGAATATAATTATCATCAGTTGACATATGATGCACATTTCTATTTCGATCCGAAAATGCTCTTGGCCGCATCAAATAGCGTGCGTTATAAATCATGCTGTCACTGTTAGCAATTATCCAGTGTTTCCTACTGTGACGTTTGCCTCACGAGACAAAGCCAGTGTCACAGCCACGGCACTTCAAGTGATTTAATGACCTCTGACCTCCAACGCCCAAGCACCAACACAAATGCAGTGAATTTTCGGCTTAATAGTGATTAAATTTCAAAATTTTTTGCCACGTTAATTAACACATACGAATTATGCATATGACAGTTTGTTTATTTATTTATGAATTACAATTTGCATAATGCAATAAGTGTCTGTAACAGCGGCAATGTCTTTAGTGCTTTTTCCGTGTCAGTTCTGAAAGTTACCCTTGCAACAACTGTATTTAGGGCCAGGCCCTCAACTGAAGCCCCTAAGCCTACTGGGCTATGACGGTATATCTAGGGCCCGAACTTACTGTTGAACCTGGGCCACTCCAAACATCACTAGGTCACTGCAGGGACAGACACTGAGGACAGGGATGCAATAACAGCAGTACTAGCAGCAGCAGCTTATTAACAACACATTCCAATCTACCTCTCTGTCCCTGAAGTCCTGTAAACCCAGTGCCGCCTGGAACTCCAGCTTCACCGACCAGTCCTCCAGTTCCGAAAGCTCCAATTGATCCAATGGAGCCGTCTGGTCCAGGCAGTCCGGTAGCGCCGGTGTCGCCAGTTGGACCAGTTCCACCTCGTTGTCCACGCTGTCCGTCAAATCCCTCCGGACCAGTCTGTCCAGTGGATCCGCGCTCTCCGCGTGGTCCGAGACCACCCTGTCGACCCTTGAGACCAGTTACACCACTGAAGCCGGTGTCTCCGGATGGACCAATCGGACCCGGTTGACCGGAGAATCCCGTGTTGCCAGTGTTTCCAGTCACTCCAGTAGGACCTGTCACCACACGAGCGCAACCTCCAGTAATTGTAGGACAAACAAAACATGTGACCGAGACAACAACACTTCAGCGGGCTCTTAAATGTTGCCAGAAAGAGAATGGTAGGCTGGTCCTTGATGGGTGGGCCATTACGTTTGTTACAGCAAGGAGAGACTAAACCCAGACCCCGCCTCAAACAAAGCAGTTCTGATTCATGCTTGGATAGTAATAGTAGTAATAATAAGATTCTTTAATGACAACTTTGACAGACGCAAAGTCTACAGACATACATACATGTAACAAAATATGAAACAAAATATGGAAGGCTTATACAGAGCATAATGCATGAGCCAAGCCAAGCCAACAATGCAAATAAACAAGAAATAAACGCATTAATAAATGTCACTGTACAACATGCGGTTCAGAAAGTATAATATAGAAAAAAACAAACGGGCAAAAAGCAAGAAAAAGACGGTCAATAAGGCAAGGATCTAGCAAACAGCCAAAGACAGTCCGTGTCCGCAATACGACCGTCGAATGCAATGTAGAGCGTGTACTGTTTCCTCCATTTCTGCAGTTATTCATAAACGTGTTATTTGATTTTGGCGGCCACTTCAATGAGCTACATGCTTCTCTGGCAGCCTTTCGAGTGTCTGCAATTTTATATTACAATGTACTGTGTTTTTTCGATACATAAGTTGATGAGGATGATGACAGACGAGATTGCTGACGAAACAGTTTAGCTATGAGCATGCTTGCTGCGAGGTTTCTGTGCAATCAATCATATTGTGCAGATCGAAAGTACGTATTTGCAGAACTGGTCTCATACCACACGGATCTATGGATCTTTTTCCGCCTGCTATCACGAGTATAGACACCCGACGTTATGAAGCCACGGTTAGGAAGCCACGGTTAGTGTTTCTGTGTAAGCAGTGTTTGCTGTCACTTAAGCTTAAGTACCACTGCCGGACCTGCAGCCACTAGCGGCCCTCAGCAACAAACCTTACGGACCTTATAACGCTAGACAAATACTGCTACTGTAAAAATCATGGGAAGGTCTTAGTGTAAGATGTTTAGACTAGAGATGTGCACGGGTGTGGGTATGGCTACATACCCACCAAAACCCGCGGGTATACCGGCGAGTATGGGTAAAAGTTTTAATTTGGACCCGCGGTCACGGCGGGTATGGGCAAGACATTTTGCGGTTATGGGTTTCAGTCCTGTACCCGCGGTTTTACAGAAACCCGTTCCGCTACTGGCATTGTTCCTACAGTATTTGCATATGCTGTGCAGTGTATATTCGGTCGATGTAGGCTTAGCGAAGAAAATGTAGATGGATTACTGTTTTTGCATGGTCTTAAAATGAGAAAGTGACTTCCCTATTTTTTCTTGCATATGTTAATGACATTGACTGTTACAAACACTATATATTACTACTATTTCATGTTATCTCCACTGATATTCTAAATTTGGAAAACCTTATGTACTGATTGTGGCTTTGTATTGTTAGAGTTGTGGGTTTCGGGTATGGATATGGAATATGGATTGTGGGTTTAGGATAGGGTATGGGTACAATAGTTGCGGGTATACGGTAGGGTATGGGTAGAAGGTCTATGGGTATGGGTGGGTATGGGTACAAATTTTACTACCCGTGCACATCTCTAGTTTAGACAGTGATCACTGTCTGCTCTCAGTGCTCTGACGGGACATAAATCGTTCCACGCATAAACAGCAGTTTTGGCGACGGAAACTTTGGTATCGCTGATCCGAGTATGTGGAATGGTCTGCATCGTCCTTGCGACAGAATATTAGCCATAAATAGTTTAAATGACCATGGAAAACATTTCTGTTTGGAAGTTTGTTGACCACGGGGAATTGTGACCATTTGCTTCTTTGCTTCTTAGAAATATTTTTACTAAATAACTTACTAATCGACGCATAATCTTACTATGAGACAACGGTGCACACTATTAATGTGACACTAGATACAAATGGTTTACCGCCAGGTCCTGGTGGTCCCGGTGGTCCAGGCTGACCAAGAGGTCCATCAACTCCACCTTGACCAGCTGGGCCCAGTCGACCTGGAGGTCCTTGAGGTCCGGCTTCTCCAGGCAAACCTCTGTTGCCAGGATTTCCAGTGGGGCCGGTGCTGCCGGTGTTGCCAAAGCCACCAGTTACTCCCTGTATACCACGTTGACCAATCAGACCAGTAAATCCCTGGAGTCCGGCTGGGCCGGTGTCGCCCGAGGCACCTGCAACAGACCAGCACACCACAGTGTAACCACAGTGGCGAAAACACAGCTTCCAAGTTATGACACAGAACACACAGCCACATAACACGACAAAACATGGGAAACAGCTCATCACTTGGCCGGCAGCACGACAGAGACGACTAAGAAAATAGTCACGCGGCGGTAGTGACAGTCAAGTGCCGTAAACGAAGCTGGGCTCTGCGTCATCGACAACCCAAACATCAGACTGTTGACAACACCTGTTGTGTAACGAACAAAAATTTAAAAAATTGCCAAATCACAAATTTCCAATAAAGTTAGGGACGTACTGTACCCTTATTTTAGGTGACCAGACTTCTTCTGACAAAATGTGACAAACCAGTAGCGCCGCCTTTCCAAAAACTGGCATGGTCTTTAGATGTTTTGGCACAATAGAATTCAAAGTTCAGACATTTGCTTGCCACAAAGGACATTTGGTTAAGTCTATTTTTGTACACTAGTTGATGTCTCTAATGAACCCACACAAACAGGTGGAAACATATGCACTTCAATATTTTACAAAGCACAAAATTAAGTAATACTGCTGAAACGAGAGAGAAAGCGGACACAGACCAGTAAATCCAGTAGCTCCTTGGAATCCAGGCTGTCCAACCTGGCCTTCCCTTCCAGTATTTCCAATAGGACCGGTGTCTCCAGTATTACCCTGAGGTCCAATGAACCCATTCCGGCCTGCTGATCCGGTTGGTCCAGTGTCCCCAGTTCCTCCCACAGGTCCGCGATCACCGGGCTGTCCCGTGCCGCCTTTCTGACCCTCCTGACCTGGCACTCCAGTCACTCCTTGTATGCCACCTTGACCTGGTGGACCCTGCACTCCGGCGAGACCAGTAGCTCCCAGCGATCCTTTCTGGCCTGGCGGCCCGGCCGGACCGAGGCGGCCTACCAACATTCAACAAACAACAGTCGTTAAGCACGCCGGCTGTTTTCAAAGCCATCCACTTTTTCGTGGAAACAATATAACTTTGATCTGGTGAACAGGTTCTGCATTTCACAAGGTAGTGCAATGACATTTTTCAGGTCTGACTGTCAAATGCACAAACAATTGTCAAATTTCTGCAGGATTCTGTGTACCAAAATTTATAAAATTCAGTTCACTCCGTCCGAGTAATTCAACAAATAATATGGTGGCGTTTTTTGGACCACACTGTTAATAGTTCAGTTACTAAAGTTACAGAAGCATGTATACCCCGGTACCTTATTCTGGAACCACACAATGAACGAAACACTAGTCTCTTCTAACACAATGTTGCCCTAATAAAGGGTAGTCCCTTTCCTTGAAAATCTGGCAATAGAAAAAAAGATAAGGCCAGACCACTGGTTTGAATCAGGGTTTCCTTCAGTGCTTTAACACTGCTGGTTGGGTGACAGGAAGGGCACCCGGCCATAAAACCCGTGCCACTTTCCCCAAAAGTTCTCTTCCGCAACAGGTGGAAGAAGAAACCAAGCGGAAACCAGTAACCCAGGTTCAACTGGAAAATGGCTGTTAAAATGGAGGTGGAGGTTGTGGTGGTGGTGGTGGTGGTGTGCATCGACGATTGTCTAGTTTTCAAAAATCTGCTTGATCAGCCACACTTATCAGACGGTTACCAGGTTTAAAGTTAGGGTTAGGGTTTAGATTAAGGTAACTCATACTCATCCGACACATTGACAGGAGTTGCACCCTTGACCATAACGTGGCTAGAGCTTCTTCTTAGCGTACGCCTATCCCCAAAAGCAAATCGATTACATCCTGTTGAGCTGTACGTAGATCCGGGAGACTGCCAGGGAAGCTTGTATTTGGACACTTGTTTACGGCGTGGATCATCGTCTAGCGACTGCCACATTCACAATGGTCGCATGTGTTGCCAGACTGCCAGTGCACCAGTCTGGAAAATGCTTAATTTGGTGACAAACAAAAAAACAAACACCCGTTTAGCGGCCTCTTTTCCAGGACAACCTGGGTAAGCCGGCACCAGAAGGTAAACACCATTCTGGAATCTGGATTGTAATGAAGCAACGGATGACGGGGTGGCAGTGGTATCACCCAGGCCATATGCAAATCATTTGCACCTTGCTTCAGACAGATAACCATGCCAGCAACTCATCACTCGGTTATTTACAGGCCGGATGTCTTCCTGACGCTCAGCCAACACTGTCAAAGCACTTAAGGCTTTCAAAGAAAGCACTGGAGGCTTAAATGTTGCATTTGGTGAATAAACAGATATTGTTTATCGGTTGCTTTGTGATTGCTAATGTGTTCTATTGTGTGTTCTTTGTTACTTTAATGTTTTTAATTTGCAGTACGTGTGTATATATTACTCTAGTTGCATTCCATGTGCAAGTTCTCATAATAAGTAAATATGAATGTTTAACCGAGTCTGCAGTGTTCAGTTATTTTCTTGCTTGTAGGCGCCGTACATAGTCTCACTTACTTACTAACTTACGTGGCTCATTTCTTCCATTCCCGCGACTGTTTTGTGTTCAGAGTCAAGCGCTCAACCACAACTACTAGAAACACAAACACAACTCACCCGGTGGTCCTCTGTTACCAGCCTGTCCAGGTGGCCCTTGCAGACCAGGAGGTCCAATAAATCCACTACCACCAGTGTTCCCTGGATCTCCTCTCTGGCCCGGTGGACCAACTGGTCCAACTGGACCTCCAAATCCAGCTTCTCCAGTGTTTCCAGTGCCTCCGGCTGGACCTCGCTGTCCCCTCGCGCCAACGAAGCCGCGAGCGCCAGTTGCGCCGGTCGGCCCGGACGGACCTCTGGGTCCTCGGTCACCGCGGAGACCACTTAATCCAGCGACTCCAACGCTTCCTGGACAATTGACGCACGTACAGTGCTGGCCAGTGAAAACGCTCAACGACTAATAATTCACTGTCACTAACAGAGCACGCTGCATCCGTCTGTTGCAACGCACAGTACAGTGTACACAGAGTTACAAAGTCAGAGTACGACATTAACATCACAGAAGAATATCAGTAAAACATGCTTGGCAAACATCAGAACGTCAAATGATATGGCTGCCAAGCCATGTCGAGGAAGGCTAAGTATACAAAGCGAACTAGAAGACCGTCAAACTGTAACTTATGGCTATGTTCTCAGCTGGTTCAAGTCGTACTTGTCATCTCACTCCTTCCATGTCGGATGGAATAATACTTTCGTCCTTGTATACCTCCTCCTGCGGTGTTCCCCAAGGCTCTGTTCTCAGTCCTCTGCTTTTCATCATGTACACTACCGACTCAGTACTCTGATCGCCTCCCTTTCCTGAGAGCCGGTGCAAGCCTCAGTGAGGCCCCCAAATACCCAGTGATGTCCTCATGCCCACGTAGAACAAATAGTTTCTGTGACGTTGCTTGCCTGACATTCAAGTTGCCACATAACGCAACCGGCCCTTTTCAGAGCCACCAACGTCTGGAGGGAAACAATATACCTGCCATCAGGTGAATGAGTTCTGCATTTCACGAGGTAGTGCGGTGACATTTTTCAGGTGTAACGGGAAAGTTCACAGTCATGGTTACAGTTCGTTTTACTCTGAGATATGGTAAATAATATGAATAATATTGTTGAAAAATGACTATGGATATGTGAAGGTAAAGTGCCTACAGCATATAGGTGAGATGGGCAAATCTATAACGTGTTGACGTAAAAAATTTTCAGGATTTCACGTAACAAAAATCATTAAATTTTTTTAAATTTTTGACAGAGTTATTTAAAAAATTAAAAGGGTGGCCTTTTCTGAGACACGATGTAGGCGACGATCGACGTTTTTAAGTTACAGCGAGTCATCTGTCGAAAGTAGCAAATTTTAACCTACTCCAAATTGGCGCCTCCATTGGAGGTGATCCCGTTCGAGTTTTGCCGAGATCTTCGTCGTCAGAAAACTGGAGTTCATGGGCTACGATGAGGCATCATTTGCATAATCCTACGTTTAGCCATTTCAGTAGAACACCGACTTGTGATAGACAAACAGACAGGCAGACACACGACGATGGCATAATGTATGAACCGTGCTAGCATGGCGTTGCGCGGTAAAAACGGTACGCTGTGCTACGATAGTACCGTGAGTACGTCCAACATTACATTTCACTACCACTGGGGCCCTTTGACCTTCGTGCCCCCCAGTCGGGGGATTCGGGTGTGGTCTGCGCCGGTTCTGCCTTTCCTGAACCACCACTTTTATGCAGACGACACTCAACTCTTTTTTTTCTTTCACCCACTCAACTTCAACTCAAGCATTACCCACCTACAAAATGCACTTCAGCAGATCTCTGCCAAGCTCCTAACTCTCAATTCCTCCAAGACTGAATTCGTAGTCTTTGGACGCAAAAAGCAACTTTACAAAATACACAACTTCTCAGTTAACACCTCTCACTCTGCTCACAACTGTGGATTTATCTTCGATGAACACCTTACCTTTTCCAAACAAATTTTTATTTTAGCCCTCTCCATATCTTGCTATTATCACGTTCGGCAGATTCGTTGTCCGTTCTTACCTCGACTGCACAACAGCTTGTACCATTTCCACATCCATCGTTCACTCCAAACGGGACTACTGTAACTCTCTTTACTACAACCTCTCTAAGTCTTACATAACCTGCCTCCAACATATTCAGAACGTTGTTGTTGGCACGTTGCTCCTAAATCTTGTCATACGCTCTCTCCACTGGCTCAAAATAACCGAACGCATCGAGTACAAACTCCTCCGACTCACAAAGTCTGGTCACTCACTCGGCCACCAACATCATCCTCGCTACGTACAGCTGATCGTTCCTTTTGATATGTCTCACCTTGTCTCTGAAATCAACTCTCTAGTTTTCTCTGTCAACCTCATCACAGTCTCTCTATCTGTGACTTGCCTTTTCCTGCTCCTACCACATCTGCTGCCTCTGTTGAGTGTCAACTCACCACTCTCACCATCCAAAACTCCCTCACTCTTTCACTCCCGGCTGAAAACCTACTTCTTTCACAAATCTTTCCCACCACAGATCTTTTCTTCTGAGCAACTCCGTTATTTTGTTTTTACTTCTTTTCATTACTTTTCTCTTTTGCTTCCGTGCGGCAGATGAAGCTACCAGTCAGCTTTTGGGCGCACAGAAACAGTTTATCATATCGTATCAAACACTAGCTGACTGGTATTGCTAGACCTATAGGGCTCGCTGCGCTCGCCTTCCCTGGCTCGCTGTGAGAACCAGTGTCGGGGTTTGCTGTGCTCGACTCCAAGCTCTGCCCAGCGTTATATCTTAACCAGATGGTTCGTCTGCGACGCCAGGACACTGAAACACTATGACTGGTTTACTAATTCAGATTACAAAGTTTAGATTAAAATCATTAGGCCTACCATTGCTACTACAATCGATATCACCATTAGTACATGATATGCAAATATGGCTGAGAAGTCAAGAACAGAGTGAAAAGCAACCTTTTGGATGTGTTGAGACGTTTGAACATTGTAAAACTGTCAATTATGTCCACTAAACCACAGTCGAGTTGATAAAGCAAAGAAAGTTGAAACTGTTCAGCCAGTGACCACACCTAGTAGTCTGAAAGATCAATGGTTTGTGAAGACACTAATGCACGGTAGAACGATTCAAGGTTTCCAGCCTCATGGAAGTCTGGCAGGAGGTAGGACGATGGTCCAATGACATCACAGACTGGTGCAACTGCACAGTGTCAGAGGCTGTCCATCTGGCGATCAGCAGAAACGAATGGAGGACGATCACTGGCATCAACGGTCCATCAGTTCAGAGAAGAAGAAAATTATTGAAACAATGAAACAGTGAAGCACGAACGTTCTTAGAAGTTGGTAAAACAAACAAGCATATGCTTACCTTCAGGCCCAGGTGGTCCCTGTACTCCAACCAGTCCAGTATCGCCTGATAATCCAGTGAATCCGGTAAATCCTGGAATGCCAGTAGCACCCTGCTGGCCGACGAGTCCCACGTCTCCCGGAGTCCCAGTCGCTCCAGTGAAACCAACGAGTCCAGTGGCACCAC
>Ga0056133_10000391_pt1 | contig 10544 bp, 12 predicted proteins | sample WorMetGr2BELIZE1_FD_67351 | JGI IMG/M metagenome (GOLD analysis project Ga0056133, IMG submission 67351) | Marine gutless worms symbiont microbial communities from Max Planck institute for Marine Microbiology, Germany - Inanidrilus... ... | reverse complement strand
TGCCCTGGTCGTCCGACAACCGCCCCATCATCGTTCCGCCCTCCACCGAATCACTCGGGAAACGGAATCACGATCTCAGAAACCGATCAACAGGGGTTTATCAACAGTATCCCTCGATTGTTGTAAGCGCCATCAGAATCGGGAGCTATTTTTATGACCTTATCGTATTCTTGGATGGCACGGTCGTATTGGCCCTGGTCTAAATACGCGCCGCCCAGAAAATAACGGACATTGGCAAATCCTTCTTTGGTGAGATGCCCTGAACCCAGCAACCAAGTACAGGCGTCAATCTTGACGTCCAAATCGGCAGATGACTGGCAACGATCGGAATTAATTTCGAGCTCATCCGCAAGAGACGTTCTCACGAAAAGAACAAGAAATACGGCAATTATAGTGAAAGCCCTATTCTTGAACATGTGCCCTCCGACGGCCGGGCTTTGGAAGCCCATAGCTAACTGATTTGTCAGAACTTATCGTTGATCTTGAAACCATAGCAACGATCGACTCGAGGTTGTTTGTTGCGCCCAAATTGTTCAGTCGACTTATAAACGTAAAACTCAGACTCCCTGTCGGCGAGTTTATAACCCCAAGGCTGTAACAAGAAATCGCAAGAATCGAGGATCTGATGGGTAAAAAAGACCCGTTGTTCGTCCGCTTCGAGAGCGAGCCACGAAGCTAAGCAAACCGCAGTGGCTATGTCCGAAAAGGGGGAGACAGCCGTCGTCCGATTGATCGGACCGTTTGTCCGCCGTCGGCAGGGCAGCGGCGTTGCTGCCCGCTGAGATTCCCGAGACGGGCCGTTTTCCATCGTCCTTTCCTTTATCCGTCGGACCGCAGACGGGACGGAGGCCCGTTGACCGTCAGCAATTTCATAAGGGCGGCTCGACGAAATACAACGGCGGCGACTGCCCCCTTGACCTTCCACCAAGGGGAAACCTTATCTCTGGGGTGCGCACGGCGGATCCGGGAGAGAGTTGCCGCACATGAAAAGACTGACGTTGGCCGTGTTCCTGGCCTTGCTGGGCGCTCCCCTGTGGTTTGCCGCCGGCGACAACACCGCGGCTGAACAATTGAGCCCGGATACGGTCAAGCTCCCCGCAATGACGCCGGCGCTCAATTTGGGCAAGCTCAACTACGACGCCAAATGCGCCCAGTGCCACGGCGTCAATACCGTCGGCACCGACAAGGGGCCGACCTTCCTGCACCGGGTTTATCATCCGGGCCACCACGCGGACGGGGCCTTTTTCCTGGCCCCGAAGCGTGGCGTCAGGGCCCATCACTGGCGGTTCGGCAACATGCCGCCGGTCAAGGACATTTCCGACGCTCAGATCAAGTCCATCATCGCCTATGTTCGCGCCGTGCAACAAGCCAACGGCATCTTCTGATAGTGGACCCTTGAACTGATGAAACGGGATCACTTTACATTCCTGCTGGCGGGCATCGCCGCCTTCTTGCTCGTTCTGGGCCTCGACACCGCCCGGCCGATGGCCCACATGGGCGCCGAGGGTGTGGTCAAGCAGCGCATGCAGGCGATGAAGGACATGGGCCAGGCGATGAAGGACCTGGCCGCCATGGTCCGCGGTCAGGCCTCTTACGACGCGGACCGGGTCAAGGCCAACGCCCGAACCATTGCCGGCCATGCGGGACCTTCGCTGCTGTCCCTGTTTCCCGAGGGCAGCAACGGACCCCCGTCCGAGGCGCTGCAGTCGGTCTGGCAGGATTGGCAGGATTTCTCCCGGCTGGCGGCGGACCTGGCTGAAAAGGCCGCGGCTCTGGAGGTGGCCGCCCGGCAGGGCGCCGGTTCAAACCCATCGACACCAATGGCGCCCGCCTTTGCCGCCCTCGGCAAGGTCTGTTCGGCGTGTCACAAGTCCTTTCGCCAGAAGAAGTGACCGGGACTTCGTGATTTACGAGAAATGAGTACCCAGAAGCGGAATCCTGCGGCAGTTTCGAAATCGCACGGTTGGCCACGGTTGCGCTGCGACAACGATCGTCAGGTCGTCGGCGCGGCCGGTCGCGGCGGGTTCGTCTTTGCCGGAACGCGCCTTTCCTTCCGGCCCCAATACCCTCAAACGGGTGACCCTGAGGGCTCACGACCCCAAACACTGGGCTGGCAAACCGCGATCTGCCGGATCGGTCAGCCAAGAGGCAGTGGTGGACGTGGCGGTGATACTGAAAAAGCACATCCGGTGAAATTGGACCAAGCTGCGCGTTGATCGGGATGGCCTAATCAACACCAGGAGAAACCCGACCTGGCAACCAATCGGCTTGTCGAGGGCATGCCCCCGTCCCGACCGCGATCCCCGCCGTCGCTTGTTGCAAGCCAAACGATGCCTATCTAATGTCCCCCACTCTCCGATCTCAACGAGACATTGTCGATGGCCACGCGGAAGACCCAGGAGAACGACGCCAACGTTCAGGCGTTTCTCAGCAGCGTCGGGAACGAAACGCGACGCAAGGACAGTTTCGTTGTCGCCGGACTCATGGAATCCGTAACGGGGGCCAAGGCAAGGATGTGGGGCACGAGCATTGTCGGTTTTGGCAAACGCCGATACGCCTACGCGAACGGGCGGCCGGCGGACATCTGTAAGATTGGCTTTGCGCCCCGGGCAAAGTCATTGGTCCTCTACCTCGGTGATTTCGACGACAAGTTGGAACTGCTCGATAACCTGGGAAAGCACAAACTCGGACGAGGCGGCTGCTTATACATCAACAAACTGGCCGACGTCGATTTGGACGTGTTGAAAATCATCTTCGACAAAGCCTACTCGCACGGCGACTGAGCGACGGTCAATCGTCACCTCTCAGGGGCGTCGGTCGAGTGACTAAGGGGTGGCGAGTACAGAAATCAATCAGTTCCAAAGACACCAAATCGCCAGCAGCGGCTTCGATCTGGCCCGCATACTGTGCGGAACGTTTGGCGGGTTGTAGACCAAGCCACCCAAACCCGGAGCTTGCCATCGGGAATCATTTTGCCGCCATTCACCATCGCTCAATGCAATATAGAGCTCCTGGGGAGGATGATGGTGGCCAGGATACTCGACGTTCGGTGCCATCAACGTCACGCCGACGATTGCGCCTTTGCGGGACGCTACGCCTCGGGGGCCGATGACGATGGCATTGGCGTGGCCGCTCATGAAATCCGGCAATCGAGGTTCAGGGCGTTGGTACCAGGGCAAAGCCGGTAAGAGGGCGGCCAGGGCGTTGGCGATTTCGCAGGCCGGTGTCGGCTCGTGACACGCCGCTTCGAGTGCTTGTCGGAGCAAACTTAATACCGGAAGTCCGTCCGCACTGCTGAGACCGGTTTCCCTGCCCTCGGCCCGTAACGAAGCGATGAGCGGAGATGTGTCTATCGGCCGGTCTGCGAAAAGGGCCGTGTCGCCGGCAAGGGCCGGAATCAGGCAGTCGACCAAGCGATCGACACAACTCTCCACCCGGCTTCGTCTATCTTTTGCCACCTTGCACGATCCGATCAAGGATCATCGCGCAGAACAAGATCGAGAAGCCCGCTAAGATCCCTTGCCCAACATTGGCGTATTGCAGAGCTTCCAGCACGTCCTCGCCGAGACCTTTGGCGCCGATCAGCGAGGCGACGACGACCATGGCCAGTGAGAGCATGATGGTCTGGTTGATACCGGCCCGGATCGACGGTGCGGCGAGCGGCAAGTCGACCTTTGTCAGCAAATACCATTTGCTGGCACCGAACGAGACCGCCGCCTCACGGACGCTCTCCGGCACGCCGCGCAAACCCAGAACGGTCAGTCGCACGACCGGTGTCCCGCCGAATATCATCGTCGTCACCACGGCCGCCGGTTTGCCGGTTCCGAAAAACGCGATTACCGGGATCATGAAGACGAACGCCGGCATGGTCTGCATGAAGTCCATGATCGGCTGGATGAAGGCGTAAAACCGAGGCCGCCGGGCGCAGAACATGCCGAGGGGGATGCCGATGGCGATCGACAGGCAGGCGGCGGTGCCGAGGAGCGCCAAAGTCGTCATCGCCTTGTCCCAGAAACCGAGCAATCCCATGTAGGCGAGGAAAGCGCCCGAATAGATGGCCATGCGAATGCCGGCGGAGAGGCCGGTCAGCAAGACGATGAAGGCGGCGATCACCATCCAGGGCGTCTGCACGAAAACCAGCTCGAGGGCATCGAGAATGACGCGAATGCCAAGCGTGATGAAATCGAACAAGATCTCGCCGTTGGTGACGCAGAATGTGAAGAAGGCCTCGACCCAGTCGATCGAGGTCAGGCGGATCCCGGGCTCCGTCGGGAAATGGGTGAGCAGCGGATAGGCGCCGGGGAAGCTGTAGTGCAGGACCGTGGTGACAACGATGATCACCGAAAAAACGACGCTCAACGCCATGTTCTTGACCGGCATGCCGGACGCGATCGAGGGATCCGACAGCCATTCGGAGTAGCGTCGTTCCAAGGCCGTGTTGGCATAGACCGATTGGGCGGCCTTGACGAGGATCAGAACGGCGAAACCGACGAGCGCGATATAGATGCCGGAATCTTCCAGTTGCTGGGCTTCCAGGCGAATGCCGCCGATGGCGTTTTCCAGGGATTCCACCGTTCGCTTGTAGACATCGACCTTATCGGATCCCTTTTCGATGGCCGAGGCCAGCTGTTGTTTTCGGAGTTCCAGCGTGCCCTCGATCTTGGCGATCCGTTCCCAGGCGCTCGAAGCGAGATCGCCGAATAGGCCGCGAATGATCTCGACAAATGCGAAGGTCTCGATGATCAGGAAGGTAAGGCCCCAGTTCCACAGACCCCGGGCCCCAAACCAGATCGGCCCCAGAACCCCGGCCCACAGGTTGAAGGTCCAGACGAAGCGCGAGTCGCCGCCGATCTTTTCGAACTGATGGGCATAGTAGGCTGGGTTGGTTCTGACGTAGTTCTCGACCTTGCGAAGCCGTTCGGTAGACTCCGCGGTTGCCGCCTGCGTCGTCGTCTCGATCGGCCGTTCGATATTCATGTCATTCATGATACCTCCGTGCCCTCTATGACCGTTTGCAGGATGTCGCGGCGGGTGATGACGCCGACATCGACGCCGTCGTCCTGGACGACGATCGGCGCCTCGGCTTCGATCGCCATCTGAATCAATGTGCTCAGGGTCTCGTCCTCGTGGACGCGCGGCGCATCCGCCGCCGGCGCACCGCGCTCGGCCGAGAAGTCCTCGATAGACCGCATCACCGCATGGGCCCTGACCACCTTGAGCCGTGAGATGCCGGCGACAAAATCGGCAACATAGTCATCGGCCGGATGCATGACGATCTCCTCGGCGGTGCCGATCTGCACGACCCGGCCGTCGCGCATGATGGCGATGCGGTCGCCGACACGGACCGCCTCGTCGAGGTCGTGGGTGATGAACACGGTGGTCTTCTTCATCACCGCCGATAGTTTGATGAACTCGTCCTGCAGCTGGCGCCGGATCAGCGGATCGAGGGCGCTGAACGGTTCGTCCATCAACAAGACATGCGGATCGGCCGCCAGGGCGCGGGCCAAGCCGACTCGTTGCTGCATGCCGCCGGAGAGCTCGTGGGCGAATTTGTTGCCCCAGGCATCCAGTTCGACGATCTTGAGGATTTCGGCTGCACGGCTCAGCCGTTCGTTCTTGTTGACCTTGCGGATCTCCATGGGCATGGCGACGTTGTCGAGAACCGAGCGGTGCGGCATCAAGGCGAAGTTTTGGAATACCATGCCGATCCGGCGGTTGCGGAACTCCCGGAGCGCCGCGTCCTGCAGGCCCATGACGTCGACCCCTTCGATGCGGATGCTGCCGTATGACGGTTCGAGCAGCCGGTTGAAGTGACGGACCAGGGTCGACTTACCGCTGCCCGACAAGCCCATGACGCAGAAGATCTCGCCGCGCTTGATGTCGAAGCTGACCTCGGCGACGCCGACCACGGCGTTGAAGCGCTCGAGGACCTCGGCCTTACCCAGGCCCTCCTCGTTGATTGCCGTCATCGCATCGTCGGCATTGTCACCGAATATCTTCCAAACGTTGTCGACCTGGATCACGGCTTCTTCGGCCGTCGTCGTTTCCAAGCTGCTCATCTCGCGTTGCCTCCCCTCGTCCCGGTGTTCGCCATAGTAGGCGGGGCGCCGGCGGCCGTTTTCCTCGGAGCGCCGGCGCCGCCTCTCGGATCAGAGATCAGAGGCCCAACCACGCGTCGACGCGTTTGGGGTTGTTCTTGATCCACTCGCTCGCGACCTCCGCCGGTTCGCGGCCCTTGCCGGAGATCTGGAAAGCAAAGTTGCTGACGTCGTCGGCGGTCAACTGGAACCGCTCGAAAAATTCGACGATTGCAGGCGAGCGGCCCTTCAGGGAATTCGACCACGCGATCTGCACGTCCTTCAGCGCATCCTTGGTCGCCACCTTCGACTTCTCGTACCAGTCCGGGTTGTCGGAGGGCTGGTACATGACGTATTTGGCCGGGTCGTATTTCGGCTCGGTCAGCATCTTGACGTCGAACATGTACCAGATGGCATGCGGCTTGTAGCAGTAGAAGGCGTAACCCTCGTTCTTGGCGATCGAGTCTTTGACGCGTGCCGTCTTGACGCTTTCCTCAGCCCGGATCGGCTCGATAAACGGCAGCAGGTCGTAGTCGCGCACCTTCACTTCGTTGACATTGGCCGACGCCCAGCCCGGCGCGCCGATCCACATTTCGCCCTTGCCGTTGCCGTCGCTGTCCATTTTCGCGGCGACGTCGGGGCGCCCGAGGTCGGCGATATCGGTGATGCTGTTGGCTTCGCCGAAATTCTTGGAAACGCAGAAACCCTGGTTGCCTTCATAGGGATTCTTGGACAGGGTGACGGTCTTCTTGCCGTCGACGTATTTCTTGGTGAAGCTTTCCTGGTTCGGCAGCCAGACGTCGGGGTGCACGTCGATGTCACCCTTACCCTGGTCCATGGCCTGGAAGATGGTGGCGTTGTTGCCGGGGACAAGACTGGCCTCACCGCCGATCCGTTCGACGACGACCGCCTGCAACAGGTGCGCGATGGCCTGCGCACCGGTCCACGACGGCATGCCGATATTTACTTTTTCGGCGCTCGACGCCGGTGCGGCGACCAGCGCAATAGCCGCCGCGCCAGCCATGCTCAATAACGTCTTTTTCATGTTGTCCTCCATGTTGATCAATAGTTGGTCCTACACTTAAATGAATCGGACACCGTGTTATTGGTTTTGGTTATCCCGCGAGCCTCGCTTTCTCCTGGTTCTCCAATGACTTCAATACCGCCTCTTCATAGGCAAAAAGGGCCGCCGAGCCGCCCGTGTGCAAGAACACGACGTTCTGCCCGGGTTGGAAAAATCCGTTGCGGACGAGGCCGATCAAGCCAGCCATGCCTTTGCCCGAATACACCGGATCCAAAAGGATGCCCTCGCACCGGGCCGTCAGCTCGATCGCTTCCAACGTCGATTCCGCTGGGACCCCATACCCCGCGCCGACATATTCATTGTCGACCATCACCTTGCTGGCGGACATCGGCGGGATTCCGATTTTTTCTGCCGTTCGCGCCGCCAGGGCATGAACCGCCTTGATTTGCGGCTCGCGGGGCTGGCGTACGCTGATGCCCATGACCGGTACGTCTCGCTTCAACGCACAGAGCCCGGCCACCAGACCGGCCTGAGTGCCGGTGCTGCCCGTCGCCAGAACGATCCAATCGATTTTGGTTCCTCTACCGTTGGCCTGTTCGGTGATTTCGCGGGCGCAGTCGACGTAACCCAGCGCGCCAGTTTCATTGGAACCGCCGCCGGGAATGAAATACGGTCGCCGTCCCTGGTCATGAAGCCTTTCGCAGGCTTGCTCGGTTTCGGCATTCATGTCCGTGCCGCCGTCACGGTATTCCAACGTGGCGCCGAATACTTTGTCGAGGAAGACGTTGCCGCTGGTTCCATAACGCTCGCCGGCGGTCGTCACCCGCTGTTCCAAAAGTCCGTGGCAATCCAGTCCGACACGGCAGGCCGCGGCCGCGGTTTGCCTCACATGGTTGGACTGTACGGCGCCCTGCGTCACCAGAATGTCGGCGTTCCGGGCGAGCGCCTCGCCGACCAGAAATTCCAGCTTTCGGGTCTTGTTACCGCCGGTTGCCAGACCCGTGCAGTCATCACGCTTGATAAGGATGTTCGGTCCCCCCAGATGCTCGGACAAGTGCAACATCGGCTCCAATGGTGTCGGCCGATGGCACAAGGCGACACGCGGAAATCTCGAAAGATCGAGCATATGTCCTCCTCCCGAGCGGACTTCAGTTCGTAAAACCGACTCTCGTTGTCGGTTTCTTTGTCGCTATGGTGGACGAGCGATCAATGCTGGGTCCAATATTATGATTGCCTAACATAATGCAAATTTTGCATCATTGGTTTGGCATAAATTTTCAATGGTTCAAGGATCTCGGCGCGCTGGCGAGAACCGGTAATTTCTCGCGGGCCGCCGAATTCAACAATATCAGCCAGCCCGCGTTCAGCCGGCGCATCAAGGCGTTGGAAGCGTGGATCGGGGTCCCCCTAGTCGATCGCTCCACGCATCCCGTGCGATTGAACGAGGCCGGCAAACAAATCCTGGAAGCCGGTCAGCAGGCCATAGAACGGATAGAAACGGAGCGGGCGCATGTGCTGGAGGCATTGACCCAACCCGACCGCTATGTCGTCAAATTCGCCGCACAGCACTCGATCAGTTGGCGGTTCTTCCCCGTTTGGCTGCAGGCGTTCGAGAGTTCGTACGGGGCGATCCTGTCGCGCTTGCGGGCCGATGATCTACCCAACTGCATCGAAGACATGAAGAACGGTGAGGTCGACTTCGTGATCTCGTACGAGAGCGCCATGCAGCCATCGGTGGATACGGATCGTGAATTGACCTCGTTGACCATCGGCCACGACACCTTGATCCCGGTCTGCAAGCCACGAGCCGACGGTCGCCCCCTGTTCGATATGGACGAAAGCTCGGTCTTGCCTATTCCGTTCCTGCGTTTCGGTTCGAACGCCCCGATCGGCCGGCACGTCGAACCCTTGCTGGAGTCCCGTGGCTTGAAAACCAGATTGAAAATCGTCTACGAAAACTCCATGGCCGGCGCGCTCCGCATCCGTGCCCGCGATGGGATGGGCGTGTCGTGGTTGCCAAAGACCCTGGTTCAGCCGGATCTTGATTCAAGACTGCTAACCCTGGCGGGTTCGGATCATTGGACAATCAACGTGGACATACGAATTCACCGATTGAGCGCCAACCACAATGCGCTGGTTCGAAATATCTGGTCGTTCCTGGCGCTCCGGGAGGGCGTGCCGCTTGCGTAGCGCTAGTTCTTGGAGCAGGGAGCACGGGGGACGTCGGTATTGTGGATTTCCGATTGCCGGAACGGGCCATCTCCGACCCGGCGAGTGCTTGACTTCTGACATCCCCTCTCTGATCGGGAAGCGGGCGTTCTCGGTCACGGACGACAGGCACCGATTGCTGGGATTACGAATACCACTCGATAAGTCGATGCCGTTTTCGCCTTTGCGGCAAATGCGGAAATCGCGCCGCTAAACGAAAGGCTGGCATCGACTCAAACTGGAACTCGTCATTATGGGAATTGACGTGACCTCTCCGAGAGGGCCCGGACGGCAAGAACCGCGCCGGGCAGGACGGGCCCGCTACCCTTCGAATCTCAAAACCATCCCCGAAATCACCGCCGACGCCCCGAAGCCCTTGGAGCCCGAGAGCGACAGGGGCTGCAGGCCGATCGAGTTGTCGACGCCGCCGATCAGCGCCCGGGCGCCCAAGCCCACCCCGGCCGTGGCCGAAGCGCCGGCGCCCAGGTGCTCGCCAGCCAAGGCGCCTGACGGCAAGACCGGCCCATGGCGGCGTCATGCTGCCAACGGCTTCATCGTCGTCAGCGGGGATTGAAGCGGGGGCGGTTGATCCGAGAACCGGACAGAGGCGTGCTACGAAGACAGGGCCGCCCCTGCCCCTTGCAGACATTCAAATCTCGGCCGTTCAGGTTGGTATTCCGCGGTTCAAAGCCTACTAATCGATACGCCGGAGCCATGCGAAGGGTATAAGCTTCGCCGATCGGACCGGCCCCACCCTTTGCCGCCGGTCTCAGCGAGAAGGAGCGGATGATGATGCGCAGATGGTGTGCGGCGGCGGTGGCGACCGTCCTCATGGATCCCACCGCAGCCGCGGCGGCGGACCCCCAACAGCTTCAGTACCGGGTGCTCGCCCTGGAAGCCAAGGTCCGCGCGATCTCGATGGCCCGGCCGCCGGCACCGGAGGCCCTCGGCCAACGGGTGCGGACCTTGGAGCTGCAAGTCGCGGCCCTGCAACAGGCCCTCACCCGGCTCGAGAACCAGCTCGCCAAAACGAACCCGGACGCGCCAAGGTAGTCGGGCGGTGTTGTTCGGTTCGCCTTGGACGGGGGCGTCGAGGGATGGTGATTGGGTCTGCTGCTTTCCCCCGATATCGTTGATAAACTCGTCCGAAAGAGTGTTTTGGGCGTCCGCTTCTATTAAGAGCGGACGTTTATTCGCCGCCACTGGCAGATGCTGCGGCGGTTTTTGGCTTTGGT
>Ga0056133_10000390_pt1 | contig 10547 bp, 12 predicted proteins | sample WorMetGr2BELIZE1_FD_67351 | JGI IMG/M metagenome (GOLD analysis project Ga0056133, IMG submission 67351) | Marine gutless worms symbiont microbial communities from Max Planck institute for Marine Microbiology, Germany - Inanidrilus... ... | reverse complement strand
GTGCTACCCCTTATCTGATTTTATTCCTACGTACTCATTCTGTAGTTATCCACCATTTATGGCACTGAATGGCCTATAATGTGCTGATGTGCCGTTAAGAAACTACTCACTCACTCACTCACTCACGCTACCCCTAACTGAGGTAGCAGGCATCCATTTGCACCTTACTACTCACTACTCATTTATTGACCTCGAAGGGATGAAAGGCTGAGTTGGCCTGGTTGGTTGACCTATAGCAGACAGTTTGCCCACATAAGTGGTCACCTGTCATCTACAGGTTGACCGCAGGACAGGGAAAGTTCGCCGGCCAAAGACCGACATTCTACCACTGTGCCGCACAACCACGTAACAGTACAGGTGGTTGTGGTGGTACTGGTATGTACTTTACCTTCAGAGCTTTGACAATGTATTTGTAGTATTGAAGCGCCAATAAAGTGCTGATGTTTTGTTAAGGAATTAATCACTCACTGCTGTATGTTAAATTTGATTAAGAGCAGTGTGCATTGTCAACATACATATACCATTTTAACGGCTATTTTCCAGATTAACCTGGTTTAGCCAGTTTTCTTTCTGCATTTAATTGAAAAAATCCTGTGAATCCTTTTGGACAAACCAGAATCTACCCTATTTAAGTTTGAACGTGCTTTCCTTCAACATCCTTTGTGCAATCAGTCTGCCTTTATCAACAGATACAGTGCACAGCACATGTGTACTACTGACCACTAACTTACTACTGCTACTGCCACTGCTTGTGTCCATTTCTGCTGCTGATAACTTGTCTATTTGCAGTTGTAGACAATCCATACTTTACAAGCCTTCACAATGTTGTGTACTTTGCCTCACAAGTACTTGCCAACCTGCTCAAGTTTGTGTACATTTTGTTTTGTACAGTGAGATATTCTGTGTAAAATGATATCTGTTATGAATATCGGCTTTAGAGAGCCGGCATAAAGGGAGCAACACTTTCCTTCAAGAGTCCGGTGGTGGATGAAGAAAGGATAAGGCCAGTGGCTGATTTTCCTTGGTTGGGGTCAGTTCGTTGACTTTCCTTCAGCCCATAAAAAAACCTGTGTTACTCAGCCCATAGGTTCTTCTGAGAACTTTGAGGAAGAAAACCATGGTTCAGCTGGAAGATGGACACTAAGTTTAGGTAGTGGGGTGGTGGTTGTAAGACTATTAAATAGGCATTCTAAGACAAGGCAACATACAGCTAGGTTTGTAAAACTCGATTTATTGTAATATTTCATGATTGTGAAAATCGATTAATAACGATGATCGACATAGCACACGGCAAGCCGCTACCGAACTCTGCCGGTCTCTATTCGACCGACTGTCCGCGAAGCACGACTTCGCCGACTGGACCCTGAATGGCCGCGAGGCGACGAAAGAGTAGCACAATTCCGGCCTCGCTTAATCCCGTCATTATTGTACATCTACCCGTGATCGTTACGTTGTCTGCCACGCTTACCTGGATGGACCGTCCTCTCCTTCCACCGTCGACAGTAGGCCTACACAAATGCCGACAACGGGCGAACGTAATCTCACTTTCTCACGTGCCACCCACATCGCGCTGACGCAGCGCGGCGCTCAGCGTGACGTGGGTGGGCTGAAGCAACCCACGTTTATGCCATCCATGGTGAGAAGAGATTTGAATATCTGTGGATAAAGACTGCATGCAAGTGAGCAGATGAGCAGACATTTAAGGACCAGCTGTACAGTCTCGGTCTGGCAGCTCGCGTAGTGAAGCATGTTTACTCAGTGTGGATGCTGCCACGAATAATTAGCCATTGTTACACAACCTCTAGTGAGTTCATAGGAGCCACAACACTACAGAAGTGCCGCTGCTGCAAAAATGAAGCTGCATGCCTGATCGCTGCAGTGCTTGTTGACGGCTGTTCACCATATATCTGTTATATACTAATGCAATCAATGATCACCGTTAGAAACGATCAAATAATGGATGTTAGTTTAACAACCCTACATGCAGCAGTACACAGGGTTCCCACGGGTCCGGAAAAGTCCTTCAAAGTGCTGAAAAATGAAGAAAGAAAAATCAGGCCGTGAAAAGTCATGAAATTGGGCATTTGTCCTGAAAAACTCATAAAAAATGCTAATATTTGATGACAAAGGTGCTGAAGAATCAATTACAAAATACAAATACAAATAAAAATTTATATAGCGCCAAATTCGTTGATAAAACGAGACAGGCGCACATCAATTGTGCTGCTGTAGCTAGTAACAGAACTGTTACATTCTTGTTGTCATCATTGATGTTCAATAAGGCTGTTGCAATAGTTACTACTATGGATGAAGTATTGCATTGGCGTTGCATTTTTATTAGGTCATCGGCAGGTGGGGAACTCAGGTGTGTCTGTACGTCCACAAAAAGTTTTTCCGATATTGACCTAATTTGGTATGTGGGTAGACCTCGACCAGATATGCGGACCAGTATGACCTCGGCCCGATCCAAGGTCAAGGTCACGGAGCTTTTGAAGTTTCAAAAAATTGCAGTTTTCTAGGTCTGTCTTCTCTGCCATTTTGCATGGAGCTCAAAACTGATGGTTGATGGTAATAGTATGGGACCTGATCTACAGCTTGTCGGAGCCCGATTTTCGAATTTCCTTCTAACAAAGCTATCACGCGGGTTCAAACTCAGAGGAACGTCGATATTTCACAAGATCCAAATGGCCATATTTCTGTACCGCATGAGAGTACAGTCACATGGTCAGGCAGGTTGGTAGTCCTACATGTATTGTGCATGCTGATGTGACCTTGACCCAATCCAAGGTCAAGGTCATGGGGCTTTTGAACTTCTGAAAATTGCACTTTTCTAGGTCTATCTCCTCCGCCATTTTGGTGTGGAGCTGAAAACTGATGGTTGTTCTTCATAGTATGGGACCTAGCCTACAGCTTGTCGGAGCCTGATTTTCAAATTTCCTTCTAAAAAACTATCACGGGTTCAAACTTTTCGGAATTTCGATATCACACAAATTTTAAATGGCCATATTTCCCTACTGCTTGAGGCTATGGTCACATGGTCAGGCGTAGTCCCATATGTATTGCACATCCTGATATGACCTTGACCTGATCCAAGGTCAAGGTCACTGACCTTGTGAAGTTCCGCAAATTTTACTTTTCTGTGTCTTTCTCCTCTACCATTTTGGCGTGCAGCTGAAAACTGATGGTTGATTACGACAGTATTGGACCTAGTCTACAGCTATTCGGAGCCAGATTTCTGAATTTCTCCCCAGTTGGCGGTCACATGACTTCCGAGTTCGCGAAATGTTGATATCACCAGAATTCACTGCCTTTTATCTCCGCGCTGGCCGAGGCTAGATTCTTGTGATTGTGATTGCAGGTAGGCCACAACATGCTGGCGGCGATGACCATCAGCCCCCTTGCAGGGCTTTCTGGTTAATTTCGCAGTGTCTTGTTTTGATATCATATTCATAGGTTGAGGCCCGAAACGGTACAAAATTAGATGCTGATTATTTTTTGGTAGTACAGGTCCTGAAAAAGTCCTTATTTTTATTCTGAGATTTGAGTAGGAACCCTGTACAATCTAACAGATGGTTAACTGGGTGCAAGATAGACATGTTGCATGTCATGTTAACTGGTGAATTTCTAGTGACACCTGATATAAACTATGTCTAAACCCTTTATACTGAAGTGCACTCTATCTTGCTTGTTTTTGTCTGTACTACCTTGGACTATGGATATGAACTTGAAAGTACTGATGTTTCACAACAACTGTCAACAAAGACGGTAGGTACTAGAGACATTTTAATGTTACACACGTCAATGAAACAAGCTGGAAATGTTTTGGGCAAAACATTTGTGTGTGTAGGATTTGGGCTTTGATGTTTTAATGATGTAATATTGAAGTCTGCTTATAGAATGCGTCTGTTACTTACTTTCTTGCAGGTTGTTGCTGTTGCTCGACCGACGCACGTTACGGCTGCTCGCTGGCAACTGTCGACTTCGCGAGTTTAATGTGGAACTGAGTCGTTCTCTGGAACAAGCTGTGGATGTTGCTGTTCACTCTGTATGTGTGCTAGAAATAGAGACATTAAAATTGTTATTTGCATTGCACCATTACAGCTCATGTCAACTCCACCTTCCGCCTTCCATGGAACATTATCGATATAGCCGGTGTCAGCAGTCGTTGGCAGTGAAGCCGTTACAGTGTGCATAGATTGAACAGGTAGGCATCAGTTTACCCATATCCGACAGTGCTGCACACGCCCCTGGACGGACGGTTGTTTACATTGGCTGGGCTCGCCAAATGAACAGGCCGGCGCCGCATGTGTGCAGCAGCGGTGCGCCGGACTCAATCGAACCAGACTCTGGTGGGCCAAAGGGACCATGTATTAGATGGGTTTTCAGATCTCCCATGGGAAGGGACAATTTTAAGGGAGAAGGGTTGCTCATTTACACTATAGGGAATACTGCTCATGTGCAGCAGTGATGCGGCCTTTGTCAAATTACTTTGACCATTATTATGAGGTTACTACATACCATTCACAGTGTGATATCCGCCATACTCAGTGATAGCATTTCCTGTGACCGTATGTAACTCCTGTCCCAGTTCAAGCACTTGTCAAACTAGAGACTGCTTCGCTGGTGTATTTATAGTGTGTTCAGTGAACCATAATAGTGTGAGAATATCTGAGAGAAACGTAGTCTTTAGCAGCAAATGACATTATAATTTGTATTTATTGTAGCAGCTTTTTCGTCTTAATGCTGATGCTTTATTCTGTTTGCAGGAACTACGTTTCGTGTTAAATATCATGAAGTGAATATGGTGTTGTGTATGTTGATCAGGTGTTACCTGGTAGCAGCTGTGTGCCTCATGTCGTTGTTGGAGGAATCATGTTCAATGTCGATATAGATAATCGTTCTAACTTTCCAACTGAGCGTTCATTTCACACGTTCAAGAAACAGAGGTTTGCTGATAGACTTTCGGCTGTGTTCTGTATACATATGTATTAATGTCTTATTTACTTACTTACTTACTTGCTTACTTACTGTTAGTTACACTGTGTCTCAAAACAACGTCCCACCTTTGACTTACTGTAATCTTGACACACATTGTTCTTTTATGGTAATTTTTGGCACAGATGTTACCGAGAAAGTAGGCAGTCAAAATGTACTTTATTTTCCAACCTCACCTAACCAGTGCTTCTGCACTATCTGGGGAAACAGGAAATCGGGAAATTACATCTTTTCATTTAAATGCTGCATGTTTTTTACCAAAAACTCACAAAACGCATTTAAATATCACCTGGTTACAGCTGAACCACCCTTCACTGTCAAATCGATCAACTGCATGCACCAGACAGGAGCTAGGAAGGGAGTATAGCATCCTACTTTCTGTTACACACACGCTGTATGTTAACCAAGTCTGTCACTGTGTCAGTCACTGTGTAAAAGACGGGAGCTGTTCTTCGTCAAGCCTGAAGTCAATGGACAGTCTTAATGGCATATCTTACTATCTCAACAAATGTTAGATGCTGTCAGAAACATTACAAATGCCAATTTTATTTTTTTTCAGGAAGACAGCATTGTGCGTGCAACACAGTCCAACTGCTGAGTGAAGAATGTGATTTTCATGTTTCCCCATTTTGCCAGGTAGTGCAGAAGCACACGTTATTTGAGGTGGCACAGTAAGGCATCCTTTGATTGCCTACTTTATTGGTAATATTTCTGCCAAAAATTACCAAAATCCATTTATGTGTGTCAACATTATAGCAAGCCTAAGGTGGGACGTTTTTTGAGACATGGTGTAGTAAGTTGATTTAAAGGCGCCAGTTCTACGCCAGTGGCGCTTAGTGGTGATGTTTCAGGTATTGCAGTTGTGTTAAAAAGTTAACAGAACTGTTTAAAGTTTATGGAATTTATTTGCATATTAAAATAACTTTTTCATAAATATTACTGCAAAACTTCTCATCTTAATTACACAGAGCATATGATGCCTAAGAAGACAAAGATTGTCTTTATTGGACTCAGCCCAATGTAGAGTAAGTGAAAAAGAAGCCAGTTAAACAAAAACTGAAGGTGTTAGAAAATAGCAGTGCCACTAAGAAGTTGCAGCAGAGTTAGTTAGTTAGTTGGAGTTTAACGTCCCTTTTCAGCACAAATATGGCTATTTCAGAGACGAGTTGCAGCAGAGAAAATTCTAGAAACTTTTTTTGGCATACAGTAATTAGTATCAGGGTGTCTACAACTGCTGGAATTTGAAATCTTACTGGAATTTAACGGGTTCTCCTGGAAATTTTTAGCTAACGAAATGACAAAAGAGGCATCTAGTCATGTCGTGAACGTTAAGTTTCATTCCCGTGGTTCGGAAAGTGATGATGTTGACGATGTATATTTCATGCAGTATCTACATTTAGTGTGTAAACAGGATCACTGTGGGATTAATAACTCAGCCCAATAATTGGTAGCTAAAATCGGGTAAAGTCCATCGGGTAAATAGGATCACTGCGATCTTAGAATTAAAACATGTCCTGGAAATCTGGAAATTTGTTTGGTTGTATTGTAGACACTTTGTTTATTGTCCCGTTGAAGCAGTCTGATTGACGCCTGTGTGTGTAGGGACATGTTCTATGAACTAATACGTGAGTGGGAAGATCAGCACTTGACTGCTGGCTGGTCTGTCAGACAGTGTCAGGCAGAGAAGATACGCAGCCTTATCAGTCTCGGCAGAGACTCGCTGGCAAACTGTCTTCACCTCGCCAGGCTTTTTGTCCTTCAACTCATACAGGTATTGCTAATCATTCATGCCGTTGCCAAAACCTGTGTGATAGATTAGCAGGCAGGGATACTCATCTCTAAGGCACTTTAGGTGTGGCACCTGTTAATGAAATGAGGTATCACGCAGTTTCATCTGTCATCTGCACATTTAATCCATGAGTACTGAGTAGAATAAGCAATACCTGCCTTTACTTCTCAGCTACAGAATATAATTGCAGTTTTGCCGATAATTAGGGTAGGATGCTAAGCTGGCCTTGGTGGCTAGCTACATAACTAGAAAGTATACCTATGAATGGTCATCAGTCTCAATACTAACTGGTCTTGATGAATAATAACTTCTAACACCATGCCATTACCATTAGGCCAAACTGCCACACTGGTATTATTATCCATACCTTCAGTTATTAATACCTATGTGCTGGTGTAGCATGCAGAGCAGGCTATTGTGATTATGCCTATTTTTCAGCAGTATTCTAAAAGATAAATTGCAAGATACTTCATGAACTCTATGCATTTTGACCACCTAGCAGGGCAAAGCATGGAGTGCAGCATGGCAGTTTTGCCTTAACCTTTGCGTCTCCATTTTCCATGACCTCCATATCTACAGTTTTCCATCTACTTGTTATCTGTCAGTCACATATTACATTGAAACGTCTGAATTTATGATAACATTGTTCTCATAGTGTACTGCTGTTATCGTTGCAGTTTTTTGTACCGAATAACATGGAAAAATTCCAGTATGATCAGCCTTAGTGAGGACATTTTAAATAGGGTCCAAAAATTCACATTTTTTACAAAATGTGCCATATCTTGGTAACAGTCGATGATACATGGTGGCTATGAAAGTCTGAGAATGTGATGTATTGAACAGTTTCGTTACTGCTGGTGGATAGGAATGTGGATGAATGAGATGAATGGTTTAGTAACATGCAACAGTGAAAGTGTACATGTATTCTATCAAGTGCCACGACTTCACTTCGACCATTATGGTTGTTACATTATTACATTTCGCGTGAAATGTATATTGGTCACACACGTCTGTGTGTCTGTCTGTCCCGCACTACTGCACGGACTCGGATGTAACTTGGGGGAATGATAGGGAGTGCCCTCTAGTTGTGCACTATTGGGCGGATTTGCAATCGGTGCACAGGTTTTGTTGCTGTGACAACATACACAGATGCAAGCTTATACACTGCAAGTAAGTATAGTGCTGAACGTGATATGTCAGCAAGTGCTTGTACTCGGTAATGTGCCTGGTTGGAATTAGTTTGTGTAACAGACATACACTTGTTTAATAACCATTTCCACATGAACGTCGGAGTTTCTTCCTCCGCTTGTTACTTAACCGTGCATCTTCTCAGGACACTGTTCTTTCACAACATTTTACCGTGTCTTTCTCGGATGTTTCTGCAGTCTTATTCCTTTTACGTCCATCACTCTATGACCTCGGTTATTGGGAGCCGTAGAGAACATTTACTTACTTGCTTAAAACATTTGATCCAGTCACTATTGTACTTACTTTCAGCATGTCCAAACCATCTCTGTTCATTCATTGTAATGACTGATTCCATTTCCAACAGTTCTCTAAGCTCTGCATTTTTTTCTTTCTTGAAGAATTTGTCATGTGAATATGTTTTCTCGGTATGTCATAACGGTGACAGCTTGTGGTGTCAGATGTGCTGTAGCCGTGGCAGTGCTGCATCAGATGTCAATGACGCAGGCGAGCAATCAAATGAATTGAAACAGTTGAATCCAGACAAGCTCAAGCGGTACTTACATTTGACTATAACAAACTGTGTATAATAGCATGCAGAGTCGCATGCACTCTTTTAATGTCTGCTTTTCAATTGAACCTGAGTTAGGTGGTTAATCCCTGATGGCATACAAATGGCCCCTTAAAAGACTCCACTTGCCCCAGCAGGCCATACTGGATTGTAGTGGCCATAGTGAGCTGAAAATGCCACATACCTGACCATTAGTTTTGTGTAACGCAAGCCCCATGTGGGCCCGGGGGCCGGAGCACCCCGTTTCCCACTTTTTTCTCCCTTATCCATTCACTTCCCCATCTTTTATTTATGGCCGCCCTGCATGACAGATGTGGACATTATATTTTTTCCCTTTGATTTCTTTCTGTCTTTTTTTCCTCACCTAATCTCAGCAGTCGCAGATTGTATGTCTACCATACTTCGACACATGATGTGGCATTAGTGTGAATTTGGAATGCATGTCTGAAATGTGCTGCATGCGGTTTGCTGGAAATACAGGACGCTAAAAGTCACCATAAATTCGTCATTTGGGCACCATCGCACAACTTTGTCGGCCTGTATCTTCGCAACTAAGGCATGTATCGACAATCGGAAAAAAAGCTTGTTAAACACTAGTATCTCCTGCACATATGGTTAACTTCGGCCCATTATCGGCTGAGATCTGTTGGCGCATTTCGGGCACCCCAGCAAATTTAAAGGGATTTTGTGTGTTGGCTTCGTTTCTGCAGCGATGTCGCTCAATGGAGGCCAACCAAACTTTGCACGATGTTTGGCCGTCTCCTGGACTGGTACACTGTATAAACATTTTTGGCGGCTCTTGCCCTCTGATGGAATTTTGTCAGGTGCAAAATTCACTTTTCGTCCAAGTTTTGCGTTCTCCTATATTGGCATCGTCACTGCACGGCACTCCAGTAGCGGGCGTCAGCCAAATTGTGCAGCGTTGAGAAGAGAGTGCCACCTGTATTCGGCAGGGCAGCCGTCACATTGGGCATCGGCCCACATTAAAGTTTTTTTGTACTTTTCCCTTTTGTTATTCGCTTTATCTGTTTTCTTATTTTTCCATCCCTTCCCTTTCTACCCGAATAGTCCCACTCTGTTTCCAGGCCAGAGGTCGTAAGAGGTGACCGAACCTGGATTTAGTTTTTTTATGTTGATTTTTTGTTATCTGTATTTCTTAGTTAAGTATGCATGCTTATTTTTTGTTGTATTTGATTTTAGTTTAGTCTTGTGGTGTGATAGTTGTCTTCCCCTGTTGTAGGCACTAGTGTAATAATTTAAATGAGCCTCTCGATTCGTTTCCCTTTTTAGGTGGCTGATGAACAAAATGGCAGCCAGGGTTGACATTAATATATCACTAGTCTTCCTTCACTGAGTAAGGATAACTCTCCACCCCTGACCTTTCATTTCTAATGTAGCCATATTTGTGCTGAAAAGGGACATTAAACTCTAACTAACTTGTGTGATGCAAAATTTTTCCTCACTTTTTGAATTTTGCCAAAAGTTTTTGCCATCCCATCACCCACGTTTTTGTCCCTGCAAAAATGCCGCCACATGCCTCTTGTTTTGTGCAACCAAAAAGTCGTTTTTACCTCTTTTGCCTCCTATTCCCATAATTTGCTGCCAACTCCCTCCCCAGCAATACCTCAAATTTTCATATAAGCTGCAACAACTCAGGGGACTTGTTTAATGTTTGTGCACCATAACTTGAGCTGTGCCATTTATTGAATTGACTGTGCCAGCTATCAGAACAATGAAATTTTTTCCATAGATGTCTGCAAAAAATTTCCAACAACTGAAGATGTCTCGACATTATTCCAGCACAACATGGATGAGCCTGTATCATGTTTGTCGAAGAAGTCAGTTGCTGACTGACTACTGTCAGTATTGTTACTGTTTATAGGCATAACGTGAAAACAATTTTGAAATCAGCTGATAAGATTTTTCGAAACAAAAACCTCTGTGATGTGAGTTGACAGTTTCATTGTGGATTTGCTTTACTGATCATGAAATAATGCTGATATATTG
>Ga0056133_10000389_pt1 | contig 10556 bp, 7 predicted proteins | sample WorMetGr2BELIZE1_FD_67351 | JGI IMG/M metagenome (GOLD analysis project Ga0056133, IMG submission 67351) | Marine gutless worms symbiont microbial communities from Max Planck institute for Marine Microbiology, Germany - Inanidrilus... ... | reverse complement strand
GGAAAATTTAATGTGACAGTCGACTGCTTCTGCAGCCGGCCAGTTGGAATGCTGATCGACAGCATACGCGGAAATTATTGGCCACTGGGAACGTTGTTTAATGACATGTGGGAAAATCCCAACGTCATCCACCTTCAACATTGCCCCTTTGCATGAGGATCTGGACCCCATCTAGTACATCATTCCTGGGGCCCACCAAAGTCAGTGTCCATAATGGTATCGTGATCTGTTTAGCCACTTGCAGGGCTGAAGATTGTGACTGACAGACAGACCAACAGACCGCACTGCTTCGTCTGTAGCAGTAGAGTGCCTCTAGCCAGTGCTGTGATGCGGCCTAATAATACATTGAAGTGGAGAAGTGATTTCATTTATTTAATGTGTTGTTGTATTTCCTGGTGAAATTTATGGAGTTATCATTTGTAAAGTAGACTGTACAAAAGTACGCAAAAATCAGACAAATGGTCCACTTTATTCTGACTGGAATAAAAATCAACACGTAGATTGTAATGTTGAGTTGAACAGGTAAAAATTCAGGTTGAACGTATAACAATGCAGGGAGAATACGGTGACGTATCAGCTCGGAAAGAGTTGCGGAAGAGGCTGAATTGCCGATCATTTGACTGGTATCTGAAGAACATTTTTCCAGAACTTTTCATTCCTGGAGATGCAGTTGCCACAGGAGAGGCGAGTATTTCTTTCGTATTCTGCGTTTTTGATGCTTGTTGCTAGTTATGAGCTTAACTCTTACCTACTACCACTTCGGCTGTCGTTTAACAAAGCTTCTTTTCTGGAGTTCCTGGTTCAGCGTGGTTTCCTAAGGGGAACATTTGGCGATGAATGGAGCAGATGTTTTACAGGGCATGTGCTTTTCTGTTGCCCAACCAACAGTATCAGAGCACTGAACAGAACCCAGAGCACTGACATGGCATGGATCTTGGATGAGGGCTGTGATATGAGAAGACAGATGTTATGAGTCAAGTGTAGTAACATGTTCATTCTGTCAAATGTATTATTTTCATTCATAATTGTTTATATACTACTATTACTACGACTGTCGGTTTTTGTTATTATGCCCAGTGCCCTTCCTGTTGCCCAGCCAAGAGCACTTAAGGAAAATTGTTGATAGTAGCTGAACCTATGGTCAAGTGGGTATTCAGCTCGATGTAGGGCTTGCAGCCCTCACCTCTTGGCCAGGTTGTTAGCAATGATGATTGTCTGGGGGGTAAGAGGGAAAATTATCAGGTCTGTTCTGTGCATTATTGTGTACACCAATTGTGCACAGTGCAGTGCACACACATGAACAGACGTAACAGTTGTTTGTTGGTTAGATTTAGCTTTTCTGTGGTTATATTGTGTGTTACAGTTTATCTGAGTTAGATTTAATTTTTTGGGATTATTTTGTGTTCTAGTTTATTTGTGTATGTATATTTTTGTTGTGTTAGATTTAATTTCTTCGGTACTATGCCAAGAGATTGGCTAGCAAGAACAGCTCAAAAATGGCCTGTTTTGTGCGGAGTGTGAGGTAGAACTTTAACTCAGTCAATCAATCGTCTGTGACACTGCGGCATGATGAGTATCTTACTATTTAGATCTCTTGGCTGTAGTACCACACCACCACCACAACTGTTTTACGGCCCTTTTTCTGGTACCACCCGGGTGAGCTGGTGCCAGAAGAGAACTTCTGGACTTTATGGTGCAAGGGAAGATTAACAGAGGCAGGCACACATATGACCGACACATGGCGCGTTAAAAACTGCATAATAATAATAATAATAATAATCCGGCTTGGCACCACTCCATCCGGACTAACCTGTGCCCACCTCCACCATCCCACAATTTTTTTACAGGTCAGATGCCCTTTATTGCGGCCCAACCAACAGTGTCAAAGCACTGAAGGCAACTAGTGCATTCAAATTAGGGAGAAGATGCTAGAATTCTCCTCAACGGTGTTACCTGCACCGTCTCCGTACCATATCTCTTGGCTGTAGTAATATTCTGTTAATAGTTTATTAAAGTGTGCTTTAAAGTGGGACAGTTCAGTCTCTGAGTGCTCAGGTGTTTGAAATCAGTTAGTAGACATCCAAACAAACTACATGTATTTTGAAGTGGCATGTTGCTATGAATCTCAGAAGTTAACTTTGTCAGAGCACTGAAACAGACAGAAAGAAAAAACACTATAGAAATCCTGAATTAACTCTTCTTTGCTTTGCATTACTTATTAATGTAAGTAGACTTGCACTGGTGGTGACAGATACGGAACAAGGAGCTTGGTACATTCAGTGGCAGTAACAAACATCCAGCGTGCGTCGACAGTGCTGTCGACAAGAATGCCAACAACCAGCCTGTGAAACTGTGGCCGTGCCACAAACAGGGTGGCAACCAGGTATTGCCGTCCACCGTTTCTTAAGAACGCTGATCCTTTTATACTACATGGTGGAGTAAAGTGGACATAGTAAAGTCCTTCGTGTGCCACTGGGGCCCATAAGGTGACTCATAAGCTCTGTTTCTGTACCCCTCCGTGTATCTAGAGAATTATGATGATGATTTAACCATAGAGTGGTGGCCAGGTTGAGTGTCCTGTGTGGCTACTTATATAGTGAAATGGTTCCCTTTCCGATTCTGGTACTAATTGGCATGATGTATGAGTATAGCCAGAATGGAAATGGGGGGAAGGTTTTCATCTGAATTGTCAGTACCAGGTAAGTGACATGCTGGTTTGAGCGTGTGTCTAATGATACCGGCTTCATACATTTAGATGGCTCCGTATGCAAGCTTTGTGCTGCAGTCTGTAACTACATTGACTGTCTAAATGGCATCATCAGTGGCTGGCCTTGAGCAATGTCCGTGGTTCATATATAGCAAAACAACATTGTGTCACAAGTGGATGGTAGCAGCATGCCATTTATCATAGCCATCCATGGCTCCGGGTTGATGCATTGCAGCCATCCGTGCTATCCGCCTAATTACAGCGATTCCCAACCAGGAGTGGGATTCCTCCCTAGTGGGGAATTTCAGTGTTTCAGGAGGGTATTGGGACCACAGATTGGAATATTGGTCTTTTTGCAGGTTTAGCTCAACTAGTTTTTCAGTTGTTGTCTATCTGGGCCGAAGTATCAGCACTGTACTGATGTGATGCCTAGTGTCATGCAGTACGTAGGTGAGATGATCGACATGCCACACATGAATGATGAATAATGTAATGTTTTACTGCATAACGTCCCATGATGTTTGGAATGCATCTTTGTGTCAGTCGTGGAAAAGGGGAGAGTGACATTTTGAAAAGGGTGTGTGGAGCAAAAGGTTGATGTCCTAATATGATGGTGATGTTGGGATGAGATGTGCGGACTGCTGCCAGGGCTGGTAAATAGACTTGACACGGTGCATTGTCACGTCAGTAGCACGTAGTTATTGTGGATATGTTTCAGTTTTGGATGTTGAGTCCCGATGGCGAGATCCGGCGAGATGAGGGCTGCATTGACTACGCTGGGCAGTTTGTCATGATCTACCCCTGCCACGGCATGAAGGGCAACCAGGAGTGGATCTATGGACCGGTTTGTATACAGTTGTGTGTATTATTATTAACGATAGAGTGATGCGGAGCTGACGTGGTTATCTGTCTGTGGCAAGGTGCGAATGATTTGCATATGGTCCAGGCCACTGCCATCCTATCATCTCTTGCTTGCTTCATTACAATTCCAGATTGGTGTAACCTTTCTGGTGTCATCTTACACAGAAAAGAGGCTGTTAAATGAGTGTCTGTTATTGACAATAGAGAGATTCAGCATTGCCAATGCCATTGTGAAGCACCGATGGGGTGAAATTTGGCATGGAGGAGGGGGACCGTCAACTTAAAACCCCCATAACTCCTTGAGCAAATCCAATGAAATTTTAAGAGCTAATGCATCCTGAAACCGGGTTTGTTCGTTCGTTCTTTTCGGGCAGGAGCCCAGCATACTCTGGACTCCAGTGCATAGGCCGTCAGCAGGCCCAGTGCGCTTGCCCCTGAGAGAGAGGAGGGGAATTGGTTGGTATGTGCAGTGTGTGCACGATGTGCAGGAGAGGCGGGTTAGGTAGGCATGAGCAACTGGTCCGGTACTTGCTAATGCGCCCCGTCGAGGCATGGCTTACTGTCTGACTAGCCTGGCTGGAACTTATGCAGCGACAGCCCACCAGTGCTTATGCAGCACTGGCCCCGGCGGACGCTTATGCAGCGTTGCCAGAGGCTACTCACATCTTTCTGCTTGGGCCATGTCGGCACAGACGACATCTTGACGTTGCTAATTAAGATGCCGGCGACGGTCACAGAGTTTAGAGGACACCATCGAACCCTTTATTACCTGCCCGGGATTATCTCCCTGATCATCATGTGCATAGGAATTATTACAGAATAAATCTTTAGTAGGCGGACACGCCTTACCGGACCGAAGGTCGGATTGAACCTCCAAACAGCGGCGACCGCACGCGTCACGCTCTACCACACATGGCGTCTGAGTGACTTACTCACTGGAATACATCGGCAGGTACTGAAACGGGGTACAAACTTTGCAAATTTTGTGAAAATCGTGCAAGGGATACGCAACTGCGGGACGTTTATATTCCACATTTTGATCAAATCTCAGTAAAAATTTCAGTTTTGGGGTCCTATACCGATGGGGGTGAAATTTGGCTTTGGTCCCCTCCTCCAAGCCAAATTTCACCCCCATTGGTCCCCTCCCTGGTGTTGACAGCATTAGGGGTTTTGCGCATGCTGCCGGTTTTGCAGCGGCTCGGCGATGCTTGCGGTTTCTAGTTTGTCTGTCATGCAATCCGCACTGGACTCACCATTCGCTGACAGTGTTTCTTTGTCGACCATTAGTGTTGGCATTTGTGATTGAACTCAACTTGGATTTCAGCATTTTTAGGGAGAAGGAAGGCTTTGTCCAACTTACTGGTTGCCATTTGAAAATCATACTGTGTCAGTCCTCAACAGTTTTCCATTGGCGGAAGTAGCCAGACCAGAGCATCTGCGGAAAAGTACCTTCATTGAACGAAACTCGTTGTCGTAGTCGAACTCAGTTGTGTTGTGTGAATTTTTCAGGACAACACGTTGCGACATCGCAACACCAATCTCTGTCTGCAGATCAACGATGACGGCACCAAGCTGGACATGAAGCCATGCACCGGCATCGACCGCCAGATCTGGTACTGGAAACGGAAGCCGTTGTCGAATTCCAGTTTACCCCTGTCAACTCCTGCAGAGTTGAACCGGCATAGGTAGCCCCACAGTGTTCCAAAACTGACTTCTAGTGATACATATCAGATGACGACCAGTGTGTATTGTCATTCTTGGCTATACTTCTCATTATCACCTTTTCAGTGCAGGGTGGCATAATGAATTTTGTTAGGTTTTTCTAGCTGTGTGTCTGTGTGTCAGTGTCTGGCAGCAGAATTATCCCAAAAGAACTTGCAGCTGGATTTTAATAAAGTGTGGGTGAGTAGGGGTTCTCTGCCACTTTTTCGGTCACAAGCAGAGCCATAAGTATTTTTGATGTCAGAATTATTTCGAAATGTCTGAGTGGATTGAACTGATTTTTGGAATGAGAGCATTGGCTAGGATGTCATATTATAAGCGGGTGGCACTGCCAAAAGCTTCAGCTCATTGTAAACATAAACCTAAGCTCTGACATAAGGAAATTAGTAATTTCTTCTGAATGTAGGAATTTATTTGGCTTGCCTTCTAGTTTTTGCTAATGGTAAAAAAATTGTTTTTTGCCAACTTTGTAAGTATAATATCCTTGCATTTATTCATTGTGTGACCTTTGTCGGCACGGTTTTTGCACAAAACATGTTTCGATTCTACAGCCAGTTCCATTCGGTAGACTGAGCTTCATATTAATTCCAATGTCTTGATCTGACTTCACATATGTATTATGAACACACGGTGCCGGATGTAAATAAATAGCTAATGTGTGTAAAGTTTTTTGTCTATTCTGTGATCACGTGCCATATGCTGTGCTAGAATTAATCTGTCTGTTCTGCCATTGGGAGCAGCTGGCTAACCCAGTTTCACCTTGAAAATGGTCATTAAAATGATACATAGCCTGTGTATGTGTGCTTTTGTTGTGTTAGATTTAGTTCCTTCAGTACTATGCCGAGAGATTGGCTAGGAAGAAGATCTCCGAAATGACCTATTTTGTGTTGAGTGGGACGTAAAACATTAATTCAGTCAATCGATACATAACCTGTGTATGTGTGTGTGTGCTGCTGAATGTGCAGTAATGTATTGCTAACTATAGGAACATTTTGAGATCTGATAATGCAGCTGACCAAGATTTTCCGACTGTAAGGTATAAAATAAATCCATTGGCTTCTTAATCTACAGATTCGTTTTCATAGGCAGTGTGACACCATAAAGACGGTAATTATAACGGTCGAAGTTTTTGTCTGTTATTCCCACTGTGAGTAGGATGACTCAGAATATTGTGGATTGACTTTACTATTGTTTATGCTGGATGACCAACTTGTCTAGAAAACTTCGAAATGTAAGAGAGTTTAACAGGTGTCGGGGAAATGTCAGGAAATTTACCAGAAGTCATGGAAGTGTCGGGGAATAAATCTTGTCGGGCAAAACTGTTTATTGCTAACTTCAAGTTTGGCACTACACCAGTGTTTACTAGACTGTTGCACGCTGCCTTGCGTTGGCTCATAAGGATTTTGCTTTTTGTTAAGTCATCCCAAACATTTGTGTAGAATATGCGCTCACATTAATGTTGTACTGATAGCACTGACAGTGACACGACGTGAGTAGGCATGCCATGAAATCAGAGAAATGTCAGAGAATTTTATAGCCACGCTTACTTCCACTGAGCACACCTCTCTGTACGACTCCATTTTCACACATAGTTCGTCATCGCTGTCGTCATTTTCACCATCCATCCCTCCTACTCTTTTCCACTCCTTTCCGCAAATCATTTTCAACATAGACTACTGTAACTCAGCCCAACGGACTGCCTTCATAGACTGCTTTCTTTGCTCGTTGATTTTTCTATTTTGTGTTTCTTTTCGTTTTTTTGACCACGTGCAATAGACTAAGTTGACTACAATTCTTGAGTGCACATTAAGTATCACACGGATGCTTGTTTGCATCACTAAACTCTACATTCACCAGGTGCCGTCTTTGTGAGATCTGAACTGTGTAACTTTTGGTTATGACGATGAATTTGGTAGTGAATCAACATGGTATGTTCTTAAGTAAGGGCCAATGAAATATGTTTATTCTTGTTGGTGTAAGCCCGACTTGACTGTTTTTTTAATTGTAGCTCACATATCTTTGTCACATAAGTCGAATTCATTCACAGTTTGGTCAATAAGTGATACCTCTATTACGCCAACCAAATGTTACTGTAGTACAGAATATACTAATGGTAACTTTTCTAACAATTATTTATTCTGTTTAATGATTAAAAAATCTAATTCACTTTTATTACTTTTTTGTTTGTCCATCTTGCTGTGAAAAGCTTTCAAACTGTGTGTAACAAAATAATTATTTAACAGCTGAACTAACTGCTAATTAAGCAGCTACAGTAGTGTTGACTATATTGAATTGAATTAATAGGCCTGGAATTAGAATAGTAAAACTTCTGCCATGCTTACTGGAGGTTATTGGTACTGACAGTGCCCATTGCCCAAGGTTCGTTTTTAATACAGATGTAGTCCCAGTTCAGTTCCTGACAGCTCCTTGTATTTGCTCCCCAGAACTGGATTTTACAGCTTAAGAGTCAACTGTAATCATTGTGACAAAGTCCATTGTAATCATATCAGCTGAGGTTACTGGTCTGATGCTGTGCAGGAAAGTGCACTAGTTGCGATGAATGGAATCCATCTGGGGTTTATTGTAGCAGCTTGATTACTATTACCTGTACTGATAATGTCGAACATATCAGTAATATAAACTTAGCTGCAGAAATCGATAAATTTATATACAAGTATGTAAATTTAACACTTTCTGCTGTTGTTGCTGTTCTTTGATCAGATTCCACATTGATGCCATCTGAAGGAGCATTACTGTGAAATTAGGAAGTTGTAGCAGTATTAGCATGGTGGTGAATCTGGTAATAAGTGTCCTCCCAATTCCATCAAACCAGAAACAAGCACGGCAATATGTTTTTAAATATAATACGACTGGTGTGCAAATCCAAACAAAACAATGGGCCCTACGAATGAGGTGCCACAGACACCTCGTTGGTAGGGCCGGCTGTTTTGTTTGGATTTGCATACCAGCCCTCATGTTTAAAAACATAATTGCTGTGCTTGTTTCTGGTTTGATGGAATTGAACAACAAGGTAGCAATTTTCCAGTTGATATCATACAGCTGCATGCATCCAGTGAATGTTATGTCCCACTTACTAATGATCTAGTTATTTTTTTAGAATTGTTTAGTGTTTAATTGTTGTTGTGATTGAAAAAGTGACAGTTTTGTGATTGTGCTGTTAAATGTTGATGTTGCATGTATCGATAAGACCACTGTCACATGCAGTGTGTATCTCTACAGCATTTTGGTGTGCAATATGTTCTAGTGTTTTTGTGGCCTTTTGTAACTTGGAATTGATATGGTGGCACTTTTTATGCATGACTGATGGATTGAGTCGGCGAGCAGGTGCCTGGACTTTGCTTATGAACTTGTTCATTGCCAAGACTCTTCTTCCATTCACAGCTACCTGGATTCTTGCTTAATACTTAGAAATGTTCTTACTTAGGTATTTATCTTGCATTATATCCCTACTGACATAACTTTCTGTTAGGGTGCGCGCACACTAGTACGAATGAATTTGTATGAATAAATTTTGACACATTCGTATGAACTGAGTAATTACACTTATGTGAATGGAAACGTTATGACGGTCAAGGACATGTTATGTTTACGATATGACGTCAGTATAAACGTAAATAACGCTGCAAGTATTTGTATAAACTCCATGCTTATTTGTACAAATGATACTTTTCAATTCGTATGAGTGTGCATAAGCACATAGCATTTCTGCTGTTGCATTTCTGCTGTTGTTGGTTTGTGCAAATGCATCCAAATTCATTCATACAAATTCATTCGTAGTAGTGTGCATGCACCCTTACAGTACTGATGCTGAATAGCCACCATAAAGGGAGCAGTGCCCCTTCTGTCAGGAGTCTGGTGGTGGATGAAGAAAGGATGAGGCCAGACTACTGGTTAGGGTCGGTGCTTTTTGTTTCTTTCAGTGCTGTGACACTGATGGTTGGATGTCAGTAAGGACGTCTGCCCATAAAACCTGTTCCTCTGATCCCAGAGGTTATCTTCCACAACAGATGAATGAGGAGGACCTGAGGGGGAACTGGTTGGCCCAGTATCACCTAGAAAAAGGGCCATTAAATGGGATAAATGTAAGCAGTAGTAACATACCTTTCTGTCGTTTCTTGTACCGGTGTGACCAGTGGCCAGTGGACAGTTATATTAGGTCGGATTTGCATACAGAGCGTGAAGTCTGGTGTTACAGGTGAGTGTTGATGTACTGTTATGGTTTATGCCCAAATGATGGTGATGTATGGTGTTGGTTTTTGGGCTGATTGGTCTGTCGAGTCACAGCGTTCAAATACATGTCTGCTTGTTCTTAGATGCGTGCACATAATTTGACTTATCTTGTTGAACACAACGTAGCAGTGGATATTTATTATTAGCTAGTGTATTGGTAGTATTAACAATAATATTGTTGTTATTATTATCATTATTATTATTATTATAACTGGTATTGACCTTATGTGATTAGTTGATTCTGTTTTGTATGTTTTCTAAATAATGTGTCCGTGATAGATTGTCAGGTATGACTGTGGTTGTCGCTAGTATCTCTTTTCCGCTGTCGTTAATAACGGATTAATGTGAAACTGTCACTGACGGTAGCCTGCTTTGTGATGTGTCATTTTTATCATTATATCTGCACCATATGTCGCATTTTTCACCTATGTTGTGTGTGTGCGTGCGTGCGTATTGGTGAAATGTGATGGATTGCAGAAAGTACTTTGGCTTATGTGGAATGTGTTGAGACGGTTTCCTTGCAAATTGGAGCATCAGCGTCACGTACAGATGTTACCTGTAATTGTCTGAAATGTAAACAACTTGCAGTTGTATTTATTGAGTGATTGTTATTGTGTAATGTGAAAACAGTGTAACGATCCGTGTCCCTTATTTGCTGGCATTGGTTGCTGACAGCAAAGACAGTCTCTCACTGTCACCTTTGGCCACCAACCAACATGCATGCTGTAATTTCACACTTTATGAAGCTGATGTCGTAGAATCCACAGCCGCAACACAACACATAACAACACATACACCTAATGTGACACAATGCGTCAACTCCTGACGTCAGGTAATAAAGACATAACGAGTGGGTAGAAGTGTGGAGCGGAACACTTGAAGAAGAGGGAACCAGTCAGTTCGTCACACGGTCAACTCATCACACCGTAAAATTGTGTGAGGAGTTGACTGTTGTGTCTATCGGTGTTGTGACGAGTTGACCCTCCTTTTTGACCTCGCATTCGCATTCCAGAGC
>Ga0056133_10000388_pt1 | contig 10567 bp, 6 predicted proteins | sample WorMetGr2BELIZE1_FD_67351 | JGI IMG/M metagenome (GOLD analysis project Ga0056133, IMG submission 67351) | Marine gutless worms symbiont microbial communities from Max Planck institute for Marine Microbiology, Germany - Inanidrilus... ... | reverse complement strand
GCTGCGTTCAAGACCGACTGGAGCTGACGTAGCAGGTAAGCCGGCAGGCCGACCAACACGCTATTTCCGTAGTCCAGTCGGGAGTGGACCAAAGCGACCACCAATATCTGGAGTGTGGCTGTCGGCACCAAGTGACGGATTTGACGCAGCTGACGCAACGAGGCGAAACATCGCGATACACTACGTTTGACGCGTATGCTAAATGTTCATTTGTGCAAATTTTCAGAATAAATAAATAAATAAATTATTTTAAAAATTTGCCATGATATATATGTCGCAACAATTAAGTGTGTAAACAGACTCACGAAATAAAGTGACAGCGTTTATTACATAATGAGCACGAGCCACGATGAACTGAATACTTGCATCAAATTCAACTGACAGCCCAGCCACAATAGTGTATTTACAATCACAAGCATCAACTGAAATTTAACTAGCCACAATTAAGTGCAAAACGTAAGCACTAAATGATAGCCCACTTTGAGGCACAACAGCAGCACGCTGCCACACTAAGGATATAAGCACATCACAATTGACATTAAACTAAGTACTTACACACAATAATCGAAAAACTATCTGATCAGCATTAATTTATACTACACATTACCGCCTGCAAGGTTTAGTATGTTTTATGTTTTCCCGGATATGCAGAAAAACTGACTATGAAAGCCTTTGAATTCTCTGCAAATACTTCTTCCACATTTTAACACATCCAAAAGCACACAATTCAGATCCTGGCTTTTGCTGTTAGGATTCATCAGAAATGAAAGGAAAGGGCAAATAACATAACATTTCTACACAGCAAGACAAACCATAAAATGGCACAGAATCACAAGACAATTACCATATAACAGACAATTACAAACACAGAAACGTGCAGGGCTCCAATGAAAAAGTGTACATTTAACACAAAACCTATGATATCACTGCAAATATAACTGCAGTAACAATAAGTGTATGAATTATGAAACGGCGTGCAACAGAAGCAATGCCATCTGTGTCGGTTGCACACTGGCAACGCCATCCATCATGCAATGCAATAGCAATGCAATACAACCGCACGTGCCATGCTCATGAGACTGTGATTTATGCCCACGAGGCTGCGATTGTAATGCTCCATACCAGTTACTCTTGCTACTTAATCTGCTCACATGCAGGCAAATAACTGTAAACAACTTACAAAAAATACTGTTACTTCAACGCAACCAACATTTTTACCTTTTGACATTTCGGTCTCTATCAGAGACCTTCATCGGAAGAAGTATGTTCAATTCCTCTTCCGGTTCTTGCCACGATAGTGATGCAACGTGGCAAGATATCGGTCGAGCTACACGCTGAGCCACATGTACGACCGATTTCTTGCCATGTAGCATCACTATCGTGGCAAGAACCGGAAGAGGAATTGAACAAACTTCTTCCGATGAAGGTCTCTGATAGAGACCGAAACATCAAAAGGTAAAAATGTTGGTTGTGTTGAAGTAACAGTATTTTTTGTAATAATTAACCAACCGAAGAATATGTTTCATGTAAACAACTTAGTTTTGTGTTGCATAATTGGCAGAGAATATTGTCCATTATTCTTTCTTCTGGTACATGGAGAATAGGTATGACAGTGGATCATTACGAGATGGCTGATCTACTGCTAGTAATTTTGAGTTATTGGCAGGTACAGATTAGTACCACACTACCACTACGCAGTGCAGAGGAAACGGGCAGCACAACTGCATTATGCGAAACAGGCAGCACTTGTCAATATATATGTAAAACAACATCACCGAAGCCTACATTCCACAGATAGGTCAACTAAGTCACAAAAACCACACAGCATCACGTACGTGTACAGACGTATTGAACTATGATGAAATCACTTACTGTGTGTACTGAACAATGGGCAAATTTCATGTTAGACGACTAACTTGACCATTTACATACTTGAACAACACAACATTAGTGTATAACATGTTCTAACAAAATGCAAATGAAACAGCATTACATACACTGCAAAAAACTATACTTTTTGCTGATTTTAATTTAAACAATTACTGTCATTATATGTTATATCAAACTGCAAAGATGGGAGTATTTTAAAATCAGACACAAAATTTGGTATTATCCAATAATGCAGACTAACCACAGTAAACTCATATTCAAGACATTAATGACCATTCCTGAATTAGCTGGATGCCCGTTGCCCCCTTGATTTTCTTCTTCTACTTATACTAAACACAGATCTGTCGGATAACTGGCGCAAATCCACATACACATGCACGTGCTGATACTACAACAAACTTATAAACTTCTTACAGAGTAAAGTGTAGATGTATTAATAGTGTGCTCGACTACGTCACAATAAAACACGATACACACATAATGTGATAAAGTTTCTCAATGTACACTTATGATATTAATTGTTTGCTCAGCACTAATTACAAATAAAATACAACACCAAATGTGCAACAGAAGCATGTGCATGCAAAAACAAAATTCACGAAAACGTCACAAAATAATAACACATCAACAAAAACAAATAAAATATCTGTACTGAACAACACAACATTAAACAACCAGAAAGTGCTTGGAGAGCAAAAACCTCTGCAAAGCCTGAAAGAAATTCCCACGTTAAGAAGAAGTCATTAAGTACTTATTTACTTACATACCAAATTACATTTACAGACGTCAGTTACATTATTTTACCTGCTGATCAATACCGGGGCACTGCTAGGTATAAAAAGTGGGGGAGGAGAAAAGGCTCAGTTGAGTGACTGAAAGCCACAAGGGGAGTGGTTTTTGGGAAGGTGTCTTCCCTCATAGGTTCTGGGAAAGGGACTGTGGCCCTTCTCAAGAAAAAATCAAAGTTTCCTTTTGAAATGGAGTGTTTCGGTGCATTTTCAGTGGCAATAACCATTCACTTGAATTTCACACTGTCACGAGCGACCCTAAATAGTAGGAAAATTCTAACAAGTCAATAGACGGCCACTTTGGAGTCTACGTGGGGAAGCGGCAAGCTTCATGCCTGAGTGGCCCTTGTCACCCCCATAAAGTCATCAATCTGCATCAATCTCAGGAACACATTATGGCAAAAGTGGGGTGGATGTGACCACCTCAGTTTACACCGTGGTGAAAACCAAACAAAATTCAAAACTTTCAGACACACCTGGCCTCCATATGTGTTTGCAGTCACCAGGATTTTCTGACATAACAAGCCATACAAAATGATAAGAACATCACTCACATGACTTCAGCAGTTTTGGCTCTACACGCAGGAACAAAAAAGGAAGGGCGCAAACCCCCTAATGTTGGAATATCAACTTTGAAGTCCAACTGACTGTTCCAAGTATCAAGGTTAACTCCTTCCCCAATTCTGTCATTTCAGATAAATAAAAAGACATGAATGACATGCCACTAACATCTTATAACCTCAAATTCTAAGGAGGTAATTAACAACAGTAAGTGCTGTAAACTGAACTGTGGAGGAACTGGATAGATAGACAGCTTAATCATACCTAACAACATCAAAACACATTCTTCTTCACGCAAAATTGACAACAACACCAGAGAATATGTCATGCAACATTTTTCCACATTTATATTTCAAAAACTTGCAAGGTTGGTTGGTTAGAACTTACAGCATTTCAACCCAAAATATGTTATACTACAGTCATATTGCAACTTTAGCACTATAAGTTATCATACAAACTGACAGTTTTGATAAATCTAAAATATTTTTGCAAGATGAGTGTTAGCATGAGGACACTATTTATGTTCAGAAACAGAAACTGGCAAATAAAACTTCTCCATGTTGTAAAGTTATGGATGTGACACACAAATGTGTCACATACTTTTAAATGCAACAAATGGCAAGTCACATACCTAGTGATGTAGTATTATGAGGTCAATCTCTTTTAGCACATCTGCATAACTCTCAGGATTATTATAATAAAGCAAGTTGACGAAAAATCATCATGTAAACAGCAAGAACACTAAACTTTAAAGAGGCTTTAAAGTTAACTATACAACAAATAAGCAGCATTTAAACACAGAATAACACCAAGAAATTCTCGAGATAGGGGATACAGACTTTGCATCACTTCGAACAACAGCATCTGCTTGAAGAGCAGCTAACATAATGGAATACTTTTGTATAGACACTTTCTTTTTTGTAGGTAATACTACATAAATCTTACTTGTTTTCCTGTCCAAACTGGCACATCTGAGGACTTTTATTTTGCACTATACAAATGTGCCCATTATTGTTATTAGTAGTATTATTAATGTTATTAGTAGTATTATTAATATAAATCAGTAATAACAAAATCTAAAGTTCTAATCCACACTTACAAATAAAATTTACCTAGATAAACAAAACAGATTCACAATATTTGGCAGAGCTTTAACATCTGTCATGTCTCCAACACAAACAAAAAAATGGTTATATTGGAAGGAACGAGATTGTCAATTCTCCATCCACTGAGTACTGTACAAATAAGAAATCAACAAACATAACATAAACATTCAGCAGCAGTATCTGATCGATTCACAAATGTCACATGCATACAACAAAATTCCAACAAAATGCAAAATCACAAATATCATACAGAAAATCATATCATGCAGAAAATACTGCAGCATCTGACAAATATGTCGTACTATTCAATGCAGAAGTAAATGTACCATAATAAAACGAACCATTCTTCACTTGATATACTGGCTGGGTAAGATTTAACAGCACTTTTTAAAAACATAATTTAGGTCCTTTCACACCTTTATGGTTATAATTTATCATACACTAATAACTACACAAATCACAATTACCACAAACCTATGTCATTAACTGTGCTACTCTGATTAATTAACAGAGCAGCTGCAGCTCAGCTGTGAACATGATAGACCCTCAACTGAACAATGTCGGTTTGGAGTTTGATTCTTACCAAAACCTGTACAAGTCAATGGTGGTGTCAGGCACATAACTCAGCCAAAATTACTCCGATGCTGCAAAGGTCTAACTTACAGCGGGCACAATCAAGCCCATAAACAGGGTAGTGTACAACATTAAAAGACATAATAATCTCTCATCATTAGTTACAAACTCAAGAAAACGTTATCTGCTGTTCAGAAATACTACTATTAACAAGTGGTCAAAGTAATTTGACATAAGGCCGCATCGTTGCCACAGATGGATGGTTCAATGGTATTCGACAGGTTGACATGATGGCACATTGGCACAACCTGGCGAATATGATTGAACTTGTGCTTCCTTCAGCCAACCCAAGTCCACAAGCGAAACCGTAATTTTCACGTCAGAGTGTCATCGGGCACCCCTTTCCTTCTCCCTCAAAATTACCCTTCCCACGGGGGATCTGTACCCCATCTAACATGTAGTTCCTTGAATCCACCCGACTCAGCATCCCAAACAGCAACTTGACTGGTCCAGCCATTTTTTTCACAGCTCACGGCAGAAAGTCCCTATACTTTACTATGGGCCCTTTCCCCAAACTGTCCTTTCCGATGGGGGATCTGGACCCTCATCTAATACACAATTCCTTGGGCCCATCCAATCCCATAACCCAAATGGCATCTTGATCAGTTCAGCCGTTTTTGCAGGTCTCACAATTGTGACAGAGAGACAGACCACACCACTCCAGTGTGTAACAAAAGGCCCCATCAACGTATATAGTACTGTGATGCAGCCTAACAATAGTCATAGCTATTCCCACCGTTCACCAAATTGATACAATGAATCCAGACTTAGTACCAGTTGGCCATCAACCCTTGGGCCAAGCCAATCAACTTGAGCTACTACCATCCACACCCACTATCACCATTTATTATTATTACTCAGCTGGAAAAGTGTACTGATTTACTGTCCCACAGAGGGAAGGAGGCAGAGTCAACCTAGGCACTGCAGCATATAGCCAAGGTTGTGTATCACAGTGGATCTCATGATAAACACAACGACTATTGGTAGGACCTCACATATCGCAGTCAGGCTAGACCACTGCAACCTGTATAAGTGTACCGAGTGCAGCAAGTCTGGTTATCAGTACTGCAAAACAGCTAACTTGCTGGCACACAATTTCTACTTAATAAATGACAGTGAACACATCTGAATCTACAATGCTATGGTGTCACAAACTGGATGCCATTAACAAAAAAAACAACGGGGTGACATGAATCACGGAAACAACAGAGTAGTCAACTGTTGCTTCACTTTCAACAAAGACTATCACAAGACGCCTACAGAGTTGGCGACAGACCGACACAGTTGTAACTCATAAATATAGTAATGTCAAAAAATGCATCCCCATGACAATCTCCTGAACAAGCTCAAACAAGCAACAGACTCCAGACAACATGATACATAGGCTGACAGTGATGTAATTTCTTCATACCATATCTATGCCAGCTGTTTTCCACCACGATGTGGGCAAGCTCTGCGAAATGTTTATCACTTTCTTAGTACGACAGTGATAATACGGACATGTTCTTAAACCAACCGATTCAATTTTACTTGAATAACATGACAAATCTTCACCACGAAGCTTCACACAGTACACCACATTGTCCCACAACATAGAGTAGAGTGACATCACAGTAGTCTGTGGTCACAGTATGATCTCTATGTATACAGTACAACAGGACATTTGTGAACAGTCAACACAAACGTTCAACACTGACAACCTATACTTTACAAGAACTGACAACTGGGCCGTAAATGATTTCCTATGTCTCCCATCCGTCAACTCTCACCAGGGCACTAAATGGCTACATAATAAACAAAGCTTTGCAGATATTACACACGACGTCACACACCATAACGCAGTGATGCCACAACGACAAAACACAACAGTAAACCACAGATAGACAAGTTACGCAACACAGAACCAGAACACAAAAGTCACACGAGATACACCTTAGTACGGCTAGTTTGTACAAGAACAGGCGTTCCACTGCAGCGTACATCACAACAGTGACGCCAAAATCCTCTAAATGTCAATACCAATAATAAAGTCCACCTCTCAAACCAGACACGCACAATGTCACAAACATGGCTAAAGACACACACACGGGTGAGCATACATACACATTCACGTGCACATGTATTACTCCCGACACCACGGAAAACTTTCATCAGTAATCAGTATGATATATAATCCGCCGAAAGGGCGAGAACAATTATCATGGTACCGAAACTATCCGAATTCTACGGCAGACTAAAGGAGGGCAATGGAAGCATATCTGGAAATACACAGCCAAGAGAAAAAAAACAGGAAGGCGCTGTGAAGCGTGCATATGTTAAAATGACACAGAACATGTATCAAGGCACATTGTTCATTGTAGAGACACGCACAAACTCTCACAGGTTACCTAGTATCACTGGTGCTATTATTATTATTATTACACATGTTACAGCTGGCTACAGCAACCTACGTAAAACAGTGAACGCTTGATCATGCCTAAGGAAACTTAACTGGGTCCATTTAGAACTGCACGGCTATTTGTGACTCCAGAATACGAACTGACTAAACTTGTGTCAGGACATCTGGTTGGTTGGTTGGGGTTTAACGGCACTTTTAACACAGAATAGGTCATATCGTGCCTGTAAGTTTGTAGGTATATTTCACAGTAAATTAGGACATCTCTCTCCTTTCATCGGCACTTTCCAATACATCTGTCTACAACCTGTCAGTCTGTGAAAAGGTGCATGCAAAATAGTTGAGAATAGCACAGCTGAATGCATTGGTTCAAGACCAGCAGTACTAATGAAGAGAAAGGTTATGGACATCAAAACCCCATACACAATCAAAGGAGTAAAGTGGATTATGCATTTTCTGCATTATTACTCGGCCACCAACGTATGTGATATGATAATTTACAGTATAAAGGCAGCATAACTGCAGTCTGTATCATACAAACTGACAACCAGCACCCCAATGGGCACTTCACAATGCTGCTGTAAGATCATTGTGTTCACTATTTTAAACATACACTAATATATTCTCGCAATTAAATCACAAATTAGTGTCTGGATCCCTCACTCCACACATTCATCTGCAGTTCATATGTACAGTGTGTTTAGAAAAAAGTTTTTTTAAAGCAAAATTAACCAACATGAATGAAACTTTCAGACAAAATAGCTGACATAATGTGGATTCTGTGTATCTGAAAAGTTGTCAAATACTTCAACATACTTTGCTCAAGGCAACATACATGTAACGAGGATGTCAGTAGTGTTGGTTGGGATTCTACCAATGAGCACAAACAATTCACTGACTGCTTCAAATGAATAAAAACAACTGGCCAAAGTAATTTGACAAAATGTCTGCATCACCGCTGCACACTGATGGTTTAATCATACCAATGTGCACCCCCATGTAACATATGCTTCACTGGGCCCATCGGTGTCCACAACCCAAATGGCATCTCGCTCGGTTCAGCCACGTTTGCACAGCTCACAGCGGAGTGTCAACGGGCATGCCCGGGCAATACCCTTTCCCCCAAAATTGCCCGTTCACATGGGATCTAATACGTGGTTCCTTGAGGCAACCTGAGTTCGCAACCAAAATGGCATCTCGATCGGTTCACCGTCTTTGCATAGCTCATAGCAGTGTTGTCTGACATGCCCAGCCATGTCCTTCCCCAAAAATTGCCCTTTCACATGGGACGATCTGGATCCCAATGTGAAACATGGTTCCTTGAGCCCGCGCACGCCCACAACACAAATGGCATCTCGATTGGCTAAGTTATTTTTACAGGGCTCACGACTGTGACAGACCAACAGAGAGACCACGCTACTCAGTCTGTAACAATAGGCCACTTCTATGTACATAGTACCGCGATGCAGCCTAAAAATGGAGAAAAACGCTTGCTGAATACAAAATTTTGACAGACCAAAGACACTGAATGAGAAAATCAGTGGCACTCTACTTTGTCAATTTTTGTAGCTGTGCAAGCAATGCATGGTTGACTATAACCCAGACTTGTCAACACTATAACTGCCATCATTCTTTCTGATTAGTGTCCTTACTCCATCAATACTCAATCCTCTGTCACACAGTATCTTCATCAAGCATATTGCTCTATACTTTTTACTCCATTACTAACATTTACTGAATGCTCATCTTCAATGATGAATCCCACCGCTGCAGCAACGCTAAGTGATGACCTCATTATATCGCCAGCAGCAAAATAATCAGACAATCTAATTTCATAAATCAACATTCCTTCAACGATATTGTTCAAAACTTTCACATACATTAGTTACTTCTCCTAGGAGCTATGCAAGAAAAGTATCTGAAACAAATATGATTGTGCACTAAGTAAGGAACTAAACAATCCACACAAAAACATCTGTATACGCCTATTAAAAATGAAACCCCAGCCTGAGGGTTTACCCGGTACCGATAAAAACTTGTATCTATGTACATACAGAGAACAGAAACCAACTAGGATACAAATAACACTGTAAACATATAAATAGGTTGCACACAAATGCACACACACACACACATGCGCACACAGTGGGTGGCCCAGAGGCCAAGCAGATTACGGTCCAAAACGTTCAGTAATCAGCAGCATGAGTTTCTTCTTTCCCTTGTAGACGAGTTTCATGTTGTCAACAAGCTGAGCAAATCTTACTGGTCCATCGGCAGCCAGTCGAAACGTGTCCCTCGCCTGAACGAGAAATTCAATGAAGTCCGCGTAGTGCCGAGGGCTGATGTGAGCCAGTCGGGCATGGGCCGCACTGACGTAGGCCGCCAGCGCTGCACTCAGAAGTGACGCGAGCGGCGGCCGGTCGTATGACAGTGGAGCCGCGGCGGTTTTTCCCTCACCGGGCGCGGCGCAGCGTCGGAGAACGTCCGACAGCACAGTCGCGCAGTGAACGTTCTCGATCAGTGCGGCCAGCATGCTTGCGAGTTCATCGGCACCGACGGAGCGAGCCAGAGAGCAGGCCCATCGAACGTCGGCGAGCGCTGGGTGTGCATCCTGCCCAGCGGCCACGCTCAGTCCGCGCATTGCAAGCAGAGCTGCACGGTGCGCGCGGCGTGGATGACCGCGGCGTTCGAGGTACCGCGCAATGGCAAACAGCTGTGTTGGCGTCATTGTGCCGCGGCTGGCGGCCGCCGCCACGATGTGGTACGTACTGTCAAACGCGGCGGCACTGGTTTCACACAACGCTAGCGCACTGAGGGCACAGCTGGCGGCATCTTTCGTCACGCACTGCATCGCCAGCGTGCGCGCACACGCCGCCAGCTCCTCCTGACGAACAAAGTCCAGATCCAAGTGCACTAACGTTGCCGGGGAAACGATTGTCATGGCAACGGTGGCTGCAAATCACACATAAACCACACATCGTTATTGCAGTCGTAAACAAAAGTTCCATCAGCAAGCATTTTAAGTAGACAACACACACAACTACAAATGTGGGCCAATGCCCAACGTCATGGTCGCCCTGCCGAACATAGGTGGCGCCCTCTGTTCAACGCCACAAAGTTTGGCTGACGCCCACTACTAGATGCCGTGCAGTAACGCTGCCAAGATGCGAAACCAGTTGAAATTTGCAGGGGTA
>Ga0056133_10000387_pt1 | contig 10572 bp, 5 predicted proteins | sample WorMetGr2BELIZE1_FD_67351 | JGI IMG/M metagenome (GOLD analysis project Ga0056133, IMG submission 67351) | Marine gutless worms symbiont microbial communities from Max Planck institute for Marine Microbiology, Germany - Inanidrilus... ... | reverse complement strand
CATTATTACAGTCATTATTGTTGCTGTTGTATTTTGCTGATTGTTGTATAATAATAATATTTTACCCTAGACAGAGCCTGTTTTCTGCACACACGCATACAACTCATAACAAGCTACTTAGCACAGGCTAAACATTTCTTGTAATATCATATCTATTCAGCACAATTCATATCATGTATCAATGCGTAGTACATTAGGCTGGTCCTCAACAGTGTACACCAAAACTATAAAGAGCACTTTCTCAAAGTGCTTGTCGCTAAAATAGTTTGCCATGATTAGAAAATGACTGCTACTAGTATATATACGGTAGCTTGCCAGCTATGTTATAGGCAAGTGCTTTTTGCAAATACGCCTACGTCTTCTTCCAAAAGAAAACAGGCGATAACACAAACCGGAGTCTGTTTGCATAAGAAGCTGTCTGGAACATAGAGTGTTTTAGGGTCGTACTGCGGGTCATCGGGGTTTCGTTTCTGTGCATCACGGATTCTGTCCGGCTGCAGGAACTCAAAGTGAAGATGCGGAAAGTTGCGTTCGTCGGCTGGCAAAGCCGCCGGTGAGCTGCTCTGTTCAAACAACAAACATTATCAAGTGTTTATGTATTCAGTTCCCTTCAATGCTTCAACACCGTTGGTTTGGTGCTAGAAAGGGCACACGGCCGGCAAAAACACTCCAAAGGTCACGACATATCCTAAATTGTCTTGAAAAACTCTTACATCCCAACAGAACAGCATTCCATGCTCATCACGCAGATTACCTGAGCAGATAAATCTCCTTTTTACAAATGCCCTTTGTGATCACACATCAACAGTGTCAGAGCATTAAGGAAGTATCACAGTACTACTATTAGTTTTAGTTTTTGTTTTACAGTCACCAAGGATGGGCGATGTCCCCAAAACTGAAACCTTGAATATAACTCGAGCACTGAATACTGAGGTTTCACGTCCGACTCGGCACAAAACAGGTCATTTCAGAGATGTTCTTCCCAGCCAACCTCTTCGGTTAGTACTGAAGCAAACACTCACCAGTAAGACAAAGACAACGTAACACAAAACACCCATTTAACAACCTCTTTTCAGGAAAACCTCGGTAAGCCACCACCAGAAAGGTAAAAACCATTCTGGATTTTAATGAAGCAAGAAATGACGGGGTGGCAGTTGCATCAGCTGGACTATGTACAGTTCATTTGCACCATGCTCCAGACAACCACGCCAGCACCTCATCACTCAGGAGACTATACTATGTACAGTTCATTTGCACCACGCTCCAGACAACCACGCCAGCACCTCATCACTCAGGAGACTATAACATAAAATAAACACAAACTAGCGGCTATGCTATGTGGTTCACGGCCGGGAGTGCAATCCGCGAGCCCCAAAACCCCTAAAAATACACCCAGCCCCCAGGGGTCGCACAGCCCCTATATTCTACGGGACACAACTAGACCCAGACATGTAACATATGACCAAGTTTCATCGAAATCGGATCAAAGACGGCTGAGAAAAACTCTGCACAAACAAACAGACAAACCAACGGACACTACGAAAATAATGGTGAACCAAAACTGAAGCCAGGTTTGGTCGCCTTTTATGACTTCCGGCCTGGAAACAAAGCAGGCCTTATTCTTACAGCGCCGCAGCCCGCAGGGGAAGACAATTTTTACAGACTGCATGTCCTTCCTGTTACCCAACGAACAGTGTCAAAGCATCAAAGGCACAATGACTAGCCGGAATAACGACTTAATAACCACACAAAATAGTTTTGTACGTATTAACAGGAATCGACTGCAATAAGAAACAAATAACAGCCACCAACCCCAATATCATTAGCCGAGAATGCTGCCAACTTCAGCTTAGTGGCAGAGCTCACATTGCCAACTGGTGTTCTCATCTTGCTGTCTTGTCCAATGACAGGAGTGCCAGCATCACTTGCGCCTGTCTCCGTATCTTCATCCTGTCTCTCGGCAACCGTCTTCTTCGAGCCGCGGTTTTGTGACTTGCTCGGCTGCCGTGGTTTCAACAGCTTCCGTACGACGCCTCTCGGCGTTTCAGGCTCGGACGGCGCGTTTGACTTGCGGCTCAACCGGGCTTTCTTGCTCTTCGTCTAAAGCAGAACAATTTTCCCTTAATTGCTTACTTATGCTCGTGTCTTGTGTTCAATTATTACTGCTGCTATTCTCCATTTCTGATCAACACATCACTTCACACGATGACAAATGTGACGTGACAAGCTTCTATCCATATTTTGATGCTGCTAAACTTTGACAAATCTGGCCTGTATCAAGCCAACGCATCCACAGCTATTTCACGCTACTCCAGCTAACACAGACAAATATACAGATTACAGAAAGACAAACTGAGGTAATCTCATAAGTCCTATTTCAAGGACATAATAACTTCCTGAAACAAACTCACATAAGCAATTAAACATAATCTAAATTAATGTACAAAGACTTAATTACTTGCCAAGAATAAATCACTGCCAATATTACATCATAAACAAGGATGGATCAGCCGGTGCTGACAAACTTGTGCTGCATCACTGCGAACCTGCTGCAAACAAATCAGGTGGATGCTCAAAGTGATAAACTTGCGACTGAGCTAAGCTGACAACACTTTGCGCCAAAAGTCGCCAATTTGCAGCTGCCGCACCAGCATGTAACCTACCCCACATGCATTTGGCGCCTCCGTTGAGGGTGACCCTGCTTGAGTTTGCCGAGATTTTCAGCACCAGAAAACTAGAGTCCCTGGGCTGTGGTGTGGCATTGTTTGCGTGATCTTACGTTTAGCCGTTTCAGCAGAACATTGACTTGTGCCAGACGAACAGACAGACACACGACGACATCTAATACCTGCGCTAGCTAGCATCACGCGGGTAATATAAAAGAAACCTTCTCCGGCGTCTCAATTTCCGACTCTTCCGGTGAACTTCCCGACGTTGACTCGACAACACTAAGTTCGTCGTCCTCGTCGTCATCATCACCATCTTCTTCATTATCACTCTTATCACTCTCAGGTTTGAACTCGTCCTCGGACGACGACGCATGACCCGCTGTGTCACAATCGCACCACTCACTACTGTAATCGACCAACAAAAGTCATGTGGAATACACAAGAACTAGACAGCATGCGCTGATTTTCCCACTGGTGTGGAACTGGCGCGAGGACCGCTCCTGAAAAAATGCCACATACTATCGTTTTTATTTTTGTCCGTGGTGACCTTGACCTCTGACCCCCAAATTCGAACTCGGGCGAGATTTTTGTACAGTGAACCTAACCGCCAAGTTTCATCATCCTATGTTTAATCGTTCCGAAGTTATCGTGTTTACAAAAAGACAAACCGACAAACAAACAGACGCCGCTAGACATCCACCTCACTCTGCTATGCTACGCCGGTGAGCAATAACCATCAACAACAACTATTATACATACACTATATAGGTAAGTTGGAGCAAAGTTTCACTGCCTGCATGCCCTTGCTGACAGCAGCTAGCGCACCTGAGGGCCGTGTTTTTAAGGAATCGGCTGAGCAGCGGCTGAGCAGCGGTTTCCACTAAGTGTGTTTTTAGTGTAAGCGGTGCCGTATATTCGTCAGCCGCTGCGAAGCCTCAGCAGCCTTTTCAGTACGCGCTGCGACCACTGCCGTAGCAGAGAATTTGGCGGCGGCAGTTGTAAACAACGTGTCGTTGTATGCTGAGCCATGTAATTCATGCACTGTTGCAGATTAATTTCGTTGACTGTTGAAGGATATGAATGATTAACATTAAATCTAACGTAATAACCGTAATGTACGCGTATTGTATCAGATAAAACGTACAGGCGGCCGAGGCGGGAGTTTACGAACACGATGGCAACTGCAGCGCGGCGGCTATATGTTAGCCTACTGTGTATTTAACGCCAGTTCCGCTGCCGTCAGCCTATATCAGCCGCTGACAGTTAAATTCCTTAAAAACACGCGCCACTGGATTAGGGAGAAAACGCCACATTTCTCCTCAATGACTAGTCAACCCACACTGTCTCTGTACCATATGGAATATAGTAATTATTAGAGATGTTAAAATCGAATTTTTTGGATAATCGATTATTATAATCGTTTTACATCCCTAGTAATTATAAGAAATTCAGTCCAGTTACAATGTTTATTGCACAAATTTTTAACAGACGACTTTCCAAAAATCAGTTGATAATTCTGACTTGACAAAAAATGTTGCCAATTCCAATTACAAATTTTAAAAGCTAATTTTTGGTGTGGTATCTAACTGAATTTCAGCATTTGCTGCCGGTGTACGTAAATGGTAATCTGCAAGTAGTCCATTGCACACACAACAACGACAACACTGTTTTACGGCCCTTTGTCTGGGACAGGCCTGGTGAGCCGGTACCAGAAGAAACACTCACCCACCCACCATCCTGATCATCATCCAACCTTTATCAGCTTCTTCCATCTACTACGATCCATAGCATCCTCCCTGTTCAAATTACGTGTTTGGCAATCTTTTCACAAACCTCTCTCCACATACTGGATGCTAAAAGCAGACTGAAATACATGCAGCATTTAACCACAAAGGTTCCATTTCTTTCGGAGCATCTAGTAGAAGAGAACCAATAGGCAGCCAGCTCACCCAGCTTCACCAAGAATTTGGCTGTTAAGTCGGCCGGTGTGTGAGTGTGGGGATGAATCATATTACATCACATATCAAGTGTAACATCTGCATCTGAAGAGAGGAAAGCTCGTTGCTTGAAGAACATACGACCAGAGTGCATAGTTTATACCGTTGTCACTGTCGGAGTCGATGATGCGACGTCTTTTTGACAATTTGTTGTCGCCGGCAATTCTTGTAGATCGCTTGCCACTGCTCTTGCCAACACTGCTGCTCTCTGGAGGCGTCTGAATACAACATAAAAACAGAAATAAAACAGGACGCGAAAGCCGTTGAAATTTGCATGGGTGCACCAAACTTGCCAACAGACCTCAGCCATTAGTATGCCGAAGTTCACCATATTATGAGGACATGTGGAGGAGGTATCGATGTTCAACATGTTTTTTTCCGATTGTCAATACGTGCCTCAGCTGTGAAGATACAGCCCGACAAAGTTGCACGATGGTGCCAAAATGGCGATCTTTTGCATCCTGTATTTGCAGCGAGCCGCGTGCAGCACATTTCAGACATGCATTCTAAATTCACACTAAGGCCACACCGTGTGTGGAAGTATCGTAGACATCCGATCTCCGACCGCTGAGATTAGGCGAGGAAAAAAAAGAAAGAAGAAAGAAAGAAGAAAGATGGAAACCACAGGGCAAAAATATCATGGTCTGCCCTATTACATAGGGCGACCATAAACAGTCAGTTGCCTGTCCACAGTCAGAGCATCGTTGTGCAATAGCTGAACTGATCTATCTTTCACAAGATATCATCATAGTTATTACTGCAACCGCAACTCATCACATTTATGCATTGCCTCAGTCTCTGTCAACGTCTATAACGGCCTAGAAACGAGTTTTTAACTTAAATCAGTAACGTTCACATATCAAAACCGGCGTTACCACTCTCCAGATCGAAAACTTCCCGACTTTTCCAAACGAAACTGCAGACGACATATCGAACAAATGCACATTTATTAATACAAAATGTGCTTGTTCCAAAGTTTCAGTCACGTTTCAAAAACTGACTAAAGTCAACTCAAAATGCTGAACATCAGATATGCAAAAAGAATATAAAGTGTGAATAAAGTACAGTATGATGTTCTCAGCACATGTCCTTGACATCAAAGGTTTGTTACCAGCATATTGCTCGTCTCTGATATAGCCATATTTGTGCTGAAAAGGGACGTTAAACTCCAACTAACTAACTAATCAGTATATTGCTAAGGTGTCACAATCAAATATCCCTGACAGACTACAGAAATTCCCTGACCTTCGCAGAATTTCCTGACATTTCCAGGTTTCCAGAAATTCCAGATAAGTGGTAACCCTGTAAAAAGACATAAGTATCTGTTGAGAGCCGGCATAAAGGGTAGGACGTTCCTTCACTCAGCGGTCAGTTGGTCAATCAAATACTAAAGAAAGGATGATGTCATTTTTTTCTTCCATTGCAGCCAACCCACACTGTCGGTTGGAAAACAAGGGCATGTGACTCATAAAAAACCTACTCCAATTATTCCCAAAAGTACTTCCTGGAGGACACAGCCAACCCTGAAGTAATTGCAGAAAAGAAGAATAGAAGATCGGATAAACAAAAACTTGTGTGAATATATGAACGTATATCGGAACATATTAACCTTGTTCTCTTTGCCATTTTCCAACTCTTCTTCCGAAACAGTTCCTGAAATTCACACAACACTCTTTCAGTTAATACACCCTACTGGCGGTTCTCTGACGTTTATAATACACCACCGAGGATATCTTCCAGATGGACCTTGCTGAGCCGGTTCCTCCTGGGTTTTCTTTCCTCCAAGTGTCCCACAACAGAACTTTTTGGGATAAGTGGCCAGGGTTTTCATGGGCCAGACGCCTTTCCTGTCACCCAACAAACGGCCATAAGCACTGAAGAAACATACAATATACCAATAATAATTTCAATAAACTTGCCAATATGGCCACAACACTTGACATGGAACAATACTGTAGTATTCTGCACTCCCCTTGGCCAGACATGCTGGTTTAAATTAATAGTCCTAATGGAATACTGACTAGCAGCTTTACTCGTGCAGTCAAACTTCTAAAGATGTTGGCTGGAGTGAATGTTTCCACATGTATAAAAACTCTACTGAGAAATGTACGGTTTCCTTCAGTGCTTTGACAATGGTATGGCACCAGAAAAAGACATCTGGCCTGCAATTCCCAAAGTTTTCAAGGAAAAGAGTCCTGCAGGAAATCTGAATATACCTGCATTTCAACAGAAGATATGCTGATTACTATGATTACTATGGACTGACTTTGTCATTTAATTTCTTTTTCTGAATCACAGTAGATATCACACTCACAGTTCAGAATTTAAAAAATGATAATAATAAAAAATTACAAATAACATATCCAAAAATTAGTCCCATGCGGCACTGACGGTCAACTCCTCGAGTGGCTTTCAGGCACTCGTGATCTTGACCTTGGAAGGGTCATGCGGCATACCGTTGTGCATCACTCATCAACCTCTATCTACATATCAAATTTCATTGAAATCGGGAAAAACTTTTTGTGGACGGACTATCTGCAGGGACCCCTTCAAGTTCAAGGTCACGTGACACAAAACTAGGACACATAGCAAAAATGCGGCCCGATCAACTTTAGATATTGCGCTCTAGTTTAAGAATTAGTGGTCATTTACCAGCTCCCATTGTATATAGCGGAGGAGATAGACTTGGAAAAGTGCATTTTCGGAACTTCAGAAGCCCCGTGACCTTGACCTCGGATCGGGTCATACGGCATACCGTCGTGCATCACTCATCGACCTCTATCTACATACCAAACTTCACTGAAATCAGAAAACTTCTTGTGGATGGACATACGTACATACGGATATACTTAATGATGGAGATTTCAGACCCCCTTTAACGTTATTAGGTCGACTCGGAGGAGTCGACCTAAAATGCACGAAAAAAAACAGCTTAACAGACAAAATATATTAAAATACATACCACTAATAACCACAGTTACATACAATAACATGACACTAGCAGCATAAAACTACAATCCCCACTGCAATCCTTTATATTACTGTTATTACTTTTATTTTAACTTTGACCGATTCTAGTGTCATCATAACCTCTAAATATCTTAAACACCTCTATCGCTTAAATGCAAAACAAATACAAATTTGTCTAGTCTAGCTTTGTACTTTAAATCCAAAAATTCCGCAATCGATTTAGTTGCCAATACATTCTGAAATGTACATATCCTTCAAGGTTTTCACAGGTTGATCCAACATTATAGTTTGGGTCTAATTCAAAAGATGGGCCATAACTGCTGCTGTTGGCTACAGGTGTGTAACATGATAGTGTTGTCGTAAATGCATTATTTCTTCTCACTTTCAGCTTTTACGCATATAATAGTTGTGTTGGTTATTTTCTCGAGCTTGACATGATGTCACTATGCTAATTAGCATATTCAACTTTTAAAGTTATACAAAGTAATGGTATGCTACTATTTTGGTCTCACTTTGAACTCTGCCAGACAAGGTAGACCACTGTAAACTATTACCACCATACGGGACAACCTGTGTTAGTCGGCACCCCCGGTTAAGAACTGTAGAATTTCGTTGCAGCAAAGTTTTACTGCCCGTATGCCCTGGCTGACGGTGACTAGTGCATTCGGATTAGGGAGAAGACGCTAGAGTTCGTCTCAACGGTGTTACATGCACCGTCTCTGTACCATCGTTCATATGCTGCAATGTTGCTAAAGTTAGCTAGTTAGTTAGCTGGAGTTTAACGTCCCTTTTCAGCACAAATATGGCTATATCAGACGAACGGTAACTGTTTATAGAGGACACCGTCGAGCCCTCTGTTTTCCTGCCCGGGATTATCTCCCTGGTCGTCATGTGCATAGGAATTATTTGAAATAATTCTTTTTTTTAGTAGGCGGACGCGCCCGGGCCGAGGCTCGAATCAATCCTCGGCCACTGCGAACGTCACTCTCTACTGCACATGGCGCCCAAGTGGTTTGACCATTGGACTACATGAGCAGGGCGCAATGTTGCTAAAAAGACCAGTTTACCAGTGACATTCCCATCGACATCCATTGCTTCTTCATCTTCATTATCATCGTCCATGTCATCATCGTCATCGTCATCTTCCGATGAATCGACAGCAACCACTAGTTTCAGTCTCTCCTCCGCAGCCAGCTCAAGAGCATGTCTCGCATCTTTAACAGCATCCGCCCGCTTCAGATCGGCAGAGAATAATACGCTTCCTCGCTGGCACTCGCCATCAGAAAAAGGTTTCATAAATCTGTCACACAGCACGTATTGGTCGACACATTACTAAATGTATGCAAGATATTTATTGTCAATATTTTTTCAAAGTCTGCTGCATAAATCAAGAAGCAAACAATAGAACACACACATACAAACATCATTTTAACGACACTTTCTCAAGTAAACCTGGGTTAGACACTCAAATCTCGATTCGATTTTTACCGGATGCAGTGAACTGCGTAAGGTTCTGTTTTTGGCGCCGTCAGTCTGTGGCTTTTTTGTTTGTGTATGAAATATCTCGGGAACTGCTGAACGAATTTGTGCCAAATTCACACAGAAGACGTGTTTGGTCCCTCGCTCGGATGAGTTTGAAAGTCAAGGTCAAAGGTCAAGGTCACCAGGGACAAAAGATGGCATTTTTTGGCCCTTTCGGTGGCCTGCATGCGGCTCATGTTTGGTAAAACATCTTTAGCCTTTAGTTTCTTCTCAGTTCGTTCCAGACCCAATGAATCCTGTTGGCACAAACCAAAACTTTGCATCCGCTTTACCACAATACCAATAGGTGTTAGAACTTGGGAATACCCTCTAACTATTCCCTTCTACTAGGGACTATGATGATGATGGCACAACAGCCATATATATGCCAGTGTACCATGGCCTACACTATGATAATGAAGGCTGTGGTGTGCCATGGCAGTGTATCTAGTCTCGGGTGACGGTTCCATCTGGCGGTCTTCTACCAGTCATGACTGTGGTAATGATGCCAACAGCAACTGTCAAGTATTTAGAATGTCGAGTAGGTGTCTGTGGCAGTTGTAACTTGATCTCTGAATGTTGTTAGTCATAAGCAACAGCAGCAACTGAGACAGTGATGTAAATAGACCTTCACGGTGAACTCTGGACTCATTTGTCACTACTGCAAAATTGGCTGACCTACTGGTAGCAGTTCACATGTAACCCCTTCTTTGAGAGTAGCAATAATGGTCAAAATTGTGCGGGACTCCAGACTTTATGGTGCATGATGCTATCTCCACAGAACTGTCTGCTTTAATAACGCTAAGCTATTCATCATACTTAACCACTAAACTGCACTGCAGTAGCATGATGTGACTAAAAATAAACATATAAAAACACACACCACAATAAGGTCATAATTTCAGTGGAGATAATGGTCACTGAATTATGGCTTGTTATGGGTCAGGACACTGTCAAACCCACTTTCCTACACAAGAAATTAGTCTCAAATCATGCAAACTAATCACCTATTGGATCACAGATAGCAATGAACACTGGCCAGGCTGGCAACCATTCAGGCATAGTGCACACTGTGACTGTTTTACTGCCAAGCCACAGACGCAAGGCAATTTCAGAATCTAACATGGCATGTCATAAATGTATCGCCAAACACGCAAACGTATATATTAGGGCATGATCGATTTGCGAAACTGGTTTCGGATTCTTTCCCGAAACCGGTTTCAGATTCGGCGGACAAATCGATTACGTTAGGTTCACTATGCAGTACTGACCGTTGCGATAAAGTATTTCTGTAAAGTAGATTTCGGCAGAGTTTGACATATAACTTCGCTAAATTGTTTTCTTTATCACAACAGCAGACTTTTGCTTTGTATTACTCTCATATTTACCGTGAATGATGAACAAAAATTCGCATC
>Ga0056133_10000386_pt1 | contig 10572 bp, 4 predicted proteins | sample WorMetGr2BELIZE1_FD_67351 | JGI IMG/M metagenome (GOLD analysis project Ga0056133, IMG submission 67351) | Marine gutless worms symbiont microbial communities from Max Planck institute for Marine Microbiology, Germany - Inanidrilus... ... | reverse complement strand
ACCTCGAGCACGTTCTTTCACCTGGAAAACGTTTTGTGGTCTGATGCATAGTTTCGCCGCTAGGGGGCGCTGAAAATTTGGGGGCAACCAGACCCCCTCAACTTAAAAAATTACGTAATTGCACCAACAGTGGCAAATGTCTGCCAGAAAGAGAGTACTGAACACAATCGCAAAGAAATCTTCGTACCAGCTGTGGCACAAAATCAAAATTTAAGTTACAAACATCATAAATAGAATGTTAATTCTGTAACAAGACGGTACAAAAATGACAAACGCACCAGTAACTAAAAAATTGCAAATTACTCAACTGATCGAATCGTTGACGTACATAATATAGTGCTACGTCCTTCGCCCGGCCAATCAGCAATCATAGCAGCAGTTCATATGGCATGCAGTCACTGAACGAGTAATATGAGGCACTAAACTGCCGAATTATGATCATTAAACAATAAATAACTTCACCAACAGACCAACAAACAAACAGCCTTTCTCTGCGAGCACAGTGCAATGCCAATTATATACGGTGACCACTTTTCAGACAGCACAAATTTCCTAACAAGCAGCAACAGGTGCCAGCAAACGACATCTAAGATCACGTCACAGTTTTGAAAGCTATATGAACGCTCTTTGCTGTTTGAAAAGGAAAGTTTATGGCTGTCACACTGAGTCAAGTGCCTCAATGACTGGGAAAACATCGGTCTGGTCCAAGGACGGTGGCACTTTTTGCAATAGGAAGCTGCAGCATGTTTTACTAAATCCGCTGTGCAAAAACGGGCATGGAAAGTTGGAAACACTACAAAATGATCGACAGTTTGATAATTAAGCTTCACACTGCATGTAACACTTTGCATTTTTTTGCTGACTAAACGCTATCGGTGTTCCTAGTCAGTAATGTAGCCCATGGAGTCAAGTTTCTGCTACAGTCAAGGGCTGATTACGCAGCAAAAGCACGACTTAAATACCTTAATGCAAGGTGCCAACTAAAGTTCGCAAACTTTTACCCTTTTCACGTTTTCTGCAGCCACCATAACCAAACTTTTCAGGAAATGAAGCAAAAATACATCATATAGTTATAATCATGAGTGCCATTTTTTTTCAAAAAGTGCTAACATAAGTTGACATGATGATGGCAGTCAGTGCAGAGCATGTTGTGAGGTTCAGCCAGTGTCTTACACGAGCGATGCAGTCAAGAACTAGAAATAACCAGCTAACTTCAGTTACCAGACAGGCAAATACAACATACAACATATTTAACACCTTTGATATGTAAATACAAAAAAGGCAAAAACACGCTAACTTTAGTTGGCACTATTTTGCACAAAGAGAATCAGAATTCTTTGCAAACTTTAATTGCTTTTTGACAAAACTATGAAAAGTGCGAGTTAAGACGTTCTTGCACCGGTCTGCATCTGTGATCCATCAAATGCTGTTATTTAAGAATGTATGACAGGTAACACTGAATATACATGGTGTGCCAAACAACAGCAACCATCTCCATAAATCACTACGTTACCTCTAGTCGAAAGCAGTGCCGTTAATTAATTAATATCTGTAAATTCATTAACAGCTGTTAGATTTTCATGACTCGTTAAAAACCGCACCAACCACGAAATGACGACAAGTTAAGGCCAGTTCACATCCCTGCAACTAAACTGGCCACTTCAGGTTAGTTCACATCACAAGCTTTCAAGTGCACACCGTTGCAAACATTGACATCGCCACCACAGCCGAACTGAACCAAACTAGTTCTGAACAGAGAGCACGGAGACGGTGCAGGTAACACTGCTGAGGACTGAGTTATGGTTTTATGTCCCTCTCAACACAAAATAGGTCATTTCAGAGACCTTCTTCCCAGCCAATCTCTTGGCATACTACTGAAGAAACTAAACCTAACACAACAAAAGCAAACAACATAGGAACAAAACGGCAAAAAACACACAAAAAGCAGACTTAAGTCTTAAAAAACTTAAACCAACAGTCAACTTTAAGAACTGGTCATGTGTGTATCACTGTGTACAACTGTCATACACAACACAACACAGAACAGTTCTGATCATCTTCTCTCATATCCTCCAGACAAACATAATCGCTCAGACGTTGTCAACTGGAGGGGAGAGGGAACACCACTGATGAGAACTCTAGTGTCTTCTCCTTAATCCGAATGTGATAGCTGCCTTCAGCAAGGGCATGCGGGCAGTAAAACTTTGCCGCAACAAAATCCTCCAGTTCTTAACTGGGGTTGCAGGCTAACATAGGTTGTCCTGTATAATGGCCGTAAAACCGTAGTAGTGGTAGCTCTCAGCATGTCTGGAACTGCGAGTTGTGAACTTGTGGCAATGCAAACAGGCTGTTAAGCACATCAAATAACGTTACCGTTATGTCAAAAGCACCGTACTGCAAAACAAGTGAACTATCATGAGTAGCTGGACAATGTCAGAGAAACACAACAACGACACAAATGAAAATCCACACGATGTAGTCTCAAGTGTGCTGTACATGACACCCTAGTACACACGACTCCACATAAAGCAATGTTTCACCATTGGATACAGCAGCTCATGAGGTACTATGAGTCTATGAGTTAAGTTAGGTACCAGCAGATATGTGGTTACTGCATATATGGGGTGGCACACAAAAAAACGGACCACTTGCCAGCGCAAGTCAAAAGTTAGTTAGAGTTTAACGTCCCTTTTCAGCACAAATATGGCTATATCAGAGACGAAGCAAGTCAAAAAGACGCCTAATATTTCACAAGGTAGTGTAGCGATGTAGTGACAGGTCTAAGTTGTGGTGGGATATTTAGTGACGACACTATTACAAATTTACTTGTGAGAATGATAGTCAAAGAGTTTTGAATATCGGTCAGCATTTGGTGAACTAACAGGCCAGAGTAAGCCACATCTTTTTCAATTAATTGCCGACACACAGTGGCCCATTTCCAGTTTGTTTTGTGCTATACAATACAGCTGATATTCTTCGGCATTAAGCACCTATGTACAGGCAACATGCTGTGGTAGTCAGTTAGCTGCCTCGACATTATAACAAGTACAAAACGTGGCGAACGTCTCAGTAATGCATAGAAATGTATTGCTTCACAACAGCAAAATGCAAACACGTTACCGCAAATAAAAAACCAGCGTATAACAAAAACAACCGAATCTTTTACAAATTAATCACGACGAACAAAGAACAACACACAAAGTGCTTTGATACAATCATTTTTTGTGACTGGTGAAAGAAATGGGCAGCAATTCTTCTCATACAAAGCGCCTCAACAACCACAGTGATTATTATTCTAATTAAGGACCTTCAATTTGTCAAAAAGTGCAAATCACATATGTCACATGGAGAAATTTACGGCCACACGTCACTGAACTAGTCCAATTACAACTGTTTGTGGATCTAACAAATATTAAAATTTTAGTTATAAAATTCACTTTGGAATGATTTTATATCTAATCAACATGATGCTTGTTGCTTGGCATGATATCACTGATACTAATGCCAAACGAAATCTTGTCCGATCGTGAACACAGCCGCGAAGAATTCACACGGTTTATTTGACATATGAACACTCAGCATCAAGTGACGGCCACAGAATCAAAAAACTTAGACTGCGGGACCACCTTTGTAGGTTGCTATCGTCCAACCAATACCGTTGCCTGAAGCTGATACTCAATTAACCATCCAATAGATGGCAGAAGGCTGAGTCGACTTAGGCACTGCAAAAACGATATGTAACCAATGCCCGAGGCTGTATATCACAGTGGCTGACGTGATAAATACAACTGCCGGTGCTGGGATTCATTCTTTTTAAAAATGTACTGCATACAAGAAACCTCCAACTGTAACAAACAACTAGACAGCATGCGCTGATATTTCCACCGGCGTAGCCGCGCCCCCGAGGACTGCTCCCGACAAAACCTCACACAAGCTGCCGCGAACATGCATTTCCGTCACCCTGTCACCCCGGGCGGCCACACAATGGACTCGTCTGCTACTGCGTGCAGCGTACGACCTACAGCGCATGCGTCACCTTACCATGCATTGTCAACGGGGATGAATCAGCATTTTTTCGTTTTTGTTCGGGTGACCTTGACGTTTGACCTTGACAATTGAACTAGGGCGAGATTTTTGTACAATGCACCTAACCGCCAAGTTTCATCATCCTATGTTTAATCGTTTGGAAGTTATCGCGCGGACAAACAAACAGACGAACTGACAGACAAACAGACACCACTGACAACAACCACCTCGCTCCACTACACTACGCCACTGGCTAATGAAAACCAACAATGCTGGTGAATAGATTAGAGTGTATACAACTCCGGCTAAAGCTTCTTGTTCTATTCCCATTTTTCACTACGATTTACTTACACACACAGTACAAAAACCGAATCCAGAAATAAGACACATCCGCATGCATGCATTCGACATCAGTTGCCGCTGCATCGTTTTAAACCATGATGCAAAACTGTGAGAGCTGTCACGAAGGCCAAGTTCTAGGGACTCAAAACTTAAGCCGCATGACTAGTTACCGCACATCAACCACGCCGGCCTTCACAACACACGCAATCAACTGCATTCTTAAATTTGACGTCATTTGCTGTACATTTATTTCTGGTTGTGAACGGCTGATTGCTTCTGCAAGTGTGAAATAATTACGGTTTAGTCCAGGGTTAGGGTTAGTTGTCAGTAATTGATATTTGCAGCAGCGGTGTATCAGCCGACAGCTGCCGTTATACCAACGCATTAATTAGTCGCCCTCGATAAGTACATTTCAAAGCCAAGCACAACAACACTGCTATTACATTATCAATTAACACCAACAAATGTTAACTAACGTCAGAAAGTTGTGGTATAAAGAATAACTATTTACTCTTTGTTCAATTACACTTACTCCTTCACAAAACATGATAAAAATATACAACCAGCTGAAATTACATCAAACGTTGGAATGGCGACTAGCTAACTGACGTACCTCTGTGCCAACTGATTTCTCAATTAAAATTCTTATCAGCTCAAAGTTCCATTTTCTCTGACTAACGAGTAACGATGCATTTCTCTGTTAACGTCTTTTGACTTACACCGTATGAAATTAGAATTATCTCAACTGTGGTATACCACCATCTGTGCCGGTTGCTATGAAAAGACCTCAGTTGATCTTTTGTTTAATAACAATACAAAACAGAGATGCTTCTTTCTTCTTTTTCCCCTCGCATAATCTCAGCACTGAAAGTCAACCGACAATTCTTCAAAATGAGCAATGCTGTTGATACCAGGCGGAGTTTGTGGTGCTATTTCAGCTTGTACAATAACCTACCATGGCCCACATTTCAAAACCAGACTGCATAGTCTTGACGTAAAGTCGACATCGCTTGTTGCATCAGATATGTACACCAAAATCACAACTGTTATAATGCAGTGTCATCGATTCCTGATTAGCACGACCTCGATTACGAAGTACAAAACGCATAACAACAGAATGCCCTTCAGCACTGCTGGTGAGCCGAGGTAGCGGCGGATCATAAGAGCTCACTGACGTAATGTTGCCACCAAACGTTTTCCTGCCGCAACTGTTCTGACACGCTGTCGTCGTTCAGATCACAGGACAGCTGCAACAGAGACATGAGAGCGGCACCGTAAACCAAGACAGTGTGAGCCATAGAGATGCCAAACATTTCACTGAGTAGGGTAACAGCATGTTTAAGGAGTGGTTAGATGTCTATGATGGCTTTATTAAGCCGTGATTCCATGTTAGAATGAAATTATTTTTTTTTAATTTTAAAACTTTTTAGTTTTTCATTTTAGAATGGAACCACACCTGAAATGAAATAAAATTGTTTTAGCCACTAAAACAATTATTCAGACGTGGCTCCATGTTAAAATAAAACACTAAACATTTTCATTTTATTTCATTTCATAATGGAACCACGCCTGAAATAAAAAAATTAGGATGGTCGACCGATGGCGGCGGCTTGGGTCAGAAATTCTTTAAAATAATTTTATTTTAACATGGAACCACAGCTTTACATATTACAAATTTACCACCAGGTCACGGTGTGAGGTCTTTGGGGAAGTTAGGCATCAGGTGGTTTCTGGTGCAGAATACTTGTTTCACCGTAGCCCAACGTTAATGTAATTACTTTATATATCTAGTGCATAATCGCAAAGTCTAGCGCTCTGTGTAAGCTAGTGGACTGAGAAAAGTTTTCAGATCACATCAGAAAAAACAGATCACATCAGAAAACGTCAACACAATTGCATTTAGCGTGTGATGAATGGCGCAAGGTCACAGCTGTTATACTTTATCCGCTATTTGTGTCTCTTACCTTCAGTGCTTTGACACTGCTGGTTGGGCATCAGGAAGAGGGTTTAGCCTGTAAAAACTGAGTGATGAGATGCTGGCGTGGTTATCTGTCTGCAGCGAGATGCAAATGATTTGCATATGGTCCAGTTGATGCCACTACCACCCATCATCAATTGCTTCATTAAAATCCACGATGGCGTAACCTTTCTGGAGCCGGCTTACCCAGGTTATCCTGGAAAAAATGCCGTTAAATGGGTGTCTGTCTTCTTTTTGAAAGCGACCAGTTTTTCACACTTTCATAAAAGAGAAGCAAATTACTGTTTTTTTTTATTTCTTCCTTCAACATGTAACATTACCTCAAAGTAAGTTGCCATCAGTAGCCAAGGTAGCAAGAAGAGTACACATAATTTCAATATTTCAAATGTAAACTGGATGGCATTCAGCAGCGCTCGTACCTCCGCCACGCCACACTGAAATTGGCAGTTTGGTAACCAGAAAGCAGCAGGTAAAGTGCCTATTTGTAATTTGTATAGCGCTTTATCATGACCAACTCACCTCTACGGTGCTCAGGTACGGCATGTGTTATCGAGGGATCACACAGTTCTACCTGTCACTGATGTTTATACACTACCTGCCTTTACTCCCCAGCTGCAGAGCATCACCACACTTTGGCCAGTACTCAATTTCCATCCCGCTGAGGGTAGAAGGGTGAGTTGGCTGAGTTAGGTGCACTAACCTAACAGTAACCTTCCAAAATATTAATCAACTCTTCTCGTGTCCACAGTACAAATATTCCACAAATTAAACGAAAATTCACCATAACTAGTTGAGTAATCCCGCTAATGACACACACAAACAAGGGTCAAAACATTACCCCCCGCCATCCTGCAGCAGAGCTAAATATTTTGTTGTTGTTGTTACTCTTATACTGCCTTCTCGTGCACGGTAGCAGCAAGGTAAATTCTCAGGTAAAACCACAAGTATGACTTCCGTAAAATCCACAGTCCACAGTGAAACATTCCCAAAGTGATAATCACAAGGTAAATTCCGAAGTAACTTGTTATATGTTCCGATTACAGCTGGAAATATATTCAAACAGTGCTTCCTTAATAAACATGTTGTCTCTTTTGCTAAATATACAGGAGTCCGAACAACAAGGAGTCGGCAGCTACCAGTGTGCTGTTGCTGTCCGAGGCCACTTTTCCATCGGCGTCCGCACTGTCGTCTTCGAGTAGACCAATGCCGTTGCTTAGCGGATCGTCTAACTGAAGATCCGCATCGAGACCGAAGCCGTCCGTGAGTACGGAGTCGACAGCCATGCCGGGCGAATGCTCCTCGCCGTCGCTGTGTTCGGTTTGATCCACGTCCGAAGTGTTACTGGCAGTGCCGCTGCTAGTCAGCAGCTGCTTGAGCAGCGACGGAGCCGGCGACCAAGTCTGGGCGGCATCGTCGCGCTCCGATCCGGTCCAGAGTTTGACCGAGCGCCGAGACACGGCGTCGGAAGCGTTCGGCTGCCGCAGTTCGTCGGCCGCGATTGCCGTACTGCCGCGGTTCGCGTCGAAGCACGGCGTCGTCGAGCGCAGAAACGCCTCCAGTATGCTCATGCTGCCGCCACTCACCGCCGCCGCCTGTCGATGGCCGTAGCCTTTCTTCTCCCGCGACGCCTTCGACAGGTCGACGCAGCTGCCGTGCACGGGCGTCGGCGGCGGCGCCTTGAGAGCGTACATGTGATCTCGCAGCGCTTCATGAATCGACGGCGTGCTGTCGGCGTGTAACACGTGCGCCTGATGTGAGTACAGATGATCCGATCGGGAAGTACCGCACTGCGATACGACACCCTGTCCAGCCACCAGTGGCATTTTGCTCGGCACGGTCGCGGAACGCCGCAACACCGAGCCGCAGGACACCAGCGGAGCAGCGACACGTGCCCGCCCGACCGGCCTTATGATCACCGTCGGCGACTTACCGCTGCTGCTCTGGCCTTTCGTAGATACGGTAACATCCACCGACATTTCGGTGGACTGCGCACCGCTGGCCTTATACGTGGTTTTGCAATCGTCCACCGTCTGTGCAAAAGGGTTGCCCAGCTCCGAGGCAACGTGCCGGTTCCAGACCGATATCGTCTGTCCAATTTTAAACTCTGTATCGGCGTTATCGTCTACAGCGGACGACTTTTTCGACGGCGCCAGCTGCTTGGTGATGAGACCGTGATAAACGTGACGCGGAGGAACTGTAGAAGTATTGCACCGGCTGTCGTCCACCGAACTGCTCGATAACGGTTCCCATAACGAGTCGGCAAAACCGTCAAACGTGGCGTTCGTCTTTGCAACACGTGACGTGTCACCGTGACCATGCATCACACGGCCGCGTGGCGAAGACAACGGCGGATCGGTTAGTTGCTGCTCGGACGTATTCGATTTACGTTTGACCGTGCTGTTTGTGCTGCCCGATGTCAGCATCTCATCCGACGAACAGTAGCCGCTGGACGTACCTCCGGGAGAGCACAGCCGCTTTGGCCCAGTGTCCTCGGGTTCCACCAGCCACATATCGTTATCCATTGTGAACAGCGCCGCCAAACTCGCCCTAAAACAATCACCACACATGTGGCTCAGCAATCTAACAAGTAAACAGAAGCATATTAACAGGCAAATTACACTGGATTAACGGGCTAGCAACAACAACAGATTGAAACAATACGCCAAAAGCTCTAAACTGCACAAAACTGGTCAAATACTGGTTGCCAGTTAACGCACAATATTGGCCAAAATACAAGTGCTCAGCAGTAGCTGAGATGAGAGACTGCTTGGACACAATAGACATAGACCGAAAATTGGGGGCTGTACAATTGGGGGGGCTGTGCCCCTTTGGGCGAAGGAGGAGCTGGGTCCCCATCTAACACAACGTCGCATGGGCCGAGGCCTACCTTCCTAACAAGTGGCATACTGATCCATTCAGTCGTTTGGCCACAACAGACATGGGCCGAAAATTGGGGGCTGTGCCCCTTTGGGGGAGGGGGAGATGGGTCCCCATCTAACGCAATGTGGCCTGGGCCAAGGCCTACCTCTGTGCCAAATGGCAGCATCTTGATCCATCCAACCGTTTGGCCACAATATACCAATGTCACAGACAGATAAGATAGGGCAAACCGTTTTAGAAACGGTCGCCCAAAAATGCAAGTCTGTGAGTGTGCTGCAGATGTTTGAAGAAGCAGACAACCATGTAGCACATGATGCCCCCACCATGGTGCCACCTGATCATCTTTTATTTCATGAAAATCCAGATGCAAGTGTGGATCAAAAGCAAACCTGTGATAAAGTGAATGTTATTATCTGCCCGCTTAATGGATAATTATTTAGTAGTAGTGCTATTTTGCATCTGTAGCATTAGAGTTGCCGGTTACTGGACATCACAGAGACAAACCAACTTGCGGACGAGTTATAGGTCTATACCAGAAGTAATAAATATAAATTATTTAACGACACTTCACTATATGATTTACAAAAAAAATTCTTTCTGTGCTCATATAGTTAATATTTGGAAAGCCTATCTAACTCTGTTGTTGATGTAGACACTGTCTGCCTGTTCAAAGCACGTTTAGTTAAGTTTTGGATGCATCAGGATGTCAAATATGATTTTACAGCCGATCTGACCAAAATCGCGACAGATCAGTTCATGAACTGAGTGTGTAGTAGTTATTGTTATATAGTATTTATTAGATAGACGCGGACATCGAGGTGTTTTACACGCGTGTCCGTAGTTGCATGTCGAGTTGTTGACCTGTATGTCTGCAAGATGTCCAGTTACAGTAAAGGTTAGGATTAGGGTTACGGGCGGAAAATAGCGTCCGTCACAACCATTTATCCGTCCCTATGGACGGAAAATAACACCGACCCTGGGATAAATAATCTTCTTTTGTTTACTTACTTATGTAAGGGCGTCCACGTGGGGTCATACTAAAATATGCAGGCACCATGGCACCCATGGCACCAATGGCACTGATTTTACTGGTTGTAGGCAGGGCGATGGCGGAGGTATAAACTGGTGCTATGTATGAAAATAATCAGGCATCAGTGCCATGGGTGCCATGGTCCTCTTGATGCAGCACACTAAAATATTGAATTGGGCGTATAATGCCATCAATGTATCAGTGTTTTTTTAGTCAGGTGTTTTATTTTAGTTTTAGTTTTCGTCTAGTCGACTAAAAGTCCTGAAATTTAGTTTTAGTTTTAGTCACAGTTGCCAATTTTAGTATTAGTTTTAGT
>Ga0056133_10000385_pt1 | contig 10578 bp, 9 predicted proteins | sample WorMetGr2BELIZE1_FD_67351 | JGI IMG/M metagenome (GOLD analysis project Ga0056133, IMG submission 67351) | Marine gutless worms symbiont microbial communities from Max Planck institute for Marine Microbiology, Germany - Inanidrilus... ... | reverse complement strand
TTGCGCACCGGCGAGGCCGACCTGCATTCGGGCCTGTTCCGCAGTACCCAGCGTGCGAAATGGATCGGGTTCTCGAAACCGATCTACGAGGTGGTCAGGAGCTTCTACCACCGTGTCGGCGAGCGATGAAGGTGACGAAAGTCCATTCCAATTGGCCGGAGAAGGGCCAGCGCCGCCGCAAGTGGATGGCCCCGGCGGCCGCCGCCAAGCGGGTCCAGGAAAAGGGCCTGCGCAAGATTCTCTTGGCATTCTTCGACGACACCGCCGAGGCCGCCTGACCGAAGCGCCTGTTCCGCTGAAGTGGCGGAGCAGCATGTCGCCGCTGGCTATGCCCAGGCTGGCCAGGTGATCGGAATGCCGAAGGCGGCGAACTTCACGAAGCTGAGCGGATAGCCGGCGCGGTCCCCCAATCCGACGAACACGGCGTTCGCCGCGGCGCTGATCCGCGAGCCGCTGCCGCCGATGGCTCAGGCCGCATCGATGCGATGCGGCGGTTGTCACTTTCCCCCTGACGAAACGAGGAACTCTCCATGCCTGAACGCTACCGGCTGAGGAAGCCCATCGGCCCCAATCACGTCGTCGAGCCCGGTGATGTCGTCCGCACCAAGTCCGCGCTCGCCGGTTTGGGGTTCTTCGAACCGCCCGACGAAGGCATCACGCCCTGGCCGGACAGGCCGATGATCGACGCCGTGACCGACTTCCAGCGGGCATACGGCCTCAAACCCGACGGCGTGATCAACCGGGGCGGCCCGACCGAAGAGGCGATCAACGCGGCGTTGGCTGCCGCGTCGGACTTCGGCGACATCCCCGGAATGGAGACGATACGGCGGCGGATCGGCGTCGAGGCCCTCGACCCTACTTTCGGCGGCCGCCTGCCGACCGAGGTCGACGCGGGCATCGATGTCGGCCCGCCCTTCGCTCCGCCGCCCTCCCAATGGCCCGGCGTCGACAGCATCGCCGCCCGCGGCGGTGCGAGCGAAGGGTCGAATGCGGCACTGGCCGCCGGTGGCGGACATCTGGGCATGATCCCGGGCATGGAAGGCGTCGAACTGGCGCCAAGCAGACATCGGCCTCCGCAGGTCCCCGTCGATATCGAAACCGGACCGCTGCTCACGCCCCCCGATTTCGCCCCCGAGGGCGGATGGCCGCGTGCGATCCGAAAAGCCTGGGAACCGGTCGAGGAGGCCCTGCGCCAAACGGTCGGCGCACCGAGCCGGAATCGGGAGTGGGAAGGGATTGTCGTGGTCGAAAATCCGTTCGCGAACTGGCTGATCCAGGATCCCGCCCCGCTCGTGCTGAGACCGGAGGTCGCCCAGCTGATCGTCGACATGGGCCGGATTTCGGACCGGGACGAGGGATTTTCGCCAAAGGAGGAACGCAGCCTTCATGTCAGGGCGGCGAGGCTCTTCAGGGGCAGCCCAAAAATCATGGAGGAATTCACCAGGCGTATCGGCGACCTCCGCCACGACCCGCTCACCGGGGGCCAATTCGATCCTGTTGTGGACCGGGTCGGAGATGCGGAGGCGGCAGGACCGGTCGCGTGACGCGGCCTTCACCGGCTGGATGACTTCCGGACCGCCGCGACCTGCCCGCCAACCCGGACAAGCTGGAAAGTAACGGGCCATACGGTCCTCGATTTCGCGGTGCTCCGAAACGGCGGAGGCCTGCGGGCAGCACCTATTGCGGCGAACACTGCCTGCGGTTCGACGCCTTCGAATCCTGGCGGCAAAGGCGGCTAGTTCTCGGGCAAGAGCCCGTCTGGGACGACGGGATAGGGCCGGACCGGGGTCGTCGAGTCCGGCCGCCCGCACAGGTGCGCCGGGGCACCATAGATGTTGAAAATCCACGCGAGCGGCAACGCCCATCGCGCAGTCAGATCGTAGGCCTCCTCGGTTGGGAAGTAGGACGGTAGCTGCCCCCGTATGTCGTCGCGGGCGCGCTTCCGGACGCGCGCGGCGACCGATCGCGGAAGGGCCTTGCTCAAGGTGTCGCGTTCGGCGATCGCGGCCTCATGAGCGGCGCCCGCGGCCCGCACGAACCAGTAGAACGCCTCCACCTTGTCCTTGGCGACGCCGTTGCCGTCCAGGTATAGCCTGCCGAGCTGATACTCCGCCTCCGACAGCGGTCCCCGAAGCTCCATCGACCGGCGGAACCAAAAGGCCGCCTTGGCCCCGTCTCGCGGGACACCTTCGCCGGCCAGGTACATGTGGGCGAGCAGCATCTGGGACTGGTCGTATCCCTGCTCGGCGGCCTTGCGATGCAGTTCGGCGGCGCGCTGCGGCGAAACCTCGACGCCATGCTCACCCAGCCGGTAGAGCTCGGCCATGTTGTATTGGGCCTGCGGAAAGCCTCCTTCGGCGCTACGGGCGGCGAATTGCACCGCCGCGTCCATGTCGCGGGGCACGCCTTCGCCCTGCGACAGCAACCAGGCCAACGCCCACTGCGCGTCGGGCAGGCCCTCCTCGGCGGCCCGGCGGTACCAGAGGGCGGCAACTTCCTTGGCGGGTGTCCCGAACGGTGCGTCGGATATCCCGAGAGCCCCTGGCTGATCGCGTATGAACCCGATGATGTAAGCGGCCTCGACCGATCCAGAGGTGGCCGCTTGGACGAAGTGGTTGAGCGCCGATTCGACGTCTTTAACCACGCCCTCGCCGCGCAGGCGCATGGTGCCGAGGTCGATCAGCGCAGGGATGTGGCCGTATTTGGCGGCGAACCCGTACCAATGCACGGCGTCCCGAAGATCTTCCGCGACCGTGGCAGCGCGGTCGTAGAAGCACCCCAGCCGGTAGGCGGCCTCGGCGTGGCCGGCCTTGGCGCGGGCGACCAGCGCCGGGTCCGGCTCTCCGCCGGCGGCGGATGACGGCAAGCCGGAGCCGACGGCCAAGGCGAGGATCAGGACGGCGAGGCCGAAACGGAGCATGGCGGATCACCCGTGGCTGGTTCGTGGTGATACGCGGTCATTCAACCATATGGAGCAACCTAGGAAAAGAACGAAATGGAAACGCGCGGGACGATGCCGTATTACGGTGGCCACCGCTCAGCTGAAGTGGCGGAGCAGCATGTAGCCGCTGGCGATGCCGAGGCTGACCAGGGTGATGGGGATACCGAAGGCGGCGAACCGCACGAAACTGAGCGGATAGCCGGTGCGGTCGCCGAGGCCGACGACCATGACGTTGGCGGCGGCGCCGATCAGCGAGCCGTTGCCGCCCAGGCAGGCGCCAAGCGCCAATGACCACCACACGGGTTCGAGCGCCTCGGGCCCGCCGATCGCCGTCTCCATGCTCTCGACCAGCGGGATCATCGTGGCGACGAAGGGGATGTTGTCGACCACCGCCGAGACGATGCCGGCCACCCACAGCGTGGTGATCGCCGTGACCGCCGGATCACCAGCCGTCAGCTCCATCAGTTCGGCGCCGAGCAGGGTGAGAAGCCCGGCGTGCTCGACGCCGCCGACGATGATGAACAGGCCCATGAAGAAGAACAGCGCCCCCCATTCGACTTCGCCGAAGGCATCCCGCAGCCGCGTCGCCTGACCGCCGCGGCCTTCACCGAGGCCGGTGACGAAGAGCAGCACGGCGGCGCCGAACATCGCCGTTGTCCCTGGGCGGATGTGGTAGTGCTCGCCGACGATGAAGCCGGCGATGACCAGGGCGAGGACGGTCAATGACTGTTTCAACAGTCGCATGTCGGTGATGCTGTCGGCCTCGACGAAGCTCATCACCCGCGCCCGCAGCTCCGGCGTGGTGGTCAGCGAACGGCCCCAGATCAGCCGCAGCGCCACCGTCAGGAGCGCCAGGATGACGACGACCACCGGGCCCAGGTGATAGAGGAAGTCGGTGAAGGTCAGACCGGTCGCCGAGCCGATCAGGATGTTGGGCGGATCGCCGATGAGCGTCGCCGTGCCGCCGATGTTCGAGACCAGGATCTGGGAGATCAGGAACGGGTAGGGGGACACCTGCAGCTTGTCGACGATCAGCAGGGCCACGGGAACGACCAGCAGCACTGTCGTCAGGTTGTCGAGGAAGGCCGAGAACACCGCCGTCACCAGCGACAGCACGACAAGGATGCCGACCGGATCGGCTTTGACCCGCTTCGCCGCAAAGATCGCGACGAACTCGAACAGCCCGGAGCGCTTGGTCACCGAGACGATGATCATCATGCCGGTCAACAGCGCGATCGTGTTGAAGTCGATGCCGGCGATGGCCTGCTCCTGACGCACGATGCCGGCGAGGATGACCAGCCCGCCGCCGATCAGCGCGACGACGGTTCGGTGATAGCGTTCGCTCAGCAGGATCGCGTAGGTGGCGATCAGGATGGCGGCGGACAGCCACATCGGGTCCAGCCCGAAGATGACGGTGGCGTGGGGTGCGGCGTGGTCGCTCATTGGCCGCTCTCCCCGAGCCAATGCATCACCGAAAAGAACGAGATGGCGCCGACCAGGCGGCCTTCGTCGGTGACCACGGGCACGACGTACTGCTTGTTGCTGAGCATGAACATGGCGTCGACCAGGGGAGTATCGGGGCGGACGACCTGGGCGGATCGGTCGACCAGCTCGCCGATGGGACGGTCGCGCAGGGCCTCGAGGCGTTCGCGCAGCTCGGCGCGGCTCTCGCGCAGATAGCTGGCGCGGGTGACGCCGCGGACCATCGTGAGCATTTTCGGCAGCATCAGATGCGCCAGCCGATCGCCGCTCAGCAGGCCGACAAATTTCTCGTCGCGATCGACAACCGGCACCAGCCCCATGTGGGTTTCGGTCATGAAGTCGATGGCGGTTCCCGCGGGGTCTTCCGCGTACAGGCGGGTTTCGATCTCCCGCATCACCGTTTGGCAATCCATGGCTGGGTCCCTCTTTTCGCCGTTCCGCGTCCCGGGACACGCGCTGACCCAGGCGCCGAGAGCATAACTGCCAGGCGAAAAATACATAGCATAATTCGACCTGCAAGTGATGGAGGTCACTGCGCCGGTGTGGCGGAAACTGTAGGATTCTTCGTCCAGTTGCCAGTTCAACTCAGGCAATGGAGGCGTTCAGATGTCGGACTATTCTGACCGGACGCCCCTCGGCCACCCCGTCGGCCAGGTCGAGACTACAAAGGGCGTCGTCGCGGCGATCCGCGCCGACGGCACCCGCGTCATCCTCGAGGTCGGCGATCCGGTCTTCCAAGGGGACGTCCTCGAAACCGGTTCATACGGCGCTGTCGGCTTGGTGATGGTCGACGGCACTCTGTTCTCGATGGCCGAAGACGGCCACATGCTTCTCGATGAAATGGTCTATGACGCCGGCTCCGGTGACGGCGCGTTCGCGCTGTCGGTGGTCAAGGGCGTGTTTACTTTCGTCTCCGGCGAAATCGCCAAGGCCGACCCCGAGGCGATGACCGTCTCGACGCCGGTCGGCACCATCGGAATCCGTGGCACCCAGGGCGGCATCGACCTCGCCGACGGCGAGACCCTGACCGTCGTCCTGATGCCCGAAGCCGACGGCACCATCGGCGAGATCGTGTTGACGATTGGCGGTGCGGCCTACGTGCTCAACCAGGCCGACTTTGCGGTCACCGCCAGCCGGCTCACCGGCGAGGTGATGGAGCCGTACCAAATGACCGCCGAGCAAATCATCGGCGTGTTTTCCAAGGCGGTCGCGGTCAGCCCCGGTTCGCACGGCGGCGTCAACACCTATGGCGTCGAACCCGGCGCCGACGCCGGCGAAGCGGATGAAGCGGACGCCGACGAAGCACTGGACGAACTCACCGAGTTCGAGACCGCGGCCGGCGAAGACGAACCGGACGTGGCGATCCAGGTCGTCTACGGCGACGTCGACTACACTCTGGCCGACGACACCTTGACCGTTGGCGACCTGACCTTCGAGGTCGAGCCGGTCGACGGCGGCGACACGGAGCCGCAGGAAAGCGGCGCCGACGTCGGCGGTGACGAAGGCAACGAAGACGATCCCGTCGACGGGCCGCTCGCGGGCGATCCGCCCGATGAGGACCCCGGCGACACGCCGGACGAGGAGCCCGGCGACGATCCGGGCGACGGACCCGGCGGGCCCGGCCCGGGCGGTGACGAGGATCCCGGCGAGGATCCCGGCGAAGATCCCGGCGAAGACCCCGGTGAGAATCCGGACGATCCGGACGATCCGGACTGTGACACCGAGATCATCGGTACCTCCGGCGATGACGTGCTGCGCGGTACGTCTGGCGATGACGGCCTGTTCGGCCTGAGGGGCGACGACCGTCTGCTGGGCCGCGCGGGCGACGATGTCCTCGTCGGCGGAAAGGGTGATGACGAACTGCGCGGCCAGGCCGGGGACGATGTCCTCGACGGCGGCAAAGGCGATGACGAACTCGTCGGCGGCCGCGGAGATGACGATCTGGACGGCGGCAAGGGTGACGATGTCCTCGTCGGCGCCAAGGGTGATGATGTCCTCGACGGCGGCAAGGGCGATGACCAGCTCGACGGCGGCCACGGCCAAGACGAACTGGACGGCGGCCGCGGCTTTGACGTGCTTGTTGGCGGCAAAGGCGACGACGTCCTCGACGGCGGGCGCGGCGGCGACGTGCTCGAAGGCGGCCGTGGCGACGACCTGCTCACCGGCGGCCGTGGCGGAGACATCTTCCTCTTTGCCAAGCGCGACGGCGAGGACACCATCACCGACTTCGACGTCGGCGACGAGATCGTCCTCGCAGGGTTTGCCGAGGGATCGATGATCGCCATCGAACGGGACGGGGATCAGACGACGATCACCGGCCGCCACCTCGACATCACGCTCGAGGACCAGGCGGATGTCCCGGGCTACACGGTCACCGAGGCCGGAAACGAACTCGTCATCGCGGTGTCCGCCGAACCCTGATCGGCGGTCATCGCGGTGGCGGCAGGGGCGGCGGCTTTCGGGCCGCCGCCTTCGCTTTGGGGGGCGTATTGCAGTTCGCAACGCTCAGCCCGCGAGGAGGTCGGCGACGGCGACCGACCAGTCGGGATCGGTGTGCTTCTGCCAGTAGGCATCGATCAACCGGGCGGTAACCGGCCCCATCTCGCCACTGCCGACGGGCGCGCCATCGATCCGGGTGATCGGCATGATGCCGCCGGCGGTGGAGGTGGCGAACATCTCGTCGGCGGCGCGGGCCTCATCGGCCGAGATGGCGCGTTCGTCGACGGGGACGCCCAGCTCCTCGGCGATCTCGATGGCCGAGCGGCGGGTGATGCCTTCGAGGACGCCTCGGTGTGGCGTCGCGATCCGCCCGTCCTTGACGACGAAGACGTTGAAGCCGGGTCCCTCGGTGAGATGGCCAGATGCATCCTGCAGCACGACGCTGCCCGCACCCCGGCCGTAGGCGTCGTAGAGGCCCATCACGAAGTCCAGCCAGTGATAGTTCTTCACCCGCGGGTCCACGGACTCGGGCGGGATGCGATGGATTTCGGAAATGGCGACCGAGAGGCCCTCCTGCCGCTGCTCCGGCCGTAGGATCCAGCCGAAGGGAATGGCGAAGCAGATGAGCTGGTTCTCGGCGTCGCGGGGATCGCGGGAGAACGTCGGCGAGACACCTCGGGTGAGGATCATCTCCACATAGGCGTCCTCGTAGCCCGAGCGGGCGGCGCATTCGGCGAGGATGCGGGCGAGCCCGTACTGGTCGACGGGAAGCGTGAGGTGGATGCGCGCTGCAGAGGCCCGGAACCGCTCGATGTGGGCATCCAGGCGGAAGAACCGTCCCTTCCAGGTGTGGACCACGTCGTAGGTCGCGTCCGAGTGCAGGAAACCCCAGTCGAGGACTGAGATCTTCGCGTCCTCCATGGGCACGAAGCGGCCTTCGATGTAGGCAATTCCGGGTGGCGCGGGCACGGACTTTCCTCCACGTTCGGACGGCGGCGTCAGCGTAGGCTCAACGGCGGGGCGATGGCGAGCGGGAACGGACAGCTGATCGTTCGTCGCTGGCCGGCCTAGCCCCGGCGTTCTGCACATCCTCTCCGGTTCACGGAACACGAATCGACGCCTTCGCCGCAGCCCGGTCCTTACTTTCGGGCCGCTCGTCGTGGCGTCCTGCCCCCATTAGAGAAGGACCCTTCCATGCCTGAGACCTTCCAACTCAAGAAGCCCATCGGCCCCAACCATGTCGTCGATCCCGGCGACACCGTCCGTACCAAGGCCGCGCTTGCGGGTCTGGGGTTCCTCGAGCCGCCCGAAGAGGGCATCACGCCCTGGCCGGACAGGCCGATGATCGACGCTGTGACCGACTTCCAGCGGGCAAACGGCCTCAAACCCGACGGCGTGATCAATCGCGGTGGCCCGACCGAAGAGGCGATCAACGTGGCATTGGCCACAGGCTCGGACGTAGGCGTCATCCCCGGCATGGAGCCGACAAAACCGAAGATCGGCGTCGAGGCCTTCGATCCGGCACTGGGCGGGAGGGGGTATACGCATGTCGATGCGAGCATCGAAACCGGACCGCTCTTCCGGATTCCAAACCCCGAAGGACGCAGGGTCGACGGCGCGGCTAGGCGGGGCCGCCTCTCCGAACAGGCGCACGCCACACTGGCCGCCGGCGGCGGACACCTTGGCATACCGCCAGGAATGGAGCCGACAAAACCGAGGGTCGGCGTCGAACCGGCATTGGGCGGGAGGGAGCATACGCATGTCGATGCGGGCATCGAAACCGGACCGCTCTTCCGGATTCCGGATGAACCCCCGAAAGCCGGCGCCGATGCAAAAGAACCTTCATGGGAGGACCGCTTTCGCAAACGTCTCAATCGCAACTTCAAGGACCTGTTTGAATGGTCTGGCAACACGAAGGGAAAGGTCGTCATCGACAGGCCCGAGGGCGGTTGGCTGTTGGGCTGGCTATTTGACGACCCGAAGCCGCTGATCCTGGCGCCGGAGGCCGCCCGCCTGATCGTCGACATGGGTGAGTACTCCGACCGGGACCAGGGCCTATCGCTTGAGGAGGAACGCGAGCTTCATCGCAGGGCGAGCACGGTTCTCAAAGGCAACCGCACAGCCTTCTTGGAATTCCACAAGCGGATCGGCGACCTCCGCGACGGCCCGATATCCGACTCCGAATTCGACAGCCTTATGAGGGTCGCGTCCGAGGAATGGTTTTGGCAAGACGGATCGTTTAACTCGGGCATCCAAAGCGGGATGCTTCTCGAGTGGGGACGGTGACGGCGGTTCCGCATTCGAGCACCGACGTCGTCCGCTCACTCTTCAGGCAGCACGTGGTCCGGGACAACGGGATAGGAGCGGACCGGAGTCGGCGGGCCCGATCGCCCGCACAGGCGCGACGGGGAGTCGTAGATGTCGAGACTCCAAGCCAATGGATATGCCCAGCCGGCCGCCAGGGTGTAATCATCCTTGGTCGGGGCCCTGTGTCGAGGAGAGCCGCGGATGTCGGCACGTGCGCGCCTTTCGATGCGTGTCGCGACCGCCTGCGGAAGGGCGGCACCAAGGGCATCGCGCTCGGCGATCGCCGGCTGGTAGTAGGCGTGCGCGGCGCGCGCGAACCAGTAGAACGCCCTCTCCTCGTCCTTCGGGACGCCGTCGCCGGTCTGGTACAGCTTGCCGAGCCCGTACTCTGCCTCGACCCACGGATGCCGCCCGTCGGCCACCCGGCGGAACCATCGTGCCGCCTCGGCGCCGTCCCGCGGGAGTCCCTCGCCGTCCACGAGCATCCACGCGAGCGCCATGCGGGACGGCGTGTAGCCTCGCTCGGCGGCCTTGCGGCGCAGTTCGGCGGCACGGCGCGGATCGCGCTCGATGCCGCCCTGACCCGACCGATAGCGTTCCGCCGCCATCGACTGCGCCATCGGGAACCCCTTCTCGGCGGCGCGGGTAATCAAGTCCCAGGCCTCGTCCATATCGCGGGGTACCGCGGCGCCTTGGGTGAGCAGCCGGGCCAAAGCCCACTGCGCGTCGGGAAGACCCTCGTCGGCGGCTTTGCGGTACCAGTGGGCGGCTTGCTTCACCCCATGGAGCCAATCCGGTGAATCGTCGTCTCTTCGGCCGGCCTTTCTCTCGAACATGAAACCGACGATGTAGGCTGCTTCCACCGATCCGACGAATGCTGCCGTGGTGAAGTGTTCGAACGCCGCTAGCCGGTCATACCGCACGCCCACGCCAATATCGCGCATGCTGCCGAGGTCGATGAGCGCCGCGACATGATCGTCCTTGGCGGCGATGCCGTACCAATGGGCGGCGTTCACGACATCCTCTGCGACCGTGGCGGTGCGGTCGTAGAAGCACCCCACTTTGTAGGCGGCGTCGGCGTCACCGGCCCTGGCGCGGGCGACCAGCGCCGGGTCCGGCTCGCCGGTGGCGGCGGGTAACGATTCCCCGCCGACGGCGGCGGCCAAGGCGAGGATCAGGACGGCGAGGCAGAAACGAGGCATGGCGGCTCGCCCTTGGTTGGTTCGTGCCCGAACACTGTCATTCAACCATACGGCGCAATGCGGGAAAAGAACGAAATGGAAACCCGCGTTGCGCGATGCCGTATTCCGATGGCGCGGCGCTCACACGCTCCGAGAGGACTCCCCCATGCCGGAAACCTTCCAGCTCAAAAAGCCCATCGGCCCCAACCATGTCGTCGATCCCGACGA
>Ga0056133_10000381_pt1 | contig 10619 bp, 6 predicted proteins | sample WorMetGr2BELIZE1_FD_67351 | JGI IMG/M metagenome (GOLD analysis project Ga0056133, IMG submission 67351) | Marine gutless worms symbiont microbial communities from Max Planck institute for Marine Microbiology, Germany - Inanidrilus... ... | reverse complement strand
CACGGAACCACGTCTGAAACGAAATAAAATTATTTTAGCGGCTAAAATAATTTTATTTCATTTCAGACGTCACGTCTTAAATAAAATAAAATTATTTTAGCCGCTAAAATTATTTTAGCGGCTAAAATAATGTTTTATTTCATTTCAAACATGGTTCTGCGGAACCCTAAAATTCTTTAAAATAATTTTATTTTAACATGGAACCACGGCTTTATAACAAGAATGTCTGTTTTTGTGACACTGGCTTATCCATAGTAAGCAATAAAACAACGAGGAGCAAAAATAGCTATGAACACGAAGTGATGTGGTGCCATCGTCCCAATAATATTTACGATTTTTCCATTTATAATATTTCTAACGTACATTCGGCAGAATACACTGAGTATTTATCGTAATCCAGAGGCAAGCGTGATTAGCAAGTCGTAATCTTGTTAAATTTTCCTAGACTGTAAGCGACAATGCTAAATAAAAATTTAACGTTCACACTCGGCCTCGCGTCTGACTCAGCAGTCAGCAAAGTTCAGGTCCGTTCGCGTCGACGAGACAGAACTGAACCAAACTGAACTAACTGGTATAGTTCGCAGTTCTGAACAAAGTGAATGGCTTTCATTGAACAAATAATCACGGATTTTAATTTTGCCGCAATGCATAGTTGCAATCTTGTCTCTGTACATGAGTACGTCACAGGAAATCCATTTATTTTAGACTTCATTGCACATCTCTTCTGCTTATCAGCCTTTCTGTAACTTAACTTCCCAATCATAATGTGGCATCATACAGCAATGAAATTTTAAACAGTGTTGACTTACCAATTTTACAGTGTCAGAATTTTGTTTATAGCAGAGCCAGTCTGCGAATTTTGTTTGTTCGTTTGCACACTGGACGTAAGCAGGTCTCACTTCAAGCTCTTAGTTTTTCATGTCATGTTGAGCATTCGCCGAATCTGCTGATACCTACACTTCCGTGAAGCAGCTAGTGTATCGCAACCCAGTTCGTCTGTCATTTTGTCAGTTCTCAAGCTAAATAATATTTACTTAGTACAAATAGGGCTCAGTTGCCACGCAAAATGCAGCAAATTACATTATTTTTAATGTGCAGAATCAGACATATAGAATCAGCATTCTGCCAGCAGTGCTATTGTTTGAATGTTCGTGTAAACTGCTGTACTGAACCCTGAAGAAAGATGCCTTTGTCTGAACACGGCGTATAGGACTGACACAGAATTGTTAGCGTTGGCATAAGATTAACGACTGTGTCGTAAACTTTGGGTTCGGCGCCCGTTGGAGTCTGGACTCGGTCCCATGGTAGCAACTATTCGCTCGTTACGACAGCAATGTGATCAACGAGCTGGTTGGTGTTGTCTGTTCACGCTAGGCCGACGATCCGCGATTGCCGTCGTGCAATCGGTTACGATCACCCAGGCGTGTAACGACGACTCTCCTCGTGCAACGTTCGCGCATCTCAACAGAACACGGTGTTGAAGTGCGACTGCACTCCATTGTTGGTGGAAATAACTAAAAACAGGCATTGTAGACATAATGACTTCGCCCCGGTTCTGCTCCCTGGTGAGTCACTTTGAGCGTATTTTGAACACTTGCGCTGTCAGATTTATCGTGTGTATTGTTCGTTGTTTTAAATTTTTTTGCTCATTGTATTAAGTTATTCGGCTTTCAAGCCGCAAGAATGTCAATAAATATCTGTATCTGTGTACCTCCTATTAACCACGCGCCATATGACCTACTTTGGCAAACATAACGTCATTCACAAAACCGGAAGTACATAACGTATTGCATTGTCGTCAGAGGAGACCGAGCCACGGTCACAGGTAACGCGTAGAGAAAATTGGGTGAAGCTTGAACGTGTCGTTTTTGAGATATGCGAGCGATGAGACAGACATACAGACACGCTCATCGCAATACTTCGCACCCCTGCCGGTGGAGAAATAACAAAATTTGCAGTTTATCGGGTACATTTTCAACAAATGTAAACCGATTGCTAGCAAATTTGGTACACGTAAGCTGTGTCGCAAGGAACAGCTAGGTTGGGTAATTTAAGGCTATCGGACCATGAGTGGCTTAGGCCAAAAGTAGTTACGTTTTTGTCGATTATTTAAGTATGTAACTACTAACTATCACCCAATGAGACCGGAAGTATCTGCACAATCTTAATTTGATGTTAAAAATCGTATTGTGAGGGCTAATACACACCTTAAATTTAAAAAAATAATAATAAAATTTTGCTCATCAAATTAAAATATAATAACAACTTCTGCTCATTGTCAATTTGCAGATATAAGGGTTTAACGACGGTTACGTGACTAAAATAGTTTTGGCAAAAATTCATATAATTTACAGGATTGCCTAGGAAAAATTTGTTTACTTTGAAAATGCAACTAACTGCGATTTAAGTTCAAAAATAAAGAAAATGTAACAAAAATGTAACAAAAAACAATGTTCTTCTATTACTGCTAGCTGTATAGGCCATTATTGACGCACCATGATTCGCCAGCAGACCAATGTCTGAACTGTTACCTATTTTAAGATATGCTGTTCGTGGATATGGCATTGGTCCTTCGATGATGTAAAACCGTAGTTACATTTCGCGTGAGGTGTAGCCGAGGCGAAATGCATAGTGGCCACGGCCGTCTGTGTGTCTGTCTATCCCTCGCCGCATTCTCACATTACTGCACGGTCCCGGATGTAACCTGGGGAATGGTAGGGGTGCCCTCTAGTTGTGCACTATAGGGCGGATTGCAATCGGTGGACGGGTTTCGTTGCTATGACAACATAGTGCCGAACGCGAAACGTCAGCGAGTGCTTGTGCTCGCTCTATGCCTTGTTACAGATAACAGTATAATGAAGTTGGCAAATGATTGTACTCAGAGGCATAGCCAGAATTTTTTTTTTGGGGGGGTATAAATTTTTACTGCACTACAGTCCTATACACTGACGTCATCGGCTACAATTACTGCACAAAATAATTTTCAAGGACTGATTTTTGGGGGTATATATACCGACATACCGCTCGTCGCTACGGCCCTGGTTGTAGGCCTACTGTTATGCGTCCAGCTGTTTTTGCTGTGTCCATTGCCGCTGGAGTGGACATCCATGAAGTGCTTGTCGTCAGAACGCGGTGACGCGCTATCATCAGCATCACTCAGATTCACTCACAGCATCAGCAGCAGCAGCAGCAGCATTGGCAGCGTGACGTCAGTCGTCAGCCGGACCGACACCAACTGAGACAATACGAGCCAGCTCGGTGACAACATGGAAGCGTACCTCGTCAAAACGATAACGTGTCTTCTGTTCGCATCGTCGTTAACAGGTCGGCTAGCGATTCATTAATGCGTTCAGTTGGTAGCTCGTCGCTGAGACTTTGGCCGTGGAAAAACTGTTACTAATTGAATAATTGCGTTATAATATGCATCGTATTTAATTGACTTTACCCTATTCTGATTTAACAGCGACATTATGTAACTTATTTGCTAAAGTGATTTATGAAATCAAAATTTAATTTCTTTCTTCCCGCGTTTTTCACGAGGGTCAAAAAAGTATCACAGATGAATTCCCCGATAGCACAAGCCCAATCTCAGAACCAAACTCTGCATGAATATGACGCATACAACTGAAGTTATGGCCATTTTTGTGACATTTTAACCAAAATTTTGTTGCCATGGCAACGTCCCTTAGACTCTTGAGTCAAAAATGTCTTCTTTGGATTGGCTGATCACGAAAACCCCCTGTTATAAGTAATCACATTCTCGTTACCTCTCATAGAAATGCATTTACATGCATTTATAGCAATTTTAGTCCCAAAATTGGTTGCCATGGTAACGCCCCTTTGTCCCTTGTGTACGGAAGTATCACATATGAATTCTCCGATAGCATAAACCCTATCTCAAAACCAAACTGTGCATCGATGTGTCGCTTATGCAACTGAAGTTATGGCAATTTTTGTGATATTTTAGCCTATTTTGGCCAAAATTTGGTTGCCATGGCAACGTCCCTTAGACCGTTGCAATCAGAAATGTCTTTTTTTGGATTGGTCGACCCCTAAAACCGTACCCTAGAACCAAAAATTTTGTCAATAGCTGTTACACAAGCGAAGTTATGTCAATTCGAAGGATCGCGACAAGTTTAGCATTACGGGAATATGGATTTTTCGATATTTTTGCAATAAATATGGAAATTTATTTTCAAGAATTTATATAACCCCAAAAAGGACTTACCTTGCGTGAAAACACGTATTACGAGCCATTAACGATGTCCCTACGATCTACAGTGCGACCTGTGCAGGTGAGCAAGAACATTAAAAAAATATAGAAAGAAAAAATAGACACCGGGAGTGTATATTTCACCACTATGGGCGCGCGCTACCATTTGAGCCCGGAATCCTAACTTTGCATGTGTGGTTGGGTCCTCGACATAATCACTGTTAACAAATTTCATCAAAATCGGTCAAGGGGTTTTCGAGCTACAGGGGTCCGAAAATCGGGGTCTCCCATGCACTGACTTGGCTTGTCGCCCTTACAACAGTTCAGCACTACCGTGCTGACTGTGATAAGCATCATCTGCATAATCCATTAAAAGCTGATGTGAAACCAAATAAGACACTTGGCACTGGAGCAGTTATTGCACTGTCTGAACTACAATGTGGCTTGTGTGGTTTCGTATTTTGCCACTTCTGATACAACACATCACTGATAATTGATTTGCTGTTGTTTCTTGTTGTTTCAATTACACTTGGACATTTCAGAGTAATTGACCGGTTATCAGCTGTCACATGCATTTAAACTTAACGCAAACATCAGCATATGCACTTTTCATAAACAAATGCTATAGACTTGCACACGCATTGCCTTAGGTGCATAATGTGGCAGTACATTAAGATGTGCATGTATAGGCAACTAGCGTCATCTGTGAAACTGCATAACCTGCAAGCAGATGTAAATACCAGTGATGGGAGTCTCGAGACACTTGTCTTGTCTCGAGACATGGTTTTTCATGGTCTTGGCTCCGTATCGAGTAGGCCCTACTTGTATGTCTCGTCTTGCCTCTGTCTCTAGTTTCCATGTATCATATGACTGTCTCTGTTAGTTTTAGCTAGTACTTATTCTGTGTTGAAACATTGGCATTTCTTGCTGAAAGTAGGCCAATAAGCCCATTTATTCGATGTTTACTTACTGTAGGTGCTATAGTGTGTCTTGAAAACTGTACCTTGGCAATGTATCCATATCAAACATTTTAATAGCGACTCAGTCTCGTCTCAACCTAATCCCTAATGTATTGGCTTGTCTTGTGTCTTGACACCTGTCTTGACAAATGTCTCTCTCTCGGAAAAATGTCTCGACTCCATCACTGTTAAATACTCACGAATTACCTAAATTACCTGTGAATTCAGAATACTGTCTTCACTAAATGACATGCTAATTTGCAGATAGAATATAAATTATATTTCTTTAGAATAAGTAGTTTGCTTATTGCAAATAAGCAATGCTTATTTACCACAATAATTAAATACTTAGTCATTATGAATAAAAATGCTCATTAGAGAGAAAATATAAATAATATTTATGTTGAATAAGCAGCACTTAATGTAAACAAGCAAGCGCTTATTTGATGTAACAAGTAATTAGTTGGTTTGAATAAAAATGCTTATTTATTTTCAATAAGTTTATTTAAATAAAAGTGCTTATTGAAACTGAATTTAAAAACATTTCTTACCTTTTTAAACTAGCAGCTTACTTAAGGCAAATTAAATTTGATTTACGACAAATATTGAGTTTTTATTGTGTAATACCGGTATCTGCAACGAGGGCGGCGATATGATATGGTGCGACAGACTGTTGTTCCAAATAGAGGGGCAGTAGCAGACACTGATGGGCAAACGTTAACTAAAAATTTGCTAAGAAAAAGCTAAATTAAACTAATTTACTTCAGTTGCTAACGAAATACTTAAAAATTAAATTAAAATAATAATTATATGCTGTGTTTGGACAATAGTATTGTTGCTTCGGTTGCGGGATGTTTTGTGCGTTCAAAGGAGTATATTCAACTTTGTAATTATTTCGCATGCGTGTAACCACGTGGTGACAAATCTAGAATCAAGCACTGACTAGCTGTAAAAGTTATTACTAGTGTTGCATAGCATAATGTGTTACATATTTCATGCATCGTCTATACTCCACTCGTTTCTATAAGACAGCTCGCAAAGTTATACCACTTATAGTCTTAGACCACGAGTACACGTCTCTGGCACTTAGTATATTATAATTTTTTTTTATTCATGTGCTGTTTTATCAAGCTTATTGACATAGCTTTTGCATGTTTGTGTTTACAACTGCGTTTTGTCAGTCGGAGTAATAAGCTTAAACAGATATGATGTGTAAGTTAACTTTGATAATTTCCATTGTATATTTTTATTTTATGGCTTTTTTGTTTATCTGCACTTTTGTGAGAAATAAACTTAAATACAGTTAATGTGTCAATGCCAAATTTTGTTCAGTTAAGAACTTAGTTTGTGTTAGTAGTTTATACGTTTCATGGACCATGGTGATGAACTTGTTTTACTTAATGAACGGAAGCATCATCGTTCCAGTTGCATAATACACAGTCAACGACAATCAATAACTTTCGGATTACGTGATAGTGGTTGAAAATAATAGAAAACGCCCCATCACTGACAGCAGAATAAGACTAGTTGAGATTCAGCGCCACTAAAAGATAGGCCTAATGATAAACAAAGACGAAAGATCCACGTGGCAGGGCTGACTCTTGGAAGTTGGCCTAAACGTGTGCGATCAGCGACTTTCGAAAACCGCGAAAATATTCTACGATCTGTATTTGGCTTTGCTGACAGCACGGACTAACTGCCTATTATTCTGAAAACCAGAATGCATAACGCCCAAACGAAAAAGCGACGTTTCTGTGTGGCATATATAATCACAGCCAGAGCCATCCAAAAATCCAAGTTTTAATAAGCGAGGACTCATGTAGATTAATTGAAAAAATGTCACTTTTATCTGCACTGTTTTTTCGTACGAAGATTACTGCGCAAAACGACTGGCGTTGAAATGTGCCAAAAATCATGCAAATTGATTCAGGTAATTTGAAGATGTGCGCAGTGAAACGTAGTGGCCTCACTACTGGTCTCGTTTCTGGCCCAGCCTGTGGGTGATTAGTAATTATTTTACGACATTTTGATCTGTGATTTGTGATTTAACTTCAGATAACGCGGCAAAGATACTTGAGACGACTTGAGAGACATGTTTCTGAAAACACGAGAGTTGTTAAAAGCTTGCGTGGATGCTAAGCTACTGTCTTAATATTCGGAATAAGGTATTTTAGGAAGTGGGTTCGTAGAGAAAAAAAACAACGCAGATTTGTTCAGGCATTGGAAAAATGTGGTGTCAAATATAGTGGCGTCGTTTCTTGACCCAACCTGTACATACGCGACACAGGCTGGCGGAAAAAATCACAACGCTGCAGTCGCTGAAATTCGACACCTGTCACGTTCGCATAACCGGCACATGTTAAGACCAAAGAGGACGCTTGGCTGAGTGCACACCCCGCCACGTCACATTGAAATTGGCACAGTGTCGCTAACCAACACAGTTTGGACGCCCGTACATGTCCGTGGATACGGGTGTCATTTTGTGACACCGATGTCCACGAGCCATGTCCACGGCCCGTGTTCACGGCCCGTGGACACGGCCCGTGAACACGGGTAGTGTGTACCGAGCTTTAGTGTGAACAGCGTTTAACCAGAATCCTAACCTTGGGTCAGTTCTTCCGCTGTCCATCCCCAAATTTCATGATTAATCTACCCATATCTTTTTGAATTATCCTGCTAACAAACAAACAAACAAACATGGGTCAATACCTCCGTCCAAACTGATCCGTTATTTTTGGATGTCCTGACAGACAGACGGTAGTGATGTGGTTGCTTATTGACTGAACATTACATAAGTCATAAAACATAACACCAAAATAAAATAACGAAAACAAATGATTGGATACGACCGGTATCGTTGCATGGGTTAATCGATTCAGTTTAACTATTTCAGGCTCATAACCAGTAAACAAAAAAATCAACATACACATAGCTACTCTCGAATTTGTTGACTGACTCTGAATTAACTGCTCATGTAAATGCATCCTCGCACACTCGGCGGCATGTAGCAGAAACAGTACGAGTCTTTGACTCGAGTTCCCATCTCTGCGAAGTAGAGATACGATTGTCCAGCACGATACGCCTCATAACATTCCAGCAGTGCACTGTTGTTCGCGGCATCGTTTGAAAGCGATATTGGGACTGCCAGCTATAGCGTCTGACACGGCACTAGGCGAGATGCCATATGGCCACCGGCAGCGGCTGACCACAGGCGCCTGCTACGTAAATTGCAGCTGTCGTCTGAAGGACCATTAGGTGTCATTTGAGTGCCAGTCGCCAGGGGCGCCACCGCCAGCAGCCAGTCATTACATAATTGATACCCGCCGGTGCTCAGCAGGCGTAGCTATCCATCAACGACAATACTGATCTACTTTTTCGCCGGCTGTGACACTCAGCTTAATTTCCTAGATTTCGGTATTATCTGAGACCGCGCGAGTCTGCACAAAATTTGCCATTGCACAGTCGAACAAGCGCTCAGGCAGTTGCTGAGATGGGCGACCGTGCCAGAGCAAAGTGGACCAAAAAGTGGGGGGCTGCTCTGCCCCTTTGGGAAGCTGGGTCCTCATCTAACACAATATGGCCTGGGCCGAAGCCTACCTCCTTACCAAATGGCATCTTGATCCATCCAACCGTTTGGCCACAATACACCATCGTTACAGGCAGACAGACAACGGCCCGATAGCATAGGGCGAACCGTTTTACAAACGGTGGTCCAAAAAGGCAGTTTTAAAAAATTATTTTACAGCTGCAGTGATCTACGCAATCAGTGAAGCTACGAAATCGGTGATACGGATTACGGAACCGTCGCCGGTGACTCTATATATAATAACAATATTAGTCTATGAAGCAATCAGTCAGCTGTAGGCAGTGCTTTATATGACCGCACGCGCCGGTAGACGGACGCGTAGTGGCGTAGCGGCACCTTTTTGTGTCCAAAAACACTGCGTAGGCCTACAGGACATGCGTTGCGTTGATATATTTCGTCATCGATTGCAGAAAGATGCAGCTGTTATCAAGCCATTGAAAGTGACACACGACCTCATTCGTATGCTGCGTGACCATTATTATCATTTCTTTTCGCAACATGTGTAACCTACATATCAAGGTATAGTGCGCAGGATTTATGCGTCTTTATTCATCATAAATGATTTCATTTCGGGATGTTGGTAATAGCTCCGAAGGGGAGCGGCAGTCCAGATCAAAGACGTTATTTAATCTGCTATTGAGCCTTTCATTAAAGTTAAACGTGGTTTGTAGCATATGTGGTGACGCGTTTACTTTTTTCGAATTATGCGTTGAAAAGAATAATTGCTTATTTCGGAGGTGTCTGAGCACCCGAAGGGCCGAAACACGCCCAAGTTGCGGCGTTGCTGTGTATCCGCGGTGCTGTGATGTTCGCCGGGTCGGCTGTTTGGTTATTCCGGCGAGCCACTTCGTGCTTGTGCCGCGCGCGCGCGTCCGTCACCGCACGTTATGAATAGTTAACGTGGCACGGCGGCGAGTGACTGCCGGGCTGCGACGACTGGACGGACGGCACGTCTTACCGCAGTCAAGAGCAAGTCCGTAATGGTCGTTCACTCGCAGTGCACCCACGACGAACATGAAATGTGGATGCAGCACTGCCGACATTACTCGCGTCAACGGTACATACATCCAGGGGCGTACCTAATGCCAGTGACAGACGCTCAAGAAACCTGTACCTGGCACCAAATAGAACATGTTCTATCCGATACCAGAATCTGGTACCAGAAAAAAATCGATGCAAGATTGCATGTCATACGTACCAGAAACCGTTACCAGTTTTCTGGTACCAGTTTCCCGTACAGGTTTCTTGACCGTCTATCATTGGCATAAACGGGGCATACTACCACTGTTGTCTCTGATACTACTCGTATTGCGGACATGTTTGACAAGAAGTTGCTTGAATCTACTCGTGCGATTCAAGATCAAATCTGTCAGCTAGCAGCAGTATGTATACACAGATCAAGCTATCATCGTGCACGAATGGTGGTGCAGTGTCGAGTGATGCTCAGAAGCGTCCAGTTGACAGGTCAAGAAACGTTGTTATTAGTGGCATAGCAGAAGATCGTATCGATTCAGTTTGGCGATCAAAGGTGGCTGATGTGTTACGTATAGCTGCTGGACATAACATACAGATACTTGACGCATTTAGAATTGGGGTAAATTTGATGCTTTAAAGTCAGACCAATACTGGTTAAGCTTCATTCAGCGTGGGATAGGCGTATTGTTCTTAGCGGGGCACACAACTTATCCAAAGATGCTCGTTTTGTTCGTGTGTTTCTCTCACCTGACGAACCCATCGAAGTACGGCGGCGAAATCAACTTGAGCGTTTGAAGAAAAGAGCCCTTCGGGAGGGCAAGTGTGCAACAGTGAATGACGGTGCTCTTCTGATTGATGGTGTTATTGTGTTTTCTCTAGAGCGTGG
>Ga0056133_10000380_pt1 | contig 10620 bp, 4 predicted proteins | sample WorMetGr2BELIZE1_FD_67351 | JGI IMG/M metagenome (GOLD analysis project Ga0056133, IMG submission 67351) | Marine gutless worms symbiont microbial communities from Max Planck institute for Marine Microbiology, Germany - Inanidrilus... ... | reverse complement strand
TATAGTAGTGGGCGTCAGCTAAACTTTGCGGCGTTGAACAGAGGGCGCCACCTATGTTCGGCAGGGCGACCATCACGTTGGGCATTGGCCCACATTCTAGTTGATCATAACTTCGACATGTAGACTGATATTCAAAATTATTTCACCGTTAGATTCCTAAGGAAATTCTGTACATATGTGCTATAAAGATTTTCCACCTTACCTTAACTGCGTTACTACCTTGCATGGTAAAATTTGAAAATTACAATCGATTTCAGTGGTACGTTTTCATGTAAGACCCAGACTAGTCAGTTTTGTAGGCGTCTACTTATCCAAAATCTGAATCTGGAAAACAATGTAGTAGCGATCAGAAGATGATCATTGATATCAGCAAACTGAAGTACTGTAGTAAGTAACTGATCGAGTTTTTCGAGGTGTTGCATGGTCGGCAACAGACTGTCATTCATGAATTCATGAATTCACGTATCAGTGAATGACGCTGACATCTGTGAGCTTGCGTTTGTACTAGAGATGGACATTTTTAGCATTTCATTTAATTTTCGACCTGGTGGACTGCAGTAGTATTAGTTGCAAGCGCTGTCATTGTGACTTTCTGGCTTGCATTAACTTCACGCGGTTTGTCTTCAGACCATATTCTGAATGCTATTGCATTATGCCATGGCATCTGCTTTAGGCTATGTAGGCTACTTCATGTATTGCGCAAAAATCAGAAATCATTACTGTGATACTTTTATAAAATTGTAATGTATTATCTGAATGTCGTGAAATTTTGTCAAGTTTCATGTGAAACAGATTACTTTTGGTAGTAGGAGTAGCTAGGCTAACAGTTCGATGGTTAGGTGTAATTTTGAATTTTGAAATTTCACACGGTAGCGTAGCAACGCAGTTGAGCTGAGGTGGAAATCTCTACCGCAAGTATGCATATAGACAATATTTCATTGGAAATCTGTCAATTAAAGAATTTCGAAAATCGGTCTATTTATATACGGTTTGCCGAAGTTTTGACGAAAAGTCGAGCGTCTTTGTGTTTCGACACACAGTGTATGGGCCTGCTTACAGCTTACAAGGCCGGGTTTAGGAGAGTTCAGACTGTTCAAGCAAACAGGACCCCACAAATTTTGGGGCACCACGTTCTGAACAGCAAGACGTCGCTAAACAGAGCGGAAAATGAAACAGAAAGGAAGTAAAGGACAGGCCCTCAGGCTCCAGTCCCATATTTGCATCGAACAGGGTCCCACAGTTGTAAGTTTTACACCGAAGGAAATCATGTCACAACAGTCTACAGTAGTACGCTTGTCACTACAGATTATATGTGCTGGAATCAAGCCGCGGCTGTCGCGCTTTCACGTATCGACAAAGTGAGCGGTCTGGTCTGGTGAATGTCGGAGTCAAGTCGGCAATGCGGTCGACCAGTTCGGCTGTACGTCAGCTGCGGTCTGGAGACTGGATTGTTCCGAGGAGCGCAATGTGCGCGACGTTCTGGTGCGGAGTCATCTTCATCTTGTCCAGTATCATACTGCTCGTCACCAGCAAGCACAAGGGAAGGTAAACTACTCGCTCACATTCATTCGTAAGATCACGCAAATTTGCTTGTCGGTGTGCTATCAGTATTCAATAATACACTGCGCCGAGGCAACCACTGTGAGAGTTCACCCGGGTCCATGTGCTGAATGCAGACTTAGCGCCGTGCGGCTGCCGGTCCTCATGCAGACCAAGTCGAACGACTTGGCTTGTCAGTCCGCCTGCAGGCTGTTGTACCATCCACAACTACCATCGCCATTTATTATTATTACTCAGCCCGAATTCATTTTGTCTTCCCACTCCCACACAGATGCATACGTTCCGACACTTTCGTCACGTCGATTTCTGAAGGTAACTTATACGTATTCGGTGCGATAATATGTGCACGTATGTTCTGGTAAATGTGGCAGATAATAGTTAACCGCTCCCTCCGCATCTCTAGATTTTTTGGAAATCAACGTGTTCGTGTTGCACGATGAAGCACTGTATTGATCAACTGTAAAGAAAGAATGGCGGATTTAGGGACGGCGGACTGGGCGATCGCCCTTCCCATTTGTCTGGAGACCTATGCACTCGCGCAGTAAGGATGCATGTGCATTGTGCAGGACGCGCCGAAGGCTGTATAGTACAGTAGCAGACTAAACAAGACTGCCGGCGATGAGATTCGATCCGGGCATCTCTCACGCACATTAGCGCTAGACTACTGCGACCTGCAGTTGTACTGGTGGAGAATGTTGTGACGGGTTGATGACGTTTCGTCTGTGTACGTGTGTGTGTGTCAGGCGGTATCAGTCGTGGGGCTCGGTGATGCTCGGCTGCGGATGCTGCCTCATGCTCGTGTGCGTCATTCTCTGCGTACGCGCCTTCTGCGTCATGCGCAGCCGCCAACTCGGACACGCTGAGAAAAAAGTGGGTCGAAATGCCGTGTTGTTCTTCGAAGAGAGTAACATTATACTGACATGATGCGAGTGTCGTATACGTAAGTACTAGATATTACTAGCGAATCCATGTGTACTTCGCCTGCGGGAGCGGTTGCGAAGTATTGTGATGAGTAGGCCCTGTCTGTCTGTCCGCGAGGCTGTTTCCGGAGCCAAACGCGCGATCTTTACCAAATCTTTGTGCATGTTGCCTATGTCCGTGGCTCGGTCCTCCTGCGGCACATTGACGATAGGCCGCATCGCCTATCGCCCGGAAGGGGGTGATGGAAGTGCACAGCGCGGGCGATGTGTAATCTACGATTGCCTTGTTAATATTACGATTTAATCGGCTATGGAATGACTGTATATAGCGTCAGCACAACTTTTACTGCCACACTACTACAGTGTTGTGGCAATAAAGTTTTATGCCTTAACTGTTTGGACCGTATCATTATTCGGTGAACCAATGAAGGTAGTATACATGGGCATAACCACGAATTTTTGTCTATAGGTCCAAAATGTACCACGACATGAACATGAAACCAGAGCAGTCGGGGGAGGCCTGGGCTACACACTATCTTGGAACTGTCTTATGGGAGTTGCGAACATGTGAAAATCTTGTCGAGGCTAGGGAGCCCGGACCCCTGGACTCCCCGCCAGCTACGCGCGTGGGTTAGGGTTAGTGGCCCGTGGGTTAGTGGCCATTTATAATGCAGGCCTACCGCATTGTAATACTGTGAGTGATCGACGTGTGTTGATGTAATCGTCACGGATGACTGACAGTTGGAACTGGGTTCAATTCGCGACGCCCGTCAGCTGGTCGGCAAACACGACGAAGAGCACCGACTGCTGATGGACTCGCCTTCGACTCGTCCTGCAAACGGCCGCAGCGAGTCTTCGACGCCGACGAAGTCGCCCGCTGAACGCACGGCAACGTTGTCGCGGACGGCGGCGACGGCAGACGTCGACGACAGCGCCAGTCAGACGTCGTCCAGCTGTCCGACTTCGTCGTCGTCGACGGGCACGACGCCGCCGACCGTCCAAGACCACCAGGCGGTGCCGCCCGACCACACAGGGTTGCCTCACTGGCCGGTAACTGCCGCCGTGGGTGGCATCCCGTCGCGGGCTGGGCAGCCCGCGCGACCGGTGGTGGCCGTGTGTCGGGTCCGGCCGCTGACGGACGTCGACTGGCGCCGCGGCGAGCATCTCGGCGGTGCTCAGCGCGCAACCTCGACGTGGAAGTCGCCGCCGGACGCGGTGGCGGCGCCGGACTGCGTGCGGTCGGATCTGCCAGGCGACGACGGACCCGTGAGACGGGAGGCGGAGATGACCGCGACACCGCCGTCTGCTCGCCGATGTATCGACCTACCGAGCGATGTCGTACCTCGTCCATACGACGACGGTGCGACGTCAGGCGACGTCATCCTGACAGTTGACGAGCTCAACGTGATGATGGCCGAGTCTAAAGTCACCGTCTACGACAACGTACAACAGCTGCACGTGTGAAGACGATGCTTTATCTCGGCCGACGCTTCGTTGGATCATACCCGTTGAGAATCCCATTTTTGTTAGACATGCATCTATTTTACTGACCACTGTGTGTGTCTGTCTCAGTGTCCGGACATCTGCCATGCTGGTTCGACACTATCAAATTTGAAGGTCGAGATTCACGGTCGATATTGATGTTGATAAAGTGGTCGGTTCGACCTCCAGTGAGGGCTTTCTAGTTGCCATAACTTCTGACGGATCCATGATTTTGCAGAGGGCGGCTTAGAGGGTATGGGGCGGAGCCCCCAGAAGCTGAACAGATTTGCTTATCTAAGACCCAACGTTTCCCAAATTTTCATGCATTTTCGTCCGCCAGGTCTCCAGACAAATGGGAAGGGCGATTGCCCAGTTCGCCATCCCTAAATGCGCCATTATTTCTCTACAGTTGATCAATGCAATATGAACATTTGATTTTCAAAAATCTGGAGATGCGAAGGGAGTAGTTAATTATTATCTGCCACATTTACCTGAACATACGTGACCATTATCGCACCGAATACCTAATTTACGTCCAGAAATGGACGCGTCGTAAGTGTCGGAACGTACGGATTTGTGTGGGCGTGGGGCAGAAAAACTAACGACCTTCTTCCCAACGCATTATCGCCTTAAGGGCTGTTCACACTGAGTGCGAAGCGAAGCGGAAACGCGAGGATACGCGCGTACTGTGAACGCCATCGTTTTGAACGAGTTCGATAATTCGATTAGGACGGACACGCGCTTATGCACGCGCACAGGCGCGCGTCCGTTGTAAAACCCCGTTTACACGATACAACCGGTTGTCAAGTCGGTTGTACAACCGGCTGTATCCTGTAAACAAACATCCAACCGGTTGTCAAACGGGTTTGACAACCGTGTTGAGCGAACAGCTGTTCGTTCAACCGGTTGTCAAACCGCCGAAACCGGGTTGTACAACCGGATTGACAACCGGTTGTATCGTGTATACAGATATTTACCCGGTTGTCAAACCGGTTTGACAACAGGTTTTATCGTATAAACGGGGCTTAATGGAACTCGTTGAAAACAAAACGACGTTCACACCGTATCTACGTCTTTGCGCCGATCCGCAACAGTTATGTAAATGCCCCTTTATGTACCATTTGCGTGTTTTTTCCTTCTGTTGTGGCCATCGTTTGAGAAGCTCGTTCCAGCTGCGGATGTCCTAGCTAGAGCAGAAAGAACGGTGTATCAAAATATTCGCAGACCTGCATAGAATCTCAGTAGAAACTGTCGAACTTCCGTATCAGCGCGGCTGGCATCGACTCGAGACCTAGATATGGTCTTCCGACGTGAACAACTCGAGAGACTGCTCATTAACAATCGTGCTTGTTGTCGTTCATTCACCGTTCTCTGTAGGGCCTAGGTCTTTCTGGTTCTACCCTGCCGACGTCTGGCTAACGTCGACTACTGACTTGAGTCAATTGACATTTGTATACGTACACTGCAGGCAGTGCTGTGCTGTGCTCAACGTTTACAACGTCTGCTTCACTGTTAGAAGTATATTCTATGTCGTATATGTACCGCGTGCCGTTGAAAGCGTTTAATTTAGGTCTAACTATTATCTAGCATGCTTGAAGTAAAGCAGACACGACTTGTTTTTCTAGAATTAGTCATACTTTTACTCGTCAGTAACTAATCTTATATTTTTTGCATGTAATAACTATATTTTCCAAGTTTCACAATTTTGTTTAATCTTGTATATTTTTCAAAGTACATTGTTTTCATATCTTTGTTTGCTTTTTTGTAAATGTCTGTGTTTTGTTGTGCAATCGTGTTTACGATCTGATCATTACTTCCGTCAAGGAGGATAAGCTTACGTAGGCTAATCGTCGTTCAACTGCCATATCCCAAAACCATATAGTTTAAATATGCTTTGCCAAAGATTTGGGATTTGGCAGTCAAACAATATCAAATACCAATTTGACCGAATCAGATTCCAAATCGCAAATCTGCGACTTTTCTCCATAAAATCGTAATAAATACATATAGATAGGGTGAAGTGACGCCACAGCAATATGCGATCTCTATGTTGTGGGGAAACACACTGTACTGTGTGACGCTAAGTGACGAAGATTTGTTGTGTTATTCGAATACAATTGAATCGGTTGGTCTAAGAAAATGTCTGTATTATCAGTTATCACTATCTTACTAAGAAAGTGCTCTCACAGTAACAAACATTTTGCAGAGCTTGCCCCACATCACCGCAGAAAAACAACTGGAATAGATATGGTGTGAAAAAATTATGTCACTGTCACCCTATGTATATACAACAACAACGTGCTACATACAGAAATAATATATTTTAATATTATTGTAAATAACATTTACTATCTAACTGTACCTGTAACAGATGACAACAGATCAAATAACATGAATTCTAACTGAATGAAATGCCAGAAATAACTAAGCTGAAGCAATGCACATAGGTAGCTGAAAAAAAATCATTTTCAAGATAGTGCCTGCCTGATACCAATGGTAAAAACTTGTTTAAAAAAACTTCATTTTCACCATAAAACAAGTGGTCAAAGAAAGTAATTTGACAAAAGGCTGAACTGCCGCCGCACATGGACGGTCCATTGGTATTCGCCAGGTGGCGCCAATGTGCACCCCATCTAACACATGCTTCCTTGGGCCCACCCGAGTCCATACTCGAAACGGCATCTCGATTGGTTCAGCCATTTTTGCAGGGCTGACGACCGTAACAGACAGACCACGCTACTCCGTCTGTAGCAACAAGCCGCATCTATGTAGTACTGTGATGCGGCCCAATAATTTTGCCATTTACAGTTTGAATATCCAACACAGCATTAACGACCAAAACAGGTGATCTATTTAATTTGACAAACTAGTAAAATTAGTGTCACGTTTACAATAATATTTGGACAGATCCCATAGGTATATTTTAAAATTAAGAAGTTTTTATTAAAATATGATGTTCATATTTTTTTTATTCAATTAAATGCCACAAATTACCAAACTTTTTTCTGCACAGCGAAAAGGATATCACCATTTTAATACCTAACTCAGTCTAGGATTACAACTCTGTTTATGTTACCAGACTACCAGTAATGCAGCATTACTGGGAATCTGGTAACATAAACAGAGTTGTAATCCTATGCACATGCAAAGTTATATGGATGATAGGCTAAAGTAAGATGTCTATCGCATTCATGCACTGCATGAACCAGAAACAGATATGGCCATTATCAAATTACATCCTGTTTTTTAACAAGATGGAAACATCAGAGATCACCGATCAGTGATCTGCAGCATTACCCATTTGTGGAATCGGGTACTGTACCTGATTGCAATTACCCGGGTCTGGTTTTAAATTCTACTTTACTAAGTAAGACAGCCTCTTTTCTGGAAAAACTTGAGTAAGCCGGCACCAGAAAGGTCAAACCATTTTGGATTTCAATGAAGCAAGAGATGAGAGGGTGGCAGGAGCATCAGCTGAATCATATGCAAATCATCTGCACCTCGCTCCACACAAATAATCACGCCAGTACCTCATCACTCAATTTTTACAGGCTGGATGCCCTTTCTGACGTCAAACCAATAGTGTCAAAGCACTGAAGGCGATATACTTTTCTAAGTAAGTAGAATGAAAATGCAATGAATGTAAACGGTGCCACAGTAAGCAACACAGTTTGACAGCAGGCTGTGCATGTGCGCAACAATGCTACCGGAAATCGTACGATGAACTCTGCAAAGTCAAAAGTGCCTCAGTATACTGTTTGAAACTGATGATGAGCAAATAATGGCCAAGAATTGGTGATATTTATACAATCACAGCGGAAAACCAGGTACTCGTTAGTTACTCATATTTGGAAAAAAGCAATAAATTTTGAAATGGGTCCGGGTACTTGGTTCTGGCTATAAATTACTGTGACAGTGCATTGCCATTACACACAGACGGTTTAATTGCATTCGTCAGATGGCGCCAATGTGCACCTCCATCTACTACACTTCAATCAGCCCCTACTGAATTGCTTTCAGTATATCGACTGCTGGACATGCCAAAATTGCCCATTCCCATATGGGGATCTGCCCCCTCCCCATCAACAGCCCGAACCACATCACGATCAGTTCATCCGTTTTTGCAGGGCCATCAGACACGTTACTCTATCTGTAGCTATAGGCTGCACCTAGCTAGTACTGTGATGTGGCCAAAAAACTAAACCACTTACATTTTGTCAACACAGCTTTGATAACCATCACAATGTATATCTTCCAGATTGATCACCCATGACCAACTAACCTTAAAATTTCGTTCAACTTCAAGCACAGAAAAAATAGCCACGAGAAGAAACGATCAAACACACGTATGAAAAGCAACAATAATACAGGCATGATCACTGACCGTACCGTCACTGATTGCTATTATATATGGTGGTCCAAAAAACTTCGGCCTTTTTATTTGTTGAATAACTCACTTAGAAATAAACCGACTTTATTAATTTTGGTAAATGAGATCCTGAGAAAAATTCACACCAGGTTACAAATATGTCCAGACCACTTATGAAATGTAGCCATTATGGTACCTTCAAAAATTCCAGTCGTTTTTTCAAATTAAGTCATCTTGAGCATTTGCAGCAATGCAACTGGACAAGTTCTCAGAGCATTAAACTACATTTTATTGTTCATTGTGGCTCTTCGAAGAACCAACAGAATGATCTGGTATTATGCACCAGTGGCAACCAAACAGCATATGACATCAGTGCTAGCTGTCTTCTGTCCACACGTCTATTTTCAGCTGTAGCTTCAAATGCTCAAGACAAATTACTGCTGCACAATATAACAATTGACTGTTTTCAAAGCCAACTACTTTTTGGGGGGACAAGTATAAGTTTGATCGGGTAAACGAGTTTTGCATATCACAAGGCAGTGCAGCGACGTTTTTGAGGTATGGTGGACAAATTCATAATCATTATGTCAAATTTCTTCAGGATTCTGTGTACCAGTTATTAAAATCACTTCATTTCTGACTGAGTCAAATGAAAATAAAATGGCGAAGTTTTTTGGTGTAGCTAATCATTACTACTGGTAACAATTTTTAATATACCACTTTCCAAAAATAACAATTAATTGTCAATTTCAATTTTAAAGACTAAACATTTTAAAAAATCACTTTGAATTGTGAGACAGTGAAATTTCATACAATTTCTTGTTTATAATCTATGTAACAAAGTATGGTGCATGGACCTGATACCATAGAAGTTTTCACCAGTGTAACTACACGTAATACATTAATTTTAACTGTCAAATATTTTAGTCATTAATCTCACTCTCAGTTTTCATTAAAATGCAGCCTTCACTTCTTGAGTTACTCCTGGTTGGGCAAAGTCCCCCAAAAGAAAACCTTTGGAAATATTTGCAGCTAACTTTTACAGGCTGGATGCCCTTCTTTTCACCCAACAAATAGTATCAAATCACTGAACAGAAATCAATGCACTGTATCCAACCAGGGAAACCACCCACCACCCTAATCCTTTCTTGGATCACGAAAGAAATGCCACACTCTGTATGACTGCTCTCCAACTACCGGTAGTACCACATAATTAGCTGTTAATCTGTGCAACCCTATTTATCACTGACCTGGTTCAACAATGAACCAACGACGTTGCAAACTGTTACAGACTCAGGGAAAAACTTTTACACATGGCAATCACACCACAAGTACGCCAAATTACCATTCATCAACAAAAGATGGATCGTCAGCATGTACAGCTATATACATATAAATGTAATTACATGCAATACATCTGAGCCACTAGACAGACAGTACAGTTGTTGCTAATGTAATATGTACCATATCAACAGAATAAGGCAGACGGCAATTACTCCGCCTAATATCAGTGAGTCACGACGTTTCCGCACATTAATTCGGACTATCAGTGAATTTATCACAGGAAACCGATCTGTTGTTAAAGATGATGTAAGGAAAAATGAACAAGCAGCATTTTACAACGACACACACGTTATGCTCCATTGACAGCACAAAGCTGTCAGACAGAAACTAGAATATTTTGTCATAATATTAAATACGAACACAGGTGCCTGGGATTTCTTGGGCAAAGTGAGCATTAACAATGCACACAGAACACAGTGATGTGTTTAGATACCACATCAAAAGTCACTGCTACCGGTAGTCAAAGCTATTTCGGTTAGTGTCTGCAACTCCAGCTATCCAACCACTATTTTCATGCTGTCTCTGGTGGCTCACGGCTAGCTCCATGGGTTGGCAACAGTCATACAAGCTGTGACTGTTGCCTAGCTACAGATCCGCAAATACAGCTCCAGTTTCATAGATCTCATGTATAATTGTGAAGTTAGTAGTGCTAGTTAATTAGGCCAATAATTTAGCAAGAAAGCAAGACACAAATCCAGCAATAGCATTGTTGGATTCCCATCAACTTGCCCCTACCAGGCCCTTGTGTCCCCTAGCTAAGTTCCACAAATTTGTATAGTGGAAATTTCTGCAACACATAGTTTTATATCCTGATAATATAGTTAGTACTAGAATGTGGGCCAATGCCCAACCTGATGGTCGCCCTGCCGAACATAGGTGGCGCCCTCTGTTCAACGCCGCAAAGTTTAGCTGATGCCCACTACTAGATGCCGTGCAGTAACGCTG
>Ga0056133_10000379_pt1 | contig 10629 bp, 8 predicted proteins | sample WorMetGr2BELIZE1_FD_67351 | JGI IMG/M metagenome (GOLD analysis project Ga0056133, IMG submission 67351) | Marine gutless worms symbiont microbial communities from Max Planck institute for Marine Microbiology, Germany - Inanidrilus... ... | reverse complement strand
CTTTGCGGCGTGGTACAAGGAATGGAATTACGGAACTTTCGCAGAGGGCGCCACCTATATTCGGCTGGGCGGCCATCACGTTGGGCATCGGCCCACATTCTAGTTTTTATTTGTTTAGTAAATAGTTGTAATAGAAAACCTTTGCAAGTAGCCTCCTAACCTGCAGTGACTGCAGGCCAGTATAAATTGAAGACCAAAGATAGGTTGGTATATAATACAGTATTGTAAATGGCTCGTAGATAAACCGAATGGATGCAAAAATGGACCAGATGCTTGCACTGCTGCATCAGCTGACATCAGCAACAATGTCACAACAAACTGCTTGAGGTCAAGGCTGTGGCAGTGATGAAGCGCCGAGTGCCTGTCAACCATAGAACTGTCGTTCTTTCTTCGTGAACTGTAGCACATTTTTGTACAGAATCATATTCGTGTCGTATCCAGTGACTGTTTCATAGGTGCTAGTATGCAGTGTTTAGCCAAAAAATTATGCAGAATTTATGCAAATTGTTTCACTGACGAGTATCTGATGTATTGCCTTACACCAGTTTTGTGGTGAATAGCCTATAGAGATTAAATTTTCACACGGAGTCTTATCAGCCAACTGCTAGATTTTTTCATGCCTTGTTATACATACCGGTATGTTTATTTTTGTTACTAGTGTTGTGAAAGTATGTATGTTGTGCAAGTGCCGTTAAAATGTGATTGTTAAAGTGTACTTGTTCTTCACACATCAAAATGTTACAGTTGTAAAATTTGTGAGTACATCTGTGTACTTGGTATACTGTGTGTTTGCTGACTTGCATAACTGTACATATACCTCATTATGAAGTGTGAGACAATACTTTCACTACTGGTTAAACCAAGCAGATGAAAACCTCATGCATGCCATTTACTACTGTACATATCATTGAGTTATACCGAATTCTGTTGAGTGCTCTTACTACTGACTGGTTAACAGTGAGTAGTAGTCATGTCGACCCAGTTTGAGTCACCAAGTCCAACAAAAGAACAGATGAACAGTCATGTAGTTGAATCCACTGAGTCCAAGTCCAAAATATGGACTCAGGTATGTTTAGATTTGAGTACTACACTGTGTCTCAATAAAACCATGCCTAACATTTTTAGCTGTGACTGTCCTATTTTAATAATTTTTGGCAAAAGTATTACCTGAAGTTTAGGCAATAAAAAGCTGGTTTATTTTCCCACATCACCTAACTGTGTATCTGCACTACCTGACTAAACACCAAAATATGGAAATCCCATCTTTTCACTCATATGCTGTAATAATATGTTGCTTTGCCAAAAACTGATTGATTGATTGAGTAGGGTTTAACGTCCCACTAAACACATGATTAGTCATACAGGGGACTGGTTTTACGGGTCAAATGACCCAACCAACAATGTCAAAGTACCCAAGGAAGTAGTGGTCCTAAGGACCAGGATTCAATCAAAAAAACAAAGCAGGTTTAAGTCACCAGCTGTACACAGCTGAACTACCCTTCATCTGCAGAACGATTGACTGCATGCAGCAAGGAAGAAGCATAGCATCCAGCTGTCTGTTATGCACATGCTCAACGTTTACCAAGTCTGTGGTGATGTCAGATGCACTGCTAAAAATGGGAGTTGATCTTAATCAAGTATGCAGTGAAAGTCAGTGATTGCTGGGATATCTTACTATGTCAAGAAACTTTAGCTGCTACCAAACATATAGCTGACAATTTTGTCTTTTAGCAGTACAGTAGTGGCCAATCAGGCGTGGAGCAGTGCAAAACTTTCATTTCTGCAGAGCTTATGGGTCGCAACAGCCCAGAGCTGAACATCGTGGATTACAAGATTTAGTGAGCCATGTAGCAGCACGTCTTGAGCGACGAGTCAGTAACAGTGAAGAAACTAGACTGGTGCAGTGTATGTGGGGACTCGCTGCAATCAAGGCTTGAAGAGACCGTGCTGCCCCCTTGCGATTGACCTTGAATCATCTCAACATTTCATCTCTGGCGTTGTGCAGTCCCTCTGCAGACGTTTGCGGGTTGACATTGTAGTTATTAATTGCTGTCGATTATACATAGGGTGAAGTGACGTCACATATCTGTGGTCGCAATGCGATTGCCATTTTGTAGGTCAACATGTCGTACTGCGTGTAGTTAATGGTGAAGATTTGTCGCGTTATTCGAATAAAATTGAATCAGTTGGTTTAAGAAAATATCCGTACTATCGCTATTTAAGAAACTGACGTCTACTGACGTCAGAATAACAAACATTTCGCAGAGCTTGCCCCACAAAATGGCGGAAAATAGCTGATATGAAGAAATCACGTCACTGTCACCCTATGTATAGCTGTACAAAAGGGTACCTAGCAGCAAATGATTTCGACTGCTGTTTACGCCTACAGTTATACGATTAGGTCAGGTCAGGTAGTGAAGTCGCCAAAATTTGGGCTTTTTCCTGGGCTTATAGCGCCCAAACCGTACGTACCCCACCAAAACTCGTGTACAAAAGGCACATCTTTGGGATGTCGACCATAGCCCCCAAAATGATTCCCATCGCGCACAATTATGCCGTTTGAGCTGCAGCTCTATCACAAACACCGTACCTAGAGAACCGTATTTTGGGCTGTTTTGAGGACCTGGAAAACCCCGTGCAGAAATTCGGAAATTTCTCACCGGTGTATGCATGCGGAAAGCAATTCACGTCTGTTGTTTCAAAAATGGTCGAAATCTGTGCACGATCAGTGGCCGAAAGGCAGCATTGCATTGATCACAAAAAAACAAAACACAGTTTGGCACCCTGGGGCAAAACCCCTGGGGCAATTTCCCCCATTTTTCTTTTGTGAGTGCGCACCATGGCCTGTCACTTATATTCCAGATTTCATCCACATAGGTGGATGAATTTGGGGAAATGATAACCGAAAAACGTCCATGAGCCCTGCCCGTGTAGTCCAGTGGCTAGACCACTTGGACACCATGTGCAGTAGAGCGTGACGTGCGCTGTATGCCGTTGGTTCGAGGTTGAATTCCAGCCGCGGCCCGGGTAAGGCGCGTCTGCCTACGTAAAAGTAATTATGTGAAAATAATTCCTATGCCTCATCGTATGGGTCCAGAGCAGGCTGGCCTTGCCCAAAGGATATACATACATACATGTCCATGAGTCCCCAAAGCAAATGCAATATCGGCTCTTCGAGCCTATAATTAAGCAACAACTGGTTGAAGTCTGGCAAAGCAGTAATGCAGCGTCTAAGTGAAAAAAATGCGATTTCCACGTTTTTGTTTTGCCAGGTAGGCTACTGAAGAAGTATTAGTTAGGTGAAGTGAGAAAATGACAAGCTTTTGATTCCCTAATTCCTATGTAATATTTTTGTGCCAAAAATTATTAACATTGCATGGCGTCCTAAAGTTAGTTAAAATTTCGGGATAGTTTCTTTGAGACACAGTTTGTATACAACTGCAGATGACTAGACCTGCTTCAGGCACTTTGTACAGTTTTTATATCAAAAATGTTCAACAAAGGTGACGAATTCATCGTTGTTTTATATGAGCTTCTTTTGTGTACTATGGAGGTGAAGCCAAATTGCCAGATCCATGTATAGCTCCTTTGCTGCTACCCGGTGACTACATAGTGAATCAGTCCCTCTGCTGTGTTATAAAGCTTTTTTCATCCACGGCCCTTTTTGTCATTGTTCATCTCCACGTTTTATTATTAAGTAATACTGCTACACTATACTACATCCATTTAACGGCCTTTTTCCAGGACAACCTGGGTAAGCCGTCACCAGAAAGGTAAACCATTCTGCATTTTACTGGAGCAAGAGACGTTGAGGTGGCAGTGGCATCAGCTGGACCATATGCAAATCATTTGCATCTCATTCCAGACAGATAACCACACCAGTACCTCACTACTCATTTTTTACAAGCTGGGTGCCCTTCCTGCCGCCCAACCAATAGCATCAAAGCACTGAAGGCATTCTTATTAACTAATAAACATACAAAAAGTAGCAGTGTAGAATGGTCAAATGTTTATCAGTTAATTAAAATGTAATCAGCATTGCATCTGTTCTCACCAAGACCTTTCATTATCCATATTATGCTACAAATAAGACAACAAACTAGTTGTAAATAAACAACACACACTATGTTGATGGAAATTAACAATACTTTTGAAAAAAAAACTATTAAAAATTCACTATCGGCCGTAGTGAATATCTAACATATTGTGTATAAATGTGCGTGGCTTGCGAGATTGGTCACAAAGTCTACTGCAGATATCAGTGTCTGTTGTAGTGGCTAAAAAGTGCTGTGAGAAATCCTAACTCTAACGGTTAAACCACTGATATCAACGTGCATGACATAGAATGTTATTTCAGCAGAGAAAATGCACTATGAGAATTCCAGTTTGTAACAATGTGATGAGACTTGGTGCAGATTTGCCTTCTCTGAGTACTTTCTAGTTTATCAGTGCTGTTTCTTCCATTATGTTAATAGATTTTTCTCTACAGATTATTGCAGTAATACGTAGCTAAATATTCAGTTTTTTAGCCAACCGTGATAACCTATCCTATGGGCTGTATGTATGACATTGGTGTATTGTGACTAAACGTTTAGATGGATCGAGTTGGTTTCTGGTGTACATGTTACCACCGAGGACAGCTGCTTTGTATCAGACAGCGTCTGGATCTGTTGGACCTTGGTGCATGCTGGATCTAGCTGTGCAGTGCCATCATCCCAGCAACTGCTGGGCTGTTGTAAAAATTACATTTAGGTAAAACAACTCTTGCCCAATTTCTGCCAGACGTAACATTGTAAGGCTGTATTTCTCAACCATGTTGCGTGTGTAGTAAATAGTGAATGCAACTGTCAGTGACATATCAAGTTGTCACTATGTATATCCACTGTAACATTAAGCATGTGAATACAATGAAACCTGAAATAAATAACATATCTTGAAGGCACTGCTATACTGACAGAACTGTACAGCAAAGTACAGGACACTGTTTGCACAACAGTAAGAACATTATTAAGGTAACTCTCTCAATAGGTTGTTATGGCCAACACTGGTTCAAGTCAAACTTGAACTCGGTATTAACTGACAGCAAAAAGAACATTATAAGTAGGGAGAGCATCATGAAAGTCACACAGCAAAACACCGGAAACATAAAACCCACTGTATTTTCACTATGGGAATGGTTTACATATACTGCTGCTCCAGTACACTGCTGTTAGTGTTTATCCTGTTATTATGTTTGGTTACTTGATTAACATTCAGTATGCTGTCTAGGATTTATAAAATTTAGTTCTTTGTACTGTACTTGTGATACAGTAACGTGTTGTTTTCTCTAGCCAATTTTCAATAGTTAAACAAGTAAGTAAGCAGTTCAAGACATGCATGACTTTGGACTTCAGAGCGTTATATTAGCTTGGACGTTATTATTAAACTTAGACATTCAGTCTGGTGTTGTAGTAACATATGCAATTACAGGAGGTACATGAAACATTGCCACAAGTGCAAGTTGTGTTTCTGATCTGCCAGAAGCGTAATAACCATTGGTAACATAATGCATAGTAGTCACTCCAAACACTATTTAGTATTTCCTGGAGTGAGTAATGATACTGCCTGCTGAACAGTCAACAGTTTACTGTTAGTCCTATCAATAACAATAAGTAAGACGGATATTGCTGTATGTACAATGCCAGTAAAGCAACAACTTCGAAATAATATCAGCAGCCACTCATATGCAGCCTTCAGTAACAAATGGATGTTTCAACAGATCGTCAACTGTCGGTCTGCTTCGTGGGTTGCGATGAAGACATTTCTGCAGAACACACAAATGAACATTTCTTAAACTCTTACATCAACAACCAATTAAATACAGAAATAATGCAAATCCTCACATGTGCATCTAGTTAATATCTCAGTACTACTTTCAGTTGTTATTTAACAGTCAGTCTTCTTTTCTGAAGCTACTCTGGTTTGGCCACGTTCCACAAAATAGAACCTTTGCAGACAACCAAAGCCCTTCTGTTGCCCAACCAACAGTGAGAAAGCAGCGAACAGATTAGCTGAACAAGATTTTAAATAAAGAAAAAATGGATTTCATTTACCTTTAGGACATCAAGAACATGGAGGTTTTGAGTATCAGGAAACTCGATCTCATGAGTTGGATTCATGATGGCTTGCAACTTCAACAGCGGAGCTCGGATTGACTCGAATGGTGTCCGGTTGTACACAAGAGAGTACAAAATACATCCAAGGCTCCAAACGTCACTTTTTGTACTAATCTGAAAATTCACAATTCAAACTTATTGCTAAAAACAACTATAGTATTCTGCATAATAACAAACTTGTGGGAATAAACTAGAAATCGCAAGCATTGCCAAGTCACTGCAAAATCAGGACGGCCAGCTAACAACACACAAAAATTTTTAATTTTGGGGCTCCTTCACCCCCTCACCAACCAGGGATAAATTCTGCATGCTTCCCTGCCAAAGTGGCAAATATGGGTATCCTTGCCAAACTGCTGCCTTCAGTGCTTTGACGCTGTTGGTTGGGCGACAGGAAGGTAGTGTGTGAAGTCCAAGCCCCACCATACTTGGCATGGTGATAGAGGTTGGTGTCATTTCTGCACCTCGAAAACTTTTTCAGATCTGATGCATAGTATCACAGCTAGGAGGCACGAAAATCTAGGGGAAATGCACCCCAATGTTAAACATCATAACTCCAGAATCCCTTGAGCAAATCCCACCAATTTCAAACATGGACTGATTATGGAACTGCCTACAAATAGAGAAAGTTTCGTAAAAAATCACAAGGGGATGCGCTCCCATGAAGCATTTATATTCCCAAATTTAGTAGAATTTAGAGTTTGTTTTGGGGGTCCCACATCCCACCTTGCACCTGTGCAAAATTTTTGAAAGAGGAGATGGTGAACTCCACACCAAATTTAACTCCCATCGGCAAAATGTGACATCCACATGGGGTGAGAAACCGAAAATTGAACCTCATAGTAAAAACAACACGGTCCTAAGGATAGGCTTGTGGATAATCCTGCTGGTAAAATTGATTGATTGAGTAGGGTTTAACGTCCCACTAAACACATTATAGGTCATGTCTGGGATGGGTTTTTACAGGTCTTGTACTTTGCTTTGTTTGACCCAATCAACAGTGTCAAAGCACTGAAGGAAGTAGTCCTAAGGATAGGCTTCAATCCCACCAGGTCCACCTCACCATGTTACAATAAGACACATACATGCAGTCATGCAGAAAATACATACATACATACATACACAAAAATGAATCTAAGCACAGTGAAATGGGCCCAGTTAGACGAAACCCAATCCAGAGACCTGTTAGGTCTGTTCATATGTGTGTGCATTGCACTGTGCACAATTATTGCACAGACCAGACCTGATAATTTTCCCTCTTACCCTCCAGACAATCAGCATTGCTCCGATGATGTCTATTTGAGGGAGGGGGGTGCTGGTAAAAACTACTGTATAAAAAACTCTGGGTTTTCAGTGAAGTTAACAGACAAGAGAAGATCTGTTTCCATACATAACAAATATCAACTGTCAATAACCTTGATGTTTGGTTTGTTGTTGCCAAATAGATCAGCTCCACCGTTCAAGTCGCTAATTGCCTCGGGACTCATGTAACTGAACGTTCCCACAATCTGATCACAAGTGATGCTCGTTCTGTCTGGCTGGATTGTTTTCGCAATGCCAAAGTCAATCAGCTTCACGATACCACCAGCTAGAATAAAATTGGCAGGTTTCAAGTCTGAGTGTACAATTCCTGCAGAATAAAACACACCATGCATGTAACTGCAAAGTTCACGATCAGCAAAATACTGTTGTACAACTGTTTCTAAGCGTGCTTGGTTTATTCAAATCAGTTATGCATCCAGGTGCATGGCATCCATGTGTAGCAACAATGCTACTCAACCAATCCCAGCAACTAAAAGCACAATTGTTGCAAACATACAACAGTTTAGAACACACTGGCTCGGCAGTCTAGTTGTTAGGGCACTGGACCTGCGACTCGATGGTCACGAGTTCAATTCCCGGCCGCTGCAACTAGTACTGGGATAGGTGAACGTCTTTGGGCGGTCAAACTACCTCAGTATTTCACCAAACCATCCAGGCCAACTCAGCCTCCTACCCTCAGTAAGATGGGAAATGAGTACCAACCACCAAAGTGTGGTGATACTCCGCGGCTGGGGAGTAAAGGCAGGTATGGTTTATTACATTTTGCGTGAGTCGTAGACGACGCAAAATGTATTGTGGTCACGCGCGTCTCTGTGTCTGTCCATGGCCGTATGCCCACACTACTGCACGGACCCGGATGTAACTTGGGGGCGTGGTAGAGGCTGCCCCGTGCCCCCTAGTTGTGCACTATTGGGCGGATTTGCAATCGATGCAAGGGTTGCATTGCTATGGCAACATAATGCGAACCCTAGTTTACGTGGGGTGTTCGCGCATTGCTGATTAGTGACCGGTGGGTGACGGGGGCGTTCTCAAAATTGTGCGCCGCATATCGTAAGTGGGCGTGGCTGGCTGGCCGGTGACTGGCCGTCAACGGGGGGCATTCTCAACACTACTGCGGCGGCCTGCACTGCGGGCTTCCAATGGTGGCGTTCTGGCGACATAACGCGAACGCAAAATGTTAGCGAGTACATGCTTGTACTCACTATATGCCTAGTTCCACTTGTGGATAAACATGTAGGGTGGCAAGTAAAACTGCGTGATCCCTCATTAACACCTGCCATACCTAAGCGCCTTAGACATGAGCAGTAATAAAGCGCTATACAAATAAGAAAATCCTTTACATACAATCACCAGAAGCACAGGCAAGAGAACAAGGAAAAACTCGTGACGACTTATCATTCAAAATACAACATACTAACTGTTGCCATTACCTTGCTGGTGTAATGCTTGCACAGCATAAAGCATCTGCATCCAGCATGGATTAATGAGCCTCCGTAAGATATCAGGATGAGTTTTTGATGCACGGAAGAAGCTGGCAAGGTCCATTTCGCCACGCTCCATTACAACATATAGAAAAGACGACTGGCGGTCAAACATGCTGAAATAATAACAGTGCGTTATCACTGATGACAAGTATTACTGCAAGTTTTAAGACATTAGTGCATAATAATTTATTAATGATGCCAGGTTCAAGTTAAACCATCTACATCATACTTAAAATAATTATCAGTAACTTGCTCAAGCCTTGTCTCAGATAAGCAGATATAAAAAGCTTGGACAAAACAAACAGATGCATTGCAGACCGTACACTGGAGAGAACAGTGACACTGATAATAAAATACTGTGCATACTGATCAATGAGGTGAACTATTTGGCAGCAGTGTTGCAGGCGCTGAAGTAGACTAATTTCATTGTAGTAACTAGCAATAGTCTGTTCATCGTCCACATCGATGTTCACACATTTCACAGCACACATCTTCATGTCAGGACCCAGTGCCTCGTACACCTTACTGGAACCACCACGACCAATCACACTCAGCAGCACGTAGGACTTGCCATTGATCAGCAGCATCTTTGAGTCCTAACAACAACAGTTCCCCACATCAAACTGCACGTCTCGCATGGCACATATTTTGTCCCAAATATTCTTATCACAGTCTCTGCTTTCCAATAAGGACGTTTTCCTTCTTAAGACACGGAAGTTATACAGAGGTTGTGTGCGAAGTTGTATGTTATATCACAGCAAAAGTTGGCTGGTGAAGAAAGATAACGAGATGGCTTTCAGCAGGCTGAGATGACGATTAGATGGACATATGGTGTTCAATTAACGGACATGTTCACGTGCAATGAGCTGAGAGAGACTAGGAATAGATGATGTAATTACAGTGGTGCAGCGAAATAGGTTGAGATGGTATGGACATATTTCAAGAAAGGACAACAATGACTGGGTGAAAAATGCACAGATTACAAAGTGGAGGGTGTAAGACCTAGAAGTAGACCAAAGAAAACCCTAGAGTGACGTTGCGAAAAAATGACTGTCAGACCCACACAACTAAACAAGACGGATGCTCTGTTCTAAGACGTTCCTTACTGCATACTCAAGAACATCCAGTCAACACTAACAGTTTGTAGGCTAAAACACCAAATGAAAATTTCCTATGACACGACATGAATGCAATCAATCAGTCTGTGTCAAAACACAACACGTAACATGTCACAGAATGAGTGGGCTTTCTGACATCCAAATAAAACAGTTCTAATCATAGGGTCATAAACCTCAATTCCGTGACCAATGTCTGGCTAAGATGGTTTGACGATTGTTTTAACTTCTATGGATCTTTTTTTAAATAAGCCCCCCAGTCCCTCCCAAAAATCCCGGCATTTTTTTCCAGAGGGCAAAATCCAAAATGGCCGCCAACTCCGTCTTGAAAAATTAACCTTTGAACCAGAACTTATAGATTCATGTATAAAGACACTTTTTAAGTTAAATCGATCACGAGAATTTCGATGTTGACATGAGTTTGACATTATTCAATAATCCAAGATGGCAACCATCCACTAGCGAAAATACATAAATTTTGGTCATGTTCAAGGTCGTTTGAAAGTCATGTTTACTTTGTAGGTTGTTTGACACATTGTATTGTCTGTGTGTTAT
>Ga0056133_10000377_pt1 | contig 10634 bp, 5 predicted proteins | sample WorMetGr2BELIZE1_FD_67351 | JGI IMG/M metagenome (GOLD analysis project Ga0056133, IMG submission 67351) | Marine gutless worms symbiont microbial communities from Max Planck institute for Marine Microbiology, Germany - Inanidrilus... ... | reverse complement strand
TTACCTTCAGTACTTTGACGCTGTTGGACGGGCATCCATAAGAATGTGTGACATGTAAAAAATGCACTGATGATGTGGTGATATGGTTATATGTGTGGAGTGAGGTGCAAATGTCATGAATATGGTCAAATTCACGCCAGTGCCAACACATCGCCTGTTGATTCATTAACATCGGTGGATAAACTAAGGGGGAATGTGGGGCAACACCATTCCTCGGCCAATGAACATTGCTCGCTAGTGTTCCTAGGCCCCACACAGCCATTAATGTTACAAGCAGATTGAGAGAGGTTCCATCAGCATACAGTAGGGCCCGTATTTTTTTCCTGTGCCCCAAATTTATACTTTAACCACTGATTAACATCACGATTGCTTTAACCTTTCTGGTGCTGGCTTACGCAGGCTGCTGTGAAAAACAGGCCATTAAACGCGTAGGGAGCTGGGTCCCCATCTAACACAATGTCGCTTGGGCAGAGGCCTACCAATTGGCATCTTTATCCATCCAGCCATTTGGCCACAACAGATATGGGCGGACAACTGGAGGGCTGTGCCCCTTAGGGGTAGGAGTAGCTGGATCCCCATCTAACAGTGTGGCCAGGGCCGAGGCTTACTTGCACGCCAAGTTTCATCTTGATCCATCCAACTGTTTGGCCACAATACACCAACGTCACAGACAGACAGACAGATAGGACAGAACGGACAGGACGACGGTCCAATAGCATACGGCAAACCAATTTACAAACGGTCACCAAAGAAAAGTATTATGTTACAATTACACCAGGCGAAAAATTACAGCAGAAACATCTACCTGGAGCAACATATAAGACAATTCTTTGGAAGTCTTTCATTAATTGGTCCCGATACTTATCAAGCTGAAATAACTCATCGCTTTCAGGCAGCAACTCGACAGGTGTGCCGTCAGGATAAAACAATTTCCATGAGCCATTGGCATCGAAACTTCTGTCGTGTGCAGCAAACTTACTACACGCAACCTGCAGCAGTTCTGCAGCACTGCAACACTTCGATATGTTGACTAACATCTTGGTCCCACGAATGGGTTTGAGCTTTGCATCCATTCGGGCTACAGCAGTCTAATTGAACATCAACAAAAAACATTCATGTTATCTGTGGTTGGTATTTCTTATTACAACTAGAAATGTGGGCCAATGCCCAACTTGATGGCCACCCTGCCGAATATAGGTGGCGCCGTCTGTTCAACGCTGCAGTTTGGCTGACGCCCACTACTAGAGTGCCGCGCAATAACACTGCCAAGACGCGTAACCCTTTGAAATTTGCAGGAATGCCCCAAACTAACGAAACTATCTCAGCCGTTAGTGGGCCGAAGTTCACCATCTTATGAGGACATGTGGAGCAGATATTGCTGCTTAACAAGTTTTTTTCCGATTGTCGATACATGCCTTAGTTGCGAAGATATAGCCCGACAAAGTCGTGGGATGGTGCCCAGATAGCAAGTTTTTGGCGATTTTTTGCATGTTGTATTTTCTGCGAGCCGTGCGCAGCACGTTTCACACCTGCATTCTAAATTTACACTAACGCCACACCATGTGTGGAAGTATGGTAGACATGCAATCTACGACCGCTGAGATTAGGCGAGGAAAAAAAAGAAAGACAGACAGAAGAAGAAACCACAAGATGAAAATATATATGGCCTGCCCTATTACATAGGGCGGCCATAAATAACAATAGTACTGATGTCTAATAATGGTACTGGTCAATCAGGCTGAGATACATTAGTGGAATGCTTACGTTAACAACAGCTAGTGGAACATTCGTTCGCCTATTAGAAAAATTATGTGATTTACATGGACACATAGCTGTAGATGTTGAATAAATGTACAAGGATTTGAAAACATTTGTAAGCAGGTAACATACCACAACCATTCACCATAAATGGGTGACCAGCATCACATCAATAGTACTTGCAGACATTAAGACATATGAAGTTCGGAAAGCAAGTAATAGCCTTAATTCATGATGAACACATGGAGGTTAAAAATGAAGTTATACACCGACAGTGCTACTGTCGGATAAATGTTTGCTGCACGGTCGAAAGCAGAGGGTCTTCGGTATGGAAGAGGGCCAACGTGGTTCAGGGGACAAAGCCCCCATAAGCTGAAGCATGCCCCCATAAGCTGAAGCATTTTAACATCAGCAAAACACAGTCTAGTAGTGTTGTTATGGTTTCAAAATGTTTCCTGTCGGTCGGTTTCGGTAGGTTTTGCAGAAAAAACCTCGGTTTTCGGTTCGGTTTTCATGATAAATGCGCTGTAAACTTCTTCATGACTAGGTTATATGGCATGACTTTCATCATCACTAGTTCGAACGATAAACAGCCGCATACATTGTCAATAACGCACTCAAAAATCAAAAAAGCTATGACCTAACCAGTAGTATAAGCCTCAGAATGTTATAGAATATACATTTATCAAATAGTTAATAGTTCTCATCAATCATTCACAGAAACGTTCATAACAAAAACTAAAGTGTGCCGCTGTTGGCAGCTGACAGTTTTAACAATTGGAATGCAATTTTAATCATACCAATCTACACATCTATGGACCACAGTATAGGTGATATACCTAAGCTGAGAGAAAATTGTGTGTTAGTGTTGATGGAAACATTTGCTCGGTGAAATTCACCAAATTCTACTAAACGATTTTAGCATGCAGATGAGCCCAAAAACCGTCAATTATGGAGAAAAAACCTAGGTTTCGGCGACGGATGGTTTTTGCAAAAAACCTAGGTTTCGATGTCAGTTTTGGATACCGTAACAACACTACAGTCTAGTACTAATGCAATTATGTTGCTGAATTTAAGTTAACACTTCATATCCCACTCGACACAAAATAGTCATTTATGCAACGTTCTTCGCAGCATATCTGTAGAATAACAGTCAAAACTAGAATGTGGGCCAATGCCCAACGTGATGGTCGCCCTGCCGAACACAGGTGGCGTCCTATGTTCAAGGACGCAAAGTTTGGCTGACGCCCACTACTAGATGCCGTGCAGTAATGCTGCCAAGACGTGAAACCCGTTGAAATTTGCAGGGGTGCCTCAAACTACCGGATCGATCTCAGCCGCTAATGGGCCGAACTTCACCATATTGTGGAAACATGTGGAGGACATATTGGTGCTTAAAAATTTTTTTCCGACTGTCGATACGTGCCTTAGTTGCTAAGATATAGCCCGACAAAGTTGTGCGATGGTGTCCAGATGGCGATTTTTGGTGACTTTTTTGCGTCCTGTAATTTAAGCGAGATGCGTGCAGCAGGTTTCAGACCTGCATCTTCAATTCCCACTAAGGCCACACATGGTGTGGCAGTATGGCAGACATCCAATCTGCGGCGGCTGAGATTAGGCGAGGAAAAAAAAGAAGAAAGAAAGAAAGAAAGAAGAAACCACAGGGCAAACATATAATGGTCTGCCCTATTCCACAGGGCAAACATAAAAAGACGCATAACACAACACAAACCAAATAGTCATCCGGAAAACAATGTACTATAGGGGGCAGCTGGATTGTTGACATGTACACTACAAACATTTCTCTATGGAATTCGCTGTCGATGACATCAGTCTATAGACCGCAGAGAGATTGCAGTTAATTGCAATCGCTGTATAGCTAACCTTATGCCTCTGTCCATATATTACATCCAACAATTTTCTCGATTTGATAACGTGCCATTATTCGGTCAGCGCTACAAAAGAGAAGCCAAAATTAATTTTCGTCTGCAGAAATGCAAAAACACTGATTTCCACAAACCTTTAACTGCTTTATTTATAAATGAATTACCACGTCTGTTCTGGTATGAACTTAAACCAAGTCACGTAATTGCTGCGGGTGAGGATGAGCAGTTTATTAACGGCACATCAGCAAATTATAGGCTATTCAGTGCCAGAAATAGTGGATAGCAAGAGAAGAAGTATGTAACAAAAAATTCAGATATTCACTAACAAATAATAAAAAGTTAAGTGTACAATCAAGGCTATACAGCTAATATAAAATTAAAGTAACAAACATTACAGTTGGTGATAAAAAGTGTTTGTAAGAACAACATACTCGAACATCTCGCTGAGAAGCCAGTGCTGTTTGTGCACGCTTCCTCTTCAGAGGAAAGCGTGTCTGTCTGTCATTCTCTTTCTTTGCATATAATTCGACAAACTTCTCATAGCTCAGTGGCGTGTCTGTGGTGGCGACACTTGCCAGCTACAATCCAAGCAATGCACCAGTGTTAACTTACTTACACATACACATACTGGTACTGATTTATCAAACGGACTAAGACTGCAAATGTACTATTATATTGTGAAGAACGTGATGTTGGGTGTGCTGTGATTTGTGGGGGTCTTCTTGTCTCTCTGTATAAATACATTACGTGATTGCCTTTCTTCAATCATGTGGTCTATATGGATAGTTATTATGCCGCATCACATATATTAAATACGTAGACGCTGACCAGTACCATGGTCTGTCAGTCTGTCTTTTGCACTAGTGAGCCCTCCAAAAACAGCTCAAGTGATAGACATACCATTTGGGTTGAGCACTCGGGTGGGCAAAGGAAACCATGTATTAGATGGCGGGCGACATCTCCCCATGATAATGGGCAACTCTGAGGGGAAAGGGGCTTTACATTATAAGGTATATGAAGAGTCTGCGGTCATCTGTGCAAAACGGTTGAACCAATTGAGATCAGCTGGAATGGAGCAAAGGAATCACGTGTTAGATGGGGGTCCAGATACCCCATTGGAAAGGGCAATCTAGGACGATATGGGCGCTCATTCGAAAGAATTGTGACTTGTCGTAAACTATGAAAAAGACGCTAAACCCATCGATGTGTCGTTTGGGTTGTGGACTCGGGAAACAAAGGGAGCACACGGTCAATTGCATTCGCCAGGGGGCGCCAATGTGCATAAGTTTAATTGTATTCGCCAAGTGGCACCCACGTGACCAACGACACTCTGCCGTGAGCTGTGCTAAAACGGCTAAAACCATTGATTTGCCGTTTGGGTTGTTGACTGAAGTGGGTCGAAGGATGCACAAGTTCACTCGTATTCCCCAGCTAGCACCAATGTTCCCGACGACAGTCTGCCGTCTGTGACACTAGTGAGCCCTGCAAAGACTGCTGAACTGATCGATATTCCGTTTGCGTTAAGCACTGGCATGGGCCCAATTACCCATGGGAAGAGGCAATTTTGAGGTGAGCAGCATCCATTTCTAAAGTACAGCAACACTCTGTGGACGTCTGTGTACAAACAGCTGAACCGATCGAGGTGCCATTTGGGTTAAAAACGATAAATGATGGAGGACATTTATGTGCGCCCAGAAGCTAGCGAATAGCCAGCTTAATCTGCCGCACCACGGAACCTGACTAAACTTCAGTGCATCAACCAGTCACTCCAAGTCGGAACCAACAACATCCAGCCCAGCAGTGTCGTCCACGATCTGGGTGTATACCTGGACTCGGAGCTCTCATTGAAACAACACGTCGCTAGAATCGCTGCCGCATGCTTCTACCACATTCGTTGCATGCGTCAGATCCGTTGTCGAGTCGGTCAAGAAGTCACACAGCAGCTGGTCCTTGCACTCATAATGTCCAGGCTGGACTACTGTAACAGTGTGCTAGCAGGACTGTCAATGTCCACGTTGGAGCCACTACACCGCGTCCACAATGCAGCCGCCCGACTGGTGTTCGGTCTGGGTCGCTTCGACCACGTCACGCCGAACCTAATCCAGCTGCACTGGTTGCCGGTCAGCCACAGAACCAAGTTCAAGTTGTTAACTCGGGTGGGCAGACGGAAACACAAGTTCCAACTTATTCGCAATGTGGCACCGATGTGCCCTCACCGATGTGCCCTCATGGGAGGGCACATTGGTGCAAACAGGTGAATACGACTGAACCATCCATCTGCGGAGGCGATGCAGTCTTATGTCAAATTATTTTGACCATTTCTGTATTACTACTATCAGAAACAATGATGATACGTCACGCAACACACATCACTGCCATTGTGTTGTGTACAAATCACAGAGTGGATGTTTATTAACTATATAGCACGCCAATGCATTGTTTTATTTCAACAACACGCAACCACACTTTGCACAGAACTGTCATAAACCTGCACATGTAAAGAAAACTCACTTGGGTACCACACTTGTGACAATACAGTGCATCGTCACCACAGCCACAACCACATTTCGAGCAAAACATGACCACCTGCAAAACATACACATTTACAGTAATATGAGATGTACACAACAGAATATGCAGTACAACATATCTCTGCAGACAATCATATCCAGATAAATGAAGTGTATTTCACTGACTGGAAGGAGCGCAAAAAAATCAACTAACATAAATAGTATTTAGTGCACACTACACAGGTATTTTGAGACATGCTGTTCTGTAATGTGTGACTCAGTCGATGTGATGAACCATTGAGATGCTGGGACACTGGTGAACAATTAGTCCCGGCATCTATGGCCCTGCACTGTTGTCCCACGGCTATCAACCTCCACATCTCTACATGGCACTTTTTGCTTCATCGCCTCATTAAATTATCTGCATTACTAATATGAAGCATCGAATTACACCGTGAAACCGATATTTTTCAAACTGTTGCTGTTCCATGTCTCATATCAACAAAACACTAACTTTATCGATACCTTTACAGCAGAAACAGTTGATTGGCTAAATACACATAAACATAATGCAAACTACAACAGAATCATAATGATAAATGTCTACAATTAATTAATGATAAATATAAAATAGAAACTGAACACAAACCAACATATAATTCATATATTGGAGGATTACTTAGCTATTGTGTACTCAATCTTTATAGTGCATCAGTGTGTAATGTAAAAATGAACAATGTTGTGTAGCTGTAGAAGACAATTTTGGTAATTTTACACATAACCTCTGACTAGAATTATGTGACTGCATCTTTGGCTTCGGTAATAATAGGTTATGCAGATGTACTCTCGGTAATACTGTGCACAAACATTCTAGAGATATCATTTGTACAGCATTTTTACGTAGTTAACTACACCAACATTTATTCTCCTATACAATCGCATGGTTAGGTCTCACCTCCATTACTGTTTATCCGTTTGGCACCATATAGGAAAGGAGATATTGAAGCCTTGGAGAAGGTTCAGAAAAGAGCAACCAAAATTACACCAGCCTTAAAAATTTGCCTTACTGTAAAAGACAAAAAAATTGCAAGTTACCAGCCCTACATTATAGATGTATAAGAGGGAATAATGGATATGATACAAACATACAAGATAGTCACTGGGAAACATCAGCCATGTGTTGCACAGACTGTGCTAGTGATGTAAATTTTTTGGTAAAGTATGTTTGCGTTTGAAAAAAATTTTTACGGGTAATTTTACCGGTAAACAAGAAGGCCAGCATCCGCTGACAAGACAGCGCGCCGTCAATTTCAGGCTACTGGCCAACCAGTGAGAAGAACGCAAGCTAGTGACGCAATGACGTCACGGCTGCTGCGCTATGAGGCGAAGTGTGTGCAACGCAGGTGCTTCCAATGCAGGTCGGTGTCTTTGCGTTCAGATATCAAGGGAACGGAGCTACCCCCAGCCAATATATTGATACCACTCGAAAGGCAATTGACTGCGCTACAACTTTGAAGCTGAGCCTGTTTAATTTTCCAGTGTGTAGTGTGATGATTTCCTCCGCAAAGGAGGATGTGTTTTAGTCTTTATTGTGCTGGTCTGTTTGTCTCTTACATAGGTAGTCTGTGCAAAAACTGCTGAACAAATTTGCACGAAATTTTCAGGGAAAGTCGGCAATGTCGGGGTCTGCCTGAAAACCGCAAGATGCCGCAGGACGCTGCAAGATGCCACAGACGGCCGCAAGACACCGCAAAACGCCCATTCTTACGAAACTCCTACGTATTATGGCATGTTTCATAGGTTCCTATACGAATGAAAGCCGATTAGCGACAGAAAAATTCAACATAAATGCCGGTACAACATTCAGACCGCAAAAAAGCGCAAGTCAGTAATCCGCCGCAAGACAACACAGGACGTCAGAGCGCTGAAAGACTGTGACGTCGCACTCGCAAAACGCCTAGGTGCAGTAGTGGGCCTTGAAGTTACTTTACTTTTAGGAGACAAGTAATGTGCTGTACAGTTAGGTAGCGCATTTCAGAAATTCAATCATTATGCGGTATTCCTTTTAACATTTTTTATCGGGTCTGTGGCGTCTGACGGCGTTCTGCGATGGTCTGTGGCGTCTTGCGGTTTTCAGGAAGACCGTAATGTCGAAGAAGCGAATACCGATAATTACCGCTGCTCCACGCTTTGATTATGGCCAACTTGCCGGTATAGCGTATCTGCAATCAGTGTGCGTAAAAGTGGGGAGGGTTAGGACCCGACATATGATTAATAAAACGTTATAGGCCTAGTCAGTTACGATCTGCTATTGTCCCAAACGCCGCAGCAGTAATAACCATCAACTACGGACGCCTGTCATTCATTCTGTGCAACATTAGTGGACACAGTGTAGGCCTACAGAATTTGCTACTGTCCCAAACGCTGGAGCAGCAACAACCATCGGCGGTGCTCATCGCCTGACACTTTTAAACGCTCATTGAAAACCCATTTATACATCGAGTGTTATTTCTAATGGGCTGTTGGTAAAATGCAGAATTGCGGCCTGCAGAATGCGGAAGGTAAAATGCGGAATGGAATGTGCGGAAAATTACTGTGGAACGGTGGGTAATATGCGGCATGCGGAAAGTTGCCCTGACAGCAGTCGGATGCGTTTTCAACTATTCACAGGGGGTGCACAGGTGAGGGTGGTGGTAGGCGTATAGTCCAGAATATAGATCTACAGTAGAGACGTTTGTCTGCAGTAATGATTTGAGTTGTAAAGCTCAACTATTATTATATTATATAATTATGTAATTCATAAAACTGTAAGCTGAAATTAATAAGTGTTAAGTGCTGTCCGTTGCAATGAAACTCAGTAAAACAATGATGATGACCAAAGGCCTATACTGTGATCGGATACGTTCATCTGTAGGACTATACGAACCGTGAATGGCGTCGTCCGTGAAGTCCATTTGCCTTACAATGGGCACGCGCCTAATCGCGCGTGTAGGCGTGTGTCTGTGCAGTGTGAACGGCCCTTATATGCTGGAAATAGTGAAAACTGTTGCACATTCCATTCCGCATTTTACCTTCCGCATTCCGCACGCCGCAGTTCCGCATTTTACCCATAGCCTTTCTAATGCTATATTCTGACATTTGTATAGTATCCTTGAAGTACCTATTATTTACAGCACTTTACACCGGCTAAAAGTACGTCTACCCGTATTCGTAGCCACTTCCTTTATGTAAAGGTGCGAGGTGGATGACGCGTGGACTCTACTCCCGGCGTCCGTAGCGATTAACTGCTGTCCTGCCGTTTTTGTCGGCGTCCCGGTTTTTTTGACAAGCTCCTTTATTTCACAACTGTACTAAAATACACGTGCCTGTAATGAAATCGAACTGATTGTGATTAAAGTACCATTAAAACACTTTTAGCGGAATTACAGAAAGACAAATACACGACAGAAAAACACCAAAACAACGAAAAGCACGCTGCACGCAAACGAAAACCGGAAGTACAGTTAGTTGTAGAATATTTAATCGTTGTTGGTGATGGTGTGGACTAGGGATCCGTATCCGTGTAATTTGTTACCCGGGTACCCAATCGGGTACTTTGTCGGATACCCGAAGATAAATATGTAATGGAAGTAGTCCTATATATGTATGTCTGTCGATGTCACCAGAAGCTAACAAGATTACGTCATGTGACGTCACCGACAACAAAGTTATATTGGTAATGATACTGTACAGTCATTTTTCGATTCGATACGAATTCTACGCTTCCGCACAAATACAGACGAGTATCAAAACTGAAAGTGCCAGAGTTTTTGGTTCAACAAATGTATAGACATAGGGGTGATTTTTCGAGGTCGGGTACCCGGGTAGTAAACAACAGCTCAGCAGTAACTGAGATGAGCGACCGTGGCAATAGACATCGGTCGAAGAGGGGGGGGGGGCTACTGTGCTTCTTTTGCGGAGAGCTGGGACCCCGTCTAACACAATGTGGCATGGGCCGAGGTTTACTTCCGTACCAAGTGGCGTCTTCATCCATCCAGCCGTTTGGCCACATTAGACATGGGCCGAAAATTGGGAAGAGAGGCTCCGTCCTTTTGTGGGAAGGGGACTGGGCCAAGGCCTACGTCCATACGAAGCGGCAACTTAATCCATCCATCCAATTTGGCCACAACAGATATGGGCCGAAAATTGGGGGTTGTGCCCCCTTGGGGCCTTGCGGGGAGGGGGAGCTGGGTCCCCACCTAACACAATGTGGCTAGGTACGTCTACTGCATGCCAAGTGTCATCTTGATCCATGCAACCGTTTGGCCACAACGGCGACAACGCCAACGTCACAGACACAGACAGGACAAAAATCGGTCTCATAGCTTTACAGTCGCCCAAAAATGACACGTTCTTCGTCTGTCACCGTGCCAATAGGCAAGTGACTGCAGCTCTCCCTTTACTTCATCTTTTCAGTCCTTCCTATTCCGTCCCATTCTTG
>Ga0056133_10000374_pt1 | contig 10663 bp, 10 predicted proteins | sample WorMetGr2BELIZE1_FD_67351 | JGI IMG/M metagenome (GOLD analysis project Ga0056133, IMG submission 67351) | Marine gutless worms symbiont microbial communities from Max Planck institute for Marine Microbiology, Germany - Inanidrilus... ... | reverse complement strand
TTTTTAGAGAAAAAGTTTAATCATACTCGGTCTGTTCCACTATAAATACTGTGGCGAATATTTATTATGCGGCCGGCTTCAATGGGAGCGGACGGTAGTTGAATGACTGAATTTCCTTACACTGTGATGCCAACACAGTATGGTGGATGATGCGATCAGTGCAAAAATAGTATTTCGCGAGGTAGTGTGGAGAAGTCTTTCAGATGTGGTGACAAATGCATAATCACTTGTTCAAATTTCTTCAGGATTCCGTGTACCAAACATTATTAAAATTGGTTTATTATTGACTGAGTTATACAAAAAATTATAAAGTGGCATTTTTTGGACCACAGTGTATGTTTGTAATGCACTGTCCATAAACTAACAAAGAGAGTCAGATACCCATTTAACAACCTCTTTTTCCGGGACAACCCGGTAAGCCAGCACCAGAAAGGTTAAACCAATCTGGATTTTAGCGAAGAAAGAGATAATGGGGTGGCAGTGGCATCAGCTGGACCACATGCAAATCAATTGCACCTTGCTTCAGACAGATAACCATGCTAGCACCTCATTACTTACCAGTAATTTTTTACAGGCCAGATGCTCTTCCTGACGCTCAACCAACAGTATCAAAGCACTGAAAGCAACTATCCATAAACTAACAAAAACTATTTTTTTAAAACTAATAACTTTATTTTGTTTTGTGATATGACAAACAGCCCTAGGAACTACTACTACTACATCCCTTTAACGGCCTTTTTTCCAGGACAACCTGGGTAAGCCAGTATCAGAAAGGTGAACCATTCTGGATTTTACTGGAGCAAGAGATGATGGGGTGGCAGCGGCATCAGCTGGACCATATACAAATCATTTGCACCTCAATCCAGACAGATAACCATGCCAGTACCTCACCACTCAGTTTTTAGCGAACGTGAACTCACGTTATGTTTGCCATATGCTATCGCCCGTCCGTCTGTCGTCAGTCTGTCTGTAACGTTCGTGCGCCCTACTCAGGCAGTTCAAATTTTTGGCAATATTTCTACGGCATTAGGTACCTTGGCCACCCACTGACTCACATTGAAAATTTCACGGAGATCGTCCCAGGGGAACCCCTCCGCCGGGGGAGTTAAACACAAGAGGGGTAGCCAAGTATAGCAATTTTGGACCTATCGATGGCTATATCTCGGAAACGGTGCAAGATAGGAGATGAGTTACTATTAATCACTAATAGGAAATCATATAGGAGCTTTCAATTGGTACCAAAATCGGTGACCTTAAATGACATTGAACGGCGTAAGCGCCATTATTTTGCGTTATTTCATCGAATTCGGTTAGTTTTCGGGGCGCAATGCGTAAAAGTGGTTGAAGATATACCTAAACTTTCTACGACAGAAATGTAGCCCAGAGTTTCTAGTTTTTAGCGATATATCACTTACGATGATATGATGTAGGGAACCGCTCCATCGGGGGGATTAAACACAAGAGGGGTAGCCAAATATAGTGATTTTGGACCTATCGAAGGCTCTCGGAAACGGAGCAAGATAGGAGGTAAGTTAGTATTAATCACTAATAGCAAATCATATATGAGCTTTCGATTGGTATCAAAATCGGTGACCTTGAATGACCTTGAACGGCGTAATGGCCGTTATTTTGCGTTATTTCAGCGAATTTGGGTAGCTTCCGGGCGCACTGCATAAAAGTTCACGTTCGCTATCTCATCTCCTGATGAGTTCTTGTTACAGGCCGGCTGCCCTTCCTGCCATCCAACCCAACAGCGTCAAAGCATTGAAGGCCTACGAAACAGTGAACTATGTTACATTTTGCAATCACTTGACAACAGAACCTCCAGCATGCAACAAGCATCACACAGATGCATACTGCCCATGAGTATCACTGCAGCTGTATCATAATCAATCAAGCTATCACAAAAATCTGAAATCATCTGCAGCAAGACGATCAGCAACACGTAATACGTGACAAGCAGACACGCAACAACAAAGAACCCCGGACTTCCTGTGCCAATGAAGCAATATCGACACAAAGTACTATCACTATAACAACTACTACTTTTGATCCCACCATACGGTAGTATGGGGGGGTATTTAGTTTACTGTGTGCTTTTTTTGTTTGTATGTACGGTTACGGATTTATCAACGGCGGAGAAAGATTGCGGTGTGAAACTCTGTATGCTAGTTTGTCAACTATCTGCGATTAGCTTCTCCCATTTTGGTGAACTTTGACTTGCGAGGAGTCACAGTGGCAGGCATTACTTCAGGGTTGAGCACTGCACCACACATCCCACCTGGGAAAAAAATGCCTACAGTACAAATCACACCTGGGAAAAAAACTTCAAGGCGAGGCTCGCTGGGCAGTCGGAAGTGGCCGTACCTTGGTGGGGAAGTCGGAATTCGGGGCAGCGGCGTCGCATAAGGCCGTATGGTGGGATTTGCATCTTGCAAGCCTGCTGATGCACTGGTTGTCTTTTGCGCCAACAGCCAAGTTTCCTAAAGTTACTCCAGGTGAGGGACAGAACTCCCAAAAGCAAAACTCCTGTAGAATGTAAGCAGTTGTTTTGCAAACTGAACGTCCTTTCTGTCGCTCAACCAAGCAAGTCAAAGCACAAAACACATACATACACATTACACAAACAACCACTTTTACAGGCCAACCTGTGTTAGCGGGCAGACTCGGTTATGAACTGGAGGATTTTGTTGATGTAAAGTTTTACTGCCTGCATGACCTTGACGTCAGCAATTACTGCATTTGAACTATGAAGAAGACGCTGGAGTTCTCCGCAGTGTCTCTCTACTAAACCACAAAGTACTGAAGGGAAATCGATATAAGATATACAAACCATAATGAATACATAGCTCAATTCACAAACAACAAGTGTCCCTGCAGCGTTTTTGCAACAGTGTCACTATAATCAGATAATAAACAGTACACAGTAATAATAATAAGACGGTACAAGAGTACATCACCATCAGTCACAAGAAAACAATGGATGTACAAAAACTGTTGGGAACCTAAACGATGAATCACAGAAATGACTGTCGGCCAGCGGCTTTATGTCTGGAAAAGACGACAAACTGTACAAAGCCAGAGCACTATTATAAATTAGATGTGTAAGATGCGTAGAATCATCACATCATGTGCAACATAGTGGCTCACAGACCTGTGTAAGTGGATGATACCACATGCAGACTTATTGGCTGATCACAAAACAAATCATCAATTCACGTGCAAGCACCAATTGTCCAACTGGACCAAATCATTCGGCACAACACTGAAGTGCTACGGCAACTGCAGGTAGGGCGGTGCAAAATACTGGGTCAAGGGCTACTGTGAGTGTGAGACTCGGCAAAGAATTTGAAATAAAATTAAGTATGTAAAAACACGTGCAAAGCATGGTAATCACTTAAGTATACATGAATCAGAAGTGCTAAATTCATTGATAAAGATCCCACCACCCTTTAAATCTGTTGCTACAATACCTCGTGAAATATCTGAAGCCTTTTCTAACTCACAGTGGCCCATTTTCTGTGCCCTCTGAAGAAGGTGGAAATGGAAATGCTATACATTAGCCGACGTTACAACACCCCAGCCCTGGTGCATGCAACCTCCAGACCACCAACCGCTCCGCAGTTACTGACATCGACACTGAACGAATCCTTTCCTATTGGTTCACAGTTTTCCGCTGCCCGAGGGACAGCTACGGCAGCCGAGTCTGCATCATTGTAGACGCCAGCGAGCGAGCTTGTAGAATCACGGTGACTTGATGCAGAAGGGCTATGGGCCGACTTTGACAGCAAGCCATCACTGTCCGACAGCTGTAGGTCGTCAACTGATGACCAACACTCCTGCTCGCTAAAAATGCCAGGCTGAATAACGTCGGAGGATTCTGACATCAGCGCAAGGAGGAGTTCCTGCACAAAGAGGCTGCAATCGGCCCAGTCTGCCTCACGACTTTCCCGCTCTGTCTCTGTCGCATTTTTCTCTGTTGTCCTGTGCCATATAATCACAACAACACGTAACTCTATACACACACACCTGCTAATGTTTTTAAATGATTACTGGCTGCCATTACCACCATCTGCTTGAGAAATGCAATAGGCTTTGCCTTCGGATACCCCACGTACACCCACACACACAATCACTTTACAGCTATTATACGTCAACCTAGAATTGGACGATTTTGTTGCAGCAAAGTTTTACTGGCTGAATGCCTTGACTGATGGCAGCTAGTGCAATCGGTTATGGAGAAGACCCTAGAGTTCTCCTCAACAGTGATACATATGCTGTCTCTGGTCAGTGCCAAGCCTCGGATCGAGGAAGGCTAAGGAACAGAACAGGAACGGTCAGTGCAATCTCCAGTAAGGACTTTCTAGTTGATGTTGTTTTAAAAATATCCCAGAAAGCAGGATCCAAATCACACCAAAAGCTACCTGATTGTTGTGTAGCAGGATCTACATCATCCAAAAATTCACTTGCAACTCTAAGACACATGCATAGAGAATGCGGTGCAACAGACCGGTTAAGAAGGAAGCGAGATCGTCCGCCGAGGGATGCCGCGCTGCTGTTTGATGCTCCACCACTTGTGGAAGTCTTATTAGCAGTTGACGACTGACTCTCGGCTGGCACGGCCTGTGACGCTGGATTAGCGTTGCCGGATGACGGAGTCTTGGTCGATGGCTCTTGCTGACGGGTTGACAACCGCTCCAGATGTTGCCTGAGAATGTTCCACATAACCAATCCACTCAAGCACTAGTCTCAGCCAATGAAACATCATGTCAAACGCAGTGGTTAAACTAAACTGAGAAGGGCATGAAAGCCCTGAAACAGAAGCACAGGAGGTCAAGAAGACCACAATGGACCGCCGTCTGGAGATGGTGTTCGCTTTCTGATGGGGTATCAAGATTTCAACATAGACTGCAACAAATAAAGATCTTCACTGAATACCTTCCATGGCAATGCCTGTCGGTCACATCACATATTGCTGAAGCTGACATACAGGTTGTACATGGCAAGGTGCTGGAGATGTGACAATAATGTATTTTGCCAAATCACTTTTACACACATGGCTTTATCAAAAATGATGGGGTGTGAGACTTTTATAGCATCCAGAGAGTGATGTACAGCAGCTGTGTTCAGACACACAAGAAGCTTTTGTATGGTGTATGGTATATCTACTGGGATGTATGGGAGCTGGGCTCCTGGTAAATTTAATCCCAAGCCAAATGCCTGCAGGTGATGCTTGCACAAAGTAAACAGGACATTTTGTATGACACTTTATACTGAGTATGACTCATCTATAAGGCACATGTTAATGACAGATCACACAGTTTTACCTGCCATACACACATGCATCCACAGTCAGAATGAGCCATCCTGCCTTTACATCACATCAAAGAGCATCATCACACTTTTGCCGGTACTCATTTCCCACCCCACTGAGGGTAGGAGGCTGAGTTGGCCTGGATGGCTGGTTACATACAAAGGCATTTTGCCTCTCTGAAGATCGTCACCATACCAGTACTAACCAGACCCAACACAGAGTAAGTTCGTTGATGTGTCCAATGCTGTTACTGTTACCCTAAACCGTAAACTGACATAAACACTCCACTCTACTTAGCAATGTTTTCAGTGCGTTGACACTGTTGGCTGGATATCACATAGGGCATTCAGGCTGTAAAAATGTCACTATGCTCCAGCAATTCCTAAAAGACTTCCCTACGTTAAGATTCTGAAGACCTGGACCTGGAAAATAGGATAATTTGAGTGTACATCCCATTACAAAAGTAAATAAGTAAGTCAGTATAATTCATAAACATGTACAATGGTGGGCAGAAGTTGAATCTGACTGAGGCGCAAGAAGGAAGGCACTAAGCAAATTTGAAGGCCTGTGGAAACAGTGAGTCCTGAGATGACTACGAAGTGCGGGGGCTGGTACACATTCAAAGAGCTGGAGGGAGAGAGTTCAAGATTTTAGCAGCTACAACACTGAAGCTGCAGGCGCCAAAATAGTCGGTCTGGTCTGCACAACTGTAACAGGAGATGAGAACAATTAAATGACTGTAACAAAAGTAACAGTAAAAAAGCTGCAAAACAACATGTAGATAAAATAGACATGAACAGGCCCTAACTATTCATACATGTTACAGAAGAGAATCTATGAGGAAGTGGCAGGGGTTTTTATGGTCCAGATGTCCTTGCTATCATCCAACCGTGTCGAGTCCTGAAGGGAACAGAACAATTTTAACCGTAACCCACAAAACAACTGTAAGCAGTAATCGGCTGTCCGCTATTTCGGTTGAAGTGCTGCCACCTGACGAATGCTTACGGGGTGAAGGCCTGGTGTGGTTGATTGGGGCGGTGGTGTGCTTGCTAGCTGCTACCGCGGGTCCAATGTCCGTTAGCGTGGGCAGCGGATGGCTGCATGTGCGCTGCAGCATCATTGGCTCTTGCCAATCAACTGCCACTTCCGAGATTGTCAAAGCGTGCTGTTGTTGGTCTACTATGTAAGTAGCGCTATATAAGAACCCGACCTTTACCTCTACCGTTAACTGTACCAAATATGCAAATATGCATGCTGTAACTATACAGCACAGGGAGCTGTACTCGATGCATGCACTGTCAATATGTGAATGATGCTGACAAACCTGCTTGAAGCCAGCTGCATCTCTAACTGGCTGAAATGAGATGAGAGACTATGAGGGCCACCAAGAGCACGACTGCGAACGCTTGACAACTGCGACAGCAGCTCTGACGTTTGCCAACAACATAAAGCAGATTCGTATCAACATGCAACAAACGTACACCGCATTCAGCAATAGGACTAATAGTTTCCAATATGATCTTTATCAAGGCACAAACAGATGCAACAGATTGTTCATTTGCCAACACTCAGCATCCATTAAACTGACAATGTCAATGGTCAAGGTTATGAGGCCTCATAAAGCTTAGACCTGATATGCATCATTGTGATAACAGTGTAGTACAGTCAATGTTCACTTTGAATACATGTACTGGCAATACAATGTCAGAATACTCCATTCAAAGTTTGGGTCTCAGTATTAAAGCAACACATGTGGAAGTACTTTGTGGATTTTCAATTATTAATGGAAAGACGTTGGTATTCTAATTAACTCATCATGCATTATTTTGTGTAACTGCATTTTATGGCACTATTGTACTGCATGTGCATAATTAGCGTATGACTAATGTTTGTGTGTTTTCTTTGAAATGTTGTGCTGCTTCTACCTAATATATATATGATGACAGTGGCTACCGGCTTCGACGACATCGACAACGGAAATGGCGTGATGCTGTAAATGAGCCTCATCAATGACGAATTTATCAGAACACTAACCGGCTATGGGGTCCATCGGATCACGACTGGCAGCCGAGAGTCCCGCTCCGGGCAAGGAAGGCAGCTCGATCAACTGCATAATGGCTGCTCCTCGGTTTGCTCGACTGACTCCGGGATTTCCACCACCGCCACCACCACCTGCCGTGCCACTTGCGTTATTTGCACTGCTGCTCGAACCAAGGTTTGCCGTCCTTGTCGGATGCGTTAGTCGCCGAATATGTCGAATGCTGGTCAGCTGATCTTCTTCGTGACACGTTATTAAGGACAACATGTACTGTTTATATTTACATCTAAAAATATACACTTCATGGACACACAACTATTGGTATGTCAGGTGATAAAGGGCAGCAACAATGAAGACATTCTTTTTTGCTATAAATGTGATGCTACATGGTAGCACCAAATACTGGGCCAATGGGCCATTAACCACTGTGGCTAAAAAGGTGCCAAATATTACACATAGTAGAAGAGTGATGTGTTTAAGGTTGTGGTGGGACCTTCAATTGTAACGTTGTTATAAATTTACTGCTAACTCTCATGGCAAAGAATTTTGAGGAAATAGCAAAGTTATGTGCAAGAGAACTGTGGCACCTTTTTTAGCTCACAGTGGCCAACGGTCTGTCTTTTTGTGCCACCCTCTATGAAAAGTATACTGCCTTCAGCGCTTTGACATTGTTGGTTGGGTGTCCGGGACAGAATCCAGCCCGTAAACAATTGAGTGTTGAGGTGCTCGCGTGGTTATCTGTCTGCAGTTAGGTGCAAATGATTTGCATACAGTCCAGCTGATGCCACTGTTACCCCATCTTCTTCTGCTTCATTAAAATCCAGACCGATTTAACCTTTCTGGTGCCAGCTTACCCAGGTTGTCCTGGAAAAAGACCGTTAAATGGACGTCTGTCTGTCTGTTCTCCACAAAAAGTATCTGAGTACTTCTGAGTCAGTATGACCAAACGCGTGTTCAGCTACTTTGCTTCTGCTTGTTCTACAGTGAAAAGCATTTACTTCAGCTGAGGTCGAAAACAGATGGTTGGTTGGTTGGAGTTTAACGTCCCATTTTCAGCACAAATCAGGCTATGTCAGAAACAGATACAGACAATTATAAACTCTGATCATACACAGTCTGGTTCTGTTTCATCAGCCTTCTCTTCTGGAGTTACTCACAGACGGACCATGCCATTCACAAGAGAACCTTTTGGATAATTGGAGGAGGAATTACGCAAGCTGAATGCCCTTCTCTTCTTGCTTATGATGGAAAGTACTGACTCCATCCTTTCTTGACCCATTAGGTGACTCTTGAGAGTAGGGACACTGCACCCTTTACATTGGCAGCCAACCTAAACACAACTGCTGTACATACATGCATCTTTTAACTTTTAACAATAACAAACATATGCAACTGTTTCATGGCAAGCTTAAAGTTTAGCCGGGTTAACTGGTGGTCCCCAAAATGTCATTAAGGAAACCTTTTCTAATAGCTGGGAAGGCTCCTTTTACAGGTCAGATGCCATTCTTGAAGCCAACATATTAAATTAAAAACAGCAAAGGATATAAAGTCGGTGGGTGTAAGTCGGTGGACAAGTGCGATATGTGCAGCTAAATCATCTGTCACGTGGTTAGGATCTCCTGATGGCAGAACAGCACAGACTGGACATACCTGTCAAATAACAGAATCAGTTGCATGCAACTGCAACTCTAGCACTGAACTATTACTTATGGTTTGTTTGCTTTACTATCTACTCATCCACAGTTACTCAAACATCAGTCACGTCCTCAAAGGCAAACTATTAACCCTGTGCCTACCAGCCCAGCCCGGTCGCAGCGACCGGTCTGTGTAAAGATGCGGCAGACCGGGCCAGTAAGCAAAGGGTTAAGGAGTGCATCATTTTTACTGACCATGTTAGTGGTCCAGGTAGTGCAGTTGGTCTGGTGATTGTGCATGTGTCTGTGTGTCCAAGTCCAGATCTATCATAACTTTTGAGATAAATGACCTCTGGTCTAACCTAGATATCTGGCATGCTGCTTCATCTTGACCCTAACTACATTAAAGTTTCACGGTCACAGCATGAGAAATGTTCACTTTTCAGCGATGGACGCACGTTAGGAAGTAACATATTTTTGGTTCTTTGTCGAATTCTTTGTGCAAAAGCGGTGGTTGGTGCAACCTCAAGTGAGTGCTTTCTAGATGATGCTGTAGATGCCCTTGTTCTCTCCCATCCAACAGCATCACAGCATTGAAGGGAAACATCACTTCTAGGTAGCAGTTAAAAACTACGGCATACAATTTTTGGGTGACCATTTGTAAAATGGTTCGCCCTATGCTATAGGACCGTTGTCCTGTCTGTCTGTCTGTAACGTTGGTGTACTGTGGCCAAACGGTTGGATGGATCAAGATGAAACTTGGCATGGAGCTAGGCCTCGGCCCCGGCCACATTGTGTTAGATGGAAACCCAGCTCCCCTCCCCAAAAAGGGGAGCACAGCACCCCCAATTGCGGCCCATGTATTGTGGCTAACTGGCTGGATGGATCAAGATGCTACTTAGTATGGAAGTAGGCCTTGGCCCTGGCCACATTGTGTTAGCTCCCCTCCCCCAAAAGGGGCACAGCCCCCATTTTTGGCCCATGCCTGTTGTGGCCAAATGGTTGAATATATCAAGATGCCACTTGTACGGGGGTAGGACTCCGCCCAGGTGACACTGTGTTAGATGGGGACCTAGCTCCCCCTGAAAGGGGCACAGCACCCCACTTTTTGGCTCATGTCTACTGTGGCCAAATGGCTGGATGGATCAAGATGGCACTTGGTACGGAGGTATATCTCGGCCCAGGCCATATTGTGTTCATGGGACCCAGCTCCCCCGAAAGGGGCACAGCAGCTCCCCCCTCTTTTTGGCCCATGTATATTGTGGCTATACGGTTGCCCATCTCAGCTACTGCTGAGCTCTTGTTACAATTACTTCACTGACCAATCACTAAAAATTCTAATTAACTGTCAATTAAGTTTTACAATCTAGGTCCAGAAAACATTTTCTGCTTGTCTGTCACGAAACTAGTTAAATGCTTTAAATATGCAACATTATTATTTATGTTTCCACATATTTATGTATATTTTGACACCTTTGCAGTGCTATGTTCTTCAGTTAAGGCAAATGCAAAGAAGTTTACATGACAGAACATACTTAGCACCACCTCTGTCTTAATGGACATTTTCCAGACGAATCCGTCATAGCCAGTTTTCCCTTGGGTTTTCTTGCTCCCCTTGTTCTGGAAAGAACCTTGAAGTAGCACAGACTTTTAAGGGCCAGATATCCTTCCAATCAA
>Ga0056133_10000372_pt1 | contig 10671 bp, 6 predicted proteins | sample WorMetGr2BELIZE1_FD_67351 | JGI IMG/M metagenome (GOLD analysis project Ga0056133, IMG submission 67351) | Marine gutless worms symbiont microbial communities from Max Planck institute for Marine Microbiology, Germany - Inanidrilus... ... | reverse complement strand
TTGTGAAGATAAAGTCCGACAAAGTTGTGCGATGGTGCGCCGATGTCACATTTTGGCGATTTTTTGCGTTCTGCATTTCAGCGCCTAGTGACTCTTTCGACTAATAGGCGCTACACAAATAACTTTATCTATCTATCTATCAGCGAGCCACGTGCAGCACGTTTCAGACCTGCATTCTAAATTCGCACTAGGGCCACACCATGTATTGAAGTATGGTAGACAGCCAATCTGTGGCCGCTGAGATTAGGCTAGGAAAAAAAGAAAGATAGAAACCACAGAGCAAAAATATATGGCCTGCCCTATTACACAGGGCGGCCATAACAATGATGTTACACTGTGTAAAATTTGTCATTCCAAGGTCCACCACACTCTGTAATTAACTACTATTAATGCACAATAATTTGATTATTAAACCAATATAATAACACAATGCCACATAAAGCATCTCTACTTGTATAACAGCGGTAAGGCGTTTGTTCGTCTGTAATGGCAATTGGCGACAGCCATGAGTTGTGTGCGATAAGATGAAGTGTGAAGCATGCTTCTTCCACAATATCGCAACTAGGCATACAGCAAGTACAAGCATGTACTCGCTAACATTTCGCGTTCGCATTATGTGTGCAGTATGCAATGCAACCCGTTCACCAATTGCAAATCCGCCCTACAGTGCACAACTAGGGGGCATCCCCTACCACTCCCCCAAGTTACATCCGGGTACGTGCAATAGTGTGGGCATGCGGCCGCAGACAGGCAGACAGATGCGCGTGACCAGAATACATTTTGTGTCATCTACAACTCACGCGAAATGTAATTATGACTCAACACACAAAGCTTGAGTGCATGGAGTCCAGTAGTCTACATAAGAACTTACTGAGACCGAGTTCTAACACCTCTCATTTAGCACGCCATAGGTCTGATGCCTATTTTACAGTTCCTACATTTTCTAGTCATTTCAGACCATTCACTCTTCACCCTTCACATGTCACAACAGCTCCAATGTTCAACTTTCACCAGTGAAACAGGTCTGGTACTAACAACAGAGAGCCAGCATGAAGGGAGCAATTCTCATCACTCAGGAGTCCAGTGGTGGATGAAGAAAGGACGAGGTCAGGCGACTGGCTGGGGCCAGTGCTCAGTGTTCCTTTCAGTGCTGACACTGCTAACTGGAAGAACAGAACATTCGGCAACTAACAACCCTGTGCTACTTCTCACCACAGGTTCTTTTTGGAACAAGTGGAGAAAGAAAAACTAGAGGCTAAAGATGTTTTACCAAAACGCAAACCACATGCATGCTGCCATAATTGCCAAAAATGCCATTTTTTGTCCCTGGTGACCTTGACCTTTGACCTTCAAACTCGTCCGAGCGAGGGACCAAACACGTCTTCCATGTGAATTCGGCGCAAATCCGTTTAGTGGTTCCAGAGATATTTCATACACAAACAAAAAAGTCAACGGGTTTCACGTCTTGGCAGCGTTACTGCACGGCACTCTAGTAATGGGCATTAGCCAAACTTTGCGGTGTTGAACACAGGGCGCCACCTATATTCAGCAGGGTGGCCATCACGTTGGGCACTGGCCCACATTCTCGTTTGAGCATGAGACAGAACCTTGCGGTAACGTGGCGGAACTGGCTGACCCAGGTTCACCTGGAAAATGGCCATCAAAACGGAGGGAAGTAATGAAACGTGTGCGTGATGTGCAAGTATCAAGTCCAGCTTCAACTACCGAACTGTCTGTCCCACACATCATTACACGATCCAGCAATGCATTTACCGACAGTGAAGTCCTGGCCAGCTTATCACAGCCACTGTGCATGGTCGACTTGCTGATGACTCTGTAACAGGCAACTGTCTATGGCTCTATACACTGTACATGATCTATCATCAACACAGCGACACACAGTACAGACATGATCCAGCTGCATCTGCTGTCACGTGTTGTCTCTGATGTTACACTCAGCTGACATTCAACATGCAACAGCCAACACGCATGACACTAGTGTTATGATGCTGCAGTCTAATCCCAGAACTTGATCAGTCCGTCCCAACCAGCTGACGCAACCTTCGACGTTTCATGTGGATGCCACAAGGCACTGATGCAGACGGCATCGTGCGCCTGGAACTTGCTGTACAACTTCTGCGTCTTCCAGTCCCAGACAAACAGCTTCCCGTCCGCATCGCCAGAAATCAGGTAGCTGCAACAACGTGCAAACACCAAAATTTAATTAAATATTCAATGCACAGTAGAACAATGCCAGTGTCTGTTTTTGCTGTCAGTGTTTTATCTCACACAACAATCTGATATCACCAATGAGAAAAAGAAGAATAAATTTAATGTCACCGACAAAGGCACTGATAACAAATTCATAGACAAATAACCTAACAAAAAGCTGCGACACAGGAGAGCAGTGAAAGAACACAAAGAATCAGCTGTAGCAGATAAACACAACACACAGACTAGCATGAGTGTTGAGCTGCTATACAAGCACTAGGTTTACCACTACGCTGTAAACTGATTAACACAAACTGCAACAAATCTCACACACGCAAACATAGATAACTTATATTACAAAAATATTTACAAATAATGACTAAGGAAAGCTGAGAAAATCTTAGGAGAGATGCTCTAAAAGAAATTCGACATGGCAATTCACATGCACATCCAACGTAGTACCTCATTTCTGGTGAGAAATCTAGACCACATGCATAGCCAGCAACCATGTGTCCTTTAAAGACCTTCTTGCGCATGAACTTGAAATGATTGAGTGCATTGAACACAACGATCTGATTATCCATTGACTGACACGCTAGCCACTTCCCTGCACAAACAAACATCAACTATTCCACCTGTTAACGTCACTTTCTTGCAACATATCTAAAACTGTGCACCAAACATCATTTTTACATACAAAGCAGTAGTCCTTTGGTAGCAAAAAGCTACAGCTAAACATAAAAGTAAACTTAAAACAAAAATCGACCTCAAAAAACACGTCAATTGTTGTGACGCTTGCACGAGTGCTGCAATACTGACCAGAAAACACAAGCTCAGCTTACCATTAGGTGACAATGCAACGGCTGGCATTGAGTGCATGGAAGGATCTGCAATATACTTGAAGTCAACAGGAATGTCCCTGCAAACAGTCAACCAGTGATTAAGCTGCTTAACCACAATGTGCTCAGACTGCTCACAACTCCATAAAGCTTGAAAGAAAGTCCTGCATTTAAAGAAAATTAAATGGCAGCAGATAGTGTAGGTTTATTTTGCATCAATGCAAATACTGCAGAAGACAGCAAGTGCAGTGAAAAGTATTTCAACAGAAGCACAACACAGCTTGGTTAGACGACTACAGGTATCACTCCTTCAAAAGACGTCAGAGCTTTTAAAAAATTAAAAATAAATCACTGACAATAACATGCAGATCACAGTGGTTAACTTTCTCCAATTTATCTGGTTTACACAGAGTAGTCTGCAGTCTCAAACAATTGGACAATTGCAGCATTTACCAGTGCACAAAATCGGAGATCAAACAGTAAATCATGTCAGACAAACGAGAAGACATTTCACAATTTACCATTCCCATACTCGGAGGCTTTTGTCATCTGACGTTGACACAAATCGTCGATTCTGGTCGACAAAAGTGATTGTGTTGACTGCACCAAGATGTCGGTCATACTCTTGCACGATCTCACCAGACCTTATATCCCACTGAAACATCATCCAGACATCACATTCAAACAGTTTTGCAGGCATCTAAACTCCACAACCAGCTTTCAACAGCACATTACTCAAAAGTACTTGCTGACACCGTGAATAACTAACATGAACTACTGTGTCTAAAGTCACTTTAAACAACAACAACAACAACCAAACAATCAAAGTAATTTGACATAATACCGCATCACCACCACAGATGGACGGTTCAATCGTATTTGTCAGGTGGCGCCAATGTGCCCACATGGGAGGGCACATTGGCGCCACCTGGCAAATACGATTGAACTTGTACTTCCTTCAGCACACCCAAGTTGACAGCCCAAATGGCAAATCGATCGGTTCAGCCGTATCTGCACAGCTCACGGCAGAAAGTCCCTATACTTTACAATGGGCAACCTTTTCCCCCAAAATTGTCCCTGCTCATGGGGGATTCGGACCCCCATCTATTTCATGATTCCTTGAACCAGACCTAACCCACAATCCAAACTGCATCACGATCAGTTCAGCTGTTTTTCCACCGCAGAGTGTCCCTATACTTTACAATGGGCGCCCCTTCCCCCAAAAATTGCCCTTACCACGGGGGATCTGGACCCATCTGAGCCTACAAACCAAATGCCATGTCTATCGGTTCAGCCGTTTTTGCACAGATGACCACAGAGTGTCCCTATATTTTACAATAGAACGTCCCTTTCCCCCCTCAAAATTGCCCTTTCCCATAGGGGGACCTGGACCCCCATCTAATACATGGTTCCCTGGGCCCACCCGAGTCCTCAACCCAAAAGGTATCTCGATCGATTCAACCATTTTAGCGAGGCTCACCAGTGTGACAGACTGACCGACAGATCGACAGACCACGCTACTCAGTTGGTAACAATAGACCACATCGACATACGTAGTACTGCGATGCGGTCTAATAACAACCCTTCATTCAGAACAATCCAAGTGAGCTGGTACCAGAAAAACATTCACTCACTCACTCTCCATCTTCACAGGTATTATCCAATATTAATTAATTTTAATATTGATTTCCTTCATTCCGACAGCCTTTTTCTACAACCTACCGTATCTCCAGGTTTTTTTGTCTACCTCTAGGTATAACACCCTCCACTTAATCCATGCATTTTTCACTCAATCGTTCTTGTCTTTTCTTAAAATGTCGACATCATGACAACCTATTTTGTTGTAGCGCTGTTGATTATATTATCATCTACTCCTGGTCTCTCTCTCAAATCATTTCACTTTAAAATGAACAATAATCACGACTTACACAAACAATCTTCTTGTCTGATGTTCCAGCTACAAAGAAATCTTGTTTGTCTTCTTCTGGATGAAACTTAATGCAGTAAGCAACTTTACGGCTTGTAAACCTTGATATGCATTCACCTACACCAATCCAGTAAGGAGACTGTTATAAAAAACTTCTTGCAACAAATTTGCTAAGGTATATTATTACATCACACAGTACCGTAACATTGTCAGCTTGGCAACATGAAGGTCATCCAACGTGTAAACAATATGCATCAATTCTCCTGAGATATTCTCATTCTGGGAATCCGAACAAAGCTAGAGTAACTCTGAAAGGAAATCTGGTTAAACCAAAACCGAAAGTAGCAGTTACTGATTGTTTATTACATCAACAAACAGACAGCATTAACTAGAACACGTGGCATGGAAGTACCATGTGATGGCTGCCCTGCCAAATACAGGTGTTGAAAAAAATGGCGCGCTGTCCTCAGCAACTACAAGGCTGACGTATACAAAGCCTGGCAGTTATGGTTATGAACAGACATAGTCAAAAGTCAAACGATCTGCAGCCTTGTTTTCAAATTATACAAGTTCACCATCGCCCAACTGTAGGGCAAAATTTGCAGATTTTCACCCCTCAAAATGTAGGGGATACAGATAGGGCCCCTCTGATCTGCATTATAAAATTACACCACATTCTGGCATCCTGGCAACGGTCCTGCAGGGCAGCATTCTTTGGCCTTGAAGATCAGAGTGCGAAAAAAATAAATCACAGGAATAAAACATAATGGCCTGACCAATACTATGTAAGGGTGGCCATAACTAGTAAAAAACAAACATAAACACACAGCCATTTTATGGCCATTATACAGTTTAAGAAGTGAAGGTTTTTGTAAGAGCAAAATTTACTGTCTGCATCTGCATACCCTTGCTGATGGCATTTAGGGCACACAGACTAGGCAGAAGACGCTAGAGTTCACCTCAGTGGTGTTACCTTCACCACCATCATACCATAAGAATTTAAAGTCACAATTAAGAAAATCAATAAATTAAAGTCTAAACAGAACTGTAGTTAACTTATTCGAACAAAAACCATAAAGTAACTATTTTTACAATAACATGAAACTGTCTTCTGACATAAGCTCCAGCTATTACTGCCAGGTAACATGAAGACTATGTTTATTGCCAACAGTCATTCATTTACACCGAAGAAGCTACAAACCAGTTTCTGTATCCCACAGTTTGCAGTAACGATCGTATGAACAGCTAAGAAACTTGGTTCCGGGAATGTTGAAGCAGATGTCTCGGACGGCTTCACGATGTCCAAGATATGTACGCACACATCGGCGTTCATTGTATACTTCCCACAGCTACAATAGCAAACACTTCACAGTATAGCAGAACTGACAATACAGATCCCTCCACCACAACTGCTAAGCTTGATAATTACATACAGGTTTAGTTAAATGGCATATTTTTCTGCAACACTACAGCTCAGCAATGTAACTGTGATGATTTTATGAGTTTACACACGTTGGTTTTGTGCCATTTCATTGTGTATGGTCTGGTTTGACAGCTAATACTGCTTATGCATTATGGACTACAGATACATTAAATCTCGACAGTTTCCTGCTTGGCCAGGTTACAGTAATTACATTCCTTGTCCAAAAAGATCAATCAACTGCATTCTAAACACTTCCATCAGTGCACACCATCTTCTTCACCATCAATTTCAATTATGTTGTGCCTACCTTTACCAGGTATGTTATTGTACATGGTTGACTGATTGACTGAGTAGGGTTTAACGTCCCACTGAACACATTATAGGTCATATCGGGGACGGGTTTTACGGGTCAAATGACCCAACCAACAGTGTCAAAGCACTGAAGGAATTAGTAGTCCTAAGGATCAGGCTTCAATCCCACCAGGTCCACCTCACCATGTTACAATACTACAAATGCACACAATATACAGTCAGACACAAAATAATACATATATAACTAGAAATGTGGGCCAATGCCCAACGTGATGGCCGCCCTGCTGAATACAGGTGGCGCCCTCTGTTCAACGCCGCAGTTTGGCTGTGCAGTAACACTGCCAAAATGCAAAACCCATTGAAATTTGCTTGGGTGCCCCAAACTAACGAAACGATCTCAGCCGCTAGTGGGCCGAAGTTCACCATATTGTAAAGACGTGTGGGGGAGATATTGCTGCTTAACAAGTTTTTTTTCCGATTGTCGATACGTGCTTTAGTTGTGAAGATACAGCCCGACAAAGTTGTGCGATGGTGCACAGATGGCGATTTTTTGCATCATTTTTGCGTCCTGTATTTCCAACGAGCCGCGTGCAACACATTTCACACCTGCATTCTAAATTCGCACTAGGGCCACACCATGTGTGGAAATATGGTAGACATCCAATCTGCGGCCGCTAAGATTAGGCGAGGAATAAAAAAAAGATAGAAGATAGAAAGAAACCACAGGGCAAAAATATAATGTCCGCATCTGCTATGCAGGGCGGCCATAAAAATGAATCTAAGCACAGTGAAATGGGCCCAGTGAGACAAAACCCAATCCAGAGAACTGTTAGTTCTGTTCATACGTGTGTGCAGTTCACTGTGCACAATTGTTGCACACAATACTGCACAGAACAGACCTGATAATTTTCCCTCTTGCCCTTCGTCTCTGATATAGCCATATTTGTGCTGAAAAGGGACGTTAAACTCCAACTAACTACCCTCTTGCCCTCTATTGCTCCGATGATGTCTATTTGAGGGAAAGGGGAAAGGGGGTGTTATTGTACACTCAAAGGGTCAGAAATGCATAGAAAAAGTTTTGATGAGTACTAGACCACAAAAACCAGGAATGTTTTCCATTTAAACTGAAAAGCAAACTAAATGAATCACAAAATTCTGCATGTGACACATAGCCAAAGGTTATTAGGATACTGTATGTCAAATTTCACTGCATTAGAGTTACAGTTATAGAAGATACTGACTAACAAAAGTGTCTGCCCATGTAGTCCAGTGGTCAAATTACTTGGGTACCATGTGTAGTTGAGCGTGATGTTCACAGTGGTTGGGGTTCGATTCAAGCCTCAGCCGGGCGTGTCGGCCTACTAAAAGAATTATTTCAAATAACTCTATGCACATAATGATCAGGGAGATAATCCGGGACAGGAAACAGAGGGCTCGACGGTGTCCTCTATAAACTGTGACTGTTCATCTCTGATATAGCCATATGATATTTGTGCTGAAAAGGGACGTTAACTAACTAACTAACTGACTAACAAAAGTGTATCATTTCTGATGAGACCGCATACATAATATAGACATCTCATATATGGCTGCGAGACCTGGCCAATGAAAGTGCAGCATGACATAAATTTAAACAGAAACGGTATGAGCATAATCATATGGGTTTACTTTGCAAGAAACGAAGAAAAAATAAAGAGTTAAGACAATGGTTGTGACTGGAACCAGTCACTGTCGCGATTAAGTGATTAATTAAGTGATTGATTAAGGAAAATTTGGGGCGGTTAAGCCACGTGGAATGTAAAGTGATCCTGACTGGATGAAAAACAGTGGAACAGTTGAAGTAGATGGAATAACAAGATGCACGGATGTCTTATTATCACATTAATTACACAATATCAGCAACATGTTTAATTCAATGTTCTAACGACTTGCAACAAATGACAACCAAATAATAGCAACTGTTTAAGGTCATAACAAACCTTGATTTTGCTGTCCATACTGCATGAGAGGAGTAAGTGAGCAGAATTTGGGAACCATCGAATAGCATGTATGCCTTTGTTGTGACCAGTCCACGTGTGTATCAATTTCTTTGGCAGGAAACATTTTGCCGGAGGTTCTGCTGAACGGAGATTAACACCAACATCTTGTGGGACATGCATGAAAGACCGACCCTGATAGTCCAACGGCTCTTTAACTACAAACACACACAAACTTTGTCATAGACACTAATGTAATCAATACCTCAGTACTAACAGCAATATCATCACTACTGCATAAAAGCAGTTATTGTAATGGAGATCTGGCCAGAGTGGATATAAGGCACTGCTCTGCCGAAAGGGTGAAGAATGAATGAGGGTGGGAATATGATATAATACGAACATATCTACATGCACCTAAAAACTGATGGGTAGCCAGCTTGATCTGCTGCATAGAACCAAACTAAAAACTAATGGAGCAGAACTAAAATTGAAAACTTTTGAACCAGAAGACCCAGTCCAAGCATTAGTCTAAATGTAGTCAAGAAGGAAGACGACAATCTAAGGTCGGACGGATATGAGAAGCAGGAGTGAGACAGTGACGGACAGTGAGGCTGGTGAATCAACAGTGATGATCTGACATGTGCAAGGTGAGGTAGAAAGACTAGGACGAGGCTCATGGAGCGAAATGGGCAGTTGATTCCAGAGACAAGGTGATGCATATCAAAAGGATCGATCTGTGACTTTCAACAATGATGATGAAGGTGGTCAAGAAAGGGTGACAAGAGATGAGCAGTGAGTGCTGAGAGGGACTGAACATAGATAAGGATATTCAGAATGAAAGGGAAGAGGAAGAAGGGGCTAGGACGGTGGAAGGAACGAAGACAGGAGAAAGAGATAAGGGTTTGGAAAGGATGAAGACAGGAAGAGTGCCTCAAAACTGGTCTATGCATACACCTGACACAGGCCTTCTTCATGTCAATTTTGGGCTATCTAGGTCTTTTTGTCCTTAAATTAGAAGCAACCACTGAACAAACAAAGACGGACAACACTTGAACATTGTGCATCGAAAATGGGGCCTCCTAAAGCAGTCTCATAATTATGGTCAAACTCAATGATGTTTCAGTTTTGAAGAGAATTATGTGATATTAATGTACACCATGTGCGGAAAAAGAGGCCACTTGTTTCTGTCATATATCTCACAAAAATGTGCAGCTATTTTCGTAATTTTTGGCATGCACCATCCTAATGGATCAAGAAAGTGGGTAATTAAACGTTGGTGTGCACAATGATGACGTCATTGTGACATCACTGAAAATGCTGTTTTCAGACAAAGATAAGCATGTGATAAACATTTTGTGTAAAGATAAGCAGTACAGTTCTTGACGTCCACTGAAAGAGTTTCCCAATAAGAAATGGACTAGGGGGTGGTTTAGACAACTTGTTGCAAAAAATTAACGATGTTGATTCGAATCGTTGCACTGGCAGCAGTTGGCCACACACTGTGAGAACATTCGACAACGTTGACGCTGTAGTGAACCTCGTACACAGTGAGGAAAAGCAACCACAGACTGATTGTTCTGTTAGACAGATAATGCAAGCTCAGTATTCCACAGTCATGTGTCCATGATGTAATAAAACAAGATTTGAAGTTAAAATGTTCGACCTGGATGACCGGAAGCATCGGCTGCGTGCTGAGTGGTCTAATCTGGATCATTTGGTGGTCGCAGCAGCGATTCGTCAATGGCACCATCATTGTCAGCTTGTGAAAAAGCTGGCAGTGGACATTTTGAACACCGTTTCTGAGTTAGTCATCATCCTTGCAGAATTGTAGACTAGTGTTGACGATAATAATGTGCAAATTAAGACTTCAAAAATGATTTTTGTGCTGTTTGTTGTCATTATAAAACGTTTGTAATACTATTAATTTACAATTTTTCAGCACAAATGTTTCACAAGTTAGTGCAGTGATATGTTTGACGT